>Ga0169931_10007659_pt1 | contig 15955 bp, 15 predicted proteins | sample Kivu_15m_20L_FD_129675 | JGI IMG/M metagenome (GOLD analysis project Ga0169931, IMG submission 129675) | Freshwater microbial communities from Lake Kivu, Western Province, Rwanda to study Microbial Dark Matter (Phase II) - Kivu_15m_20L... | ecosystem: Environmental > Aquatic > Freshwater > Lake...
GATCCCGCGGCGAGGCGGAGACTCATGGCGATGCCCGAAATCCGTGGACTGGCCTCGCACCCGACAGTCTACCAAGCCTGGCAAGATGCTGATATACGTAAGGCGTTGAATAACAATGATTTAAATAAAGTAATCGACCACCCCAAAGTGCGTGCCGCCTTGGCGGATGAAGCCCTGCAGCGGGAGATCGAGAAGGTGGACCTGGCCGGCCTGATGGGCAAAGCCTTGGAAAAGCCCCAAAAGTAAGGTCTGGGCTTATTTTTTTGTAGAGCCGGAGGGAGTTCTCGTTATTTTCAAACCTCCCGTCCCTTTGAATCCATGAAGAAGCTGTCCGCATTCCTCTTCCTCTGCGCCGCGACCATGCTGGCCCAGGAGACCAAGCCGGCCGACGCCAAGCCGGCCGACGCTAAGTCCGACCAGGTCGAGGTGCTCGAGGTCGAAGGCAAGCGCTTCGTCCTCGTCCGCAACTTCGCCGCCGTGGAGGACTTCGCCAACTTCGAGCGGAATGTCCAGATCATCAACCAGAAGCGCCAGGAGGCCCAGCAGGTCCAACAACTGGCGCAGATCGCCCTGACGACCCCCGAGCGCGAGGCCCGCACCAAGGAATTCGAGGCCAAGCTGGCCGTGCTTCAGTCCGACAACGCGACCATGGCCAAGAACTACGGCTTCGATCTGAGCCGCCAGTACCTCGTGGTGCAGACCAAGCTGAACGTCCTCTCCGCGCTTTCCAACGAGGAATACATCAAGCTCGCCGCAGACAAGGAGTTCAAGGCCGAGTCCGTCATCAACTCCGGCGAGAAGAAGTTCCTCAACCGCGGCTCCGTCAGCGGCGCCGTGGAAGTCGAGGCCTTCAAGCTGCAGGTGCAGCGCGTCATGGAGACCCGCCGCGCGCTGCAGCAGCTCGTCGACCTCCAGCCCCGCCTCACCAAGGACGCGGACAAGAAGAAGGTCGAGGACGCCGTCAAGAACGCCCAGGGCGAAGTGAACGCGGCGCTCGAGGAGTTCAAGAAGTCCCGTGGCTACGACCTGCCCGGCGAAATCACGCTCCAGACGGCCGAGGCCAAGCTCTACACCCTGCTCTCCGACGAGGAGAACAAGCGGCTTGGCGAACAGGCTCCGGCCAAGAAGGACGAAGAGAAGAAGTAACCCTTTCCCTGACACCCCAACCCATCAGACATGAGCACCGCAGCCACCCCTGAAGCCCCCGCCGAAGCCCCCAAGGGCCCGGTCATCGAGTTCCTCCCGCTCGGCCAGAACCTCGGCCGCGTCGCCCTGACCCTCACCGGACAGGACGCGATCGTCCGCTTCCAGCAGGAGCTCAACGCACACGGCCAGCAGTTCGGCCGACTCCGCCAGCTGCAGCAGCGCCAGCAGGCGGCCCTGACGACGCCCGAGAAGGACGCGCTCAGCAAGGTCCTTGAGACCGAGGTGAAGGACTTCAATGAGAAGGACGGCATCTTCGGACGCCGCTACTTCAGCCTTCCGCTCTTCGCGGACAGGCAGACCGCGCTGGTCAACACCAAGATCCGTCTGCACGCCGTGGTCAACGAGGAGGAGGCCGCGAAGGCCCGCGCCGCCAAGGACTTCAAGGAGGATGACCTCGTCGTGCGCGGCGAGCGCCGCCTGCTCCGCGTGGCCGACCTGCTCAGCCTTGACGCCATCGTGATGTTCGAGCGCTTCACCAAGGAGCTTCAGGCCCGCCGCGACGCCTTCGTCCAGTTGCGCGCCATGCATGAGCGCGCCACGGCCGAGGACGAGAAGAAGAAGCTCAAGGAGCTCCTCGACCAGGCCGCCCAGGCCCTCGACAAGGGCAATCAGGAGATGGCGCAGAGCGTCGGCTACTCGATCACCCACAACTATGAGGTCGAGGTCCTCGAGGCCAAGTTCGTCATCCTGCTCAACCAGGACGAGGTGAACACGGTCGTGGGCGCCATCCAGCAGCAGGCCGGCCAGCGGACCGCGCCCCCCGCCTTGGCCGAGGCCCCCAAGGCCGAAGCTCCCAAGGCCGAGAAGAAGCCGGAGAAGAAGAACTGACCGCCGCCTCTCCCGCGCATCGAGGCCCGCCGAAAGGCGGGCCTCTTCGTTTCAGAAAAGCTCGCCCTGTTCGGGGCCTTCGCCGGCACGTGCCGGTGGCGCAGACCCGGGCTTGGCGGCGGACTTTGGGGCGGGCGCCTTCTCGGGGGCGTCCTTCCCGTGCCGGGCCCGGTAACGGCGCAAGGTGGCGTGCATCTCCATCTCACCGAGGAACCGCTCCACGCCCTCGACGTCCTCGACGGGGGCCTCGCCCAGGTCGAGCTCGTAATCGGTCCGGAAGGTCACCAGGTCGAGGTTGGCGCGGATGCGGTCGGCCTCCGCGCGCACCTGCTCGCGGAAACGCCCGGGCTCGAGCCGGTCGGCCGCGGCGAGCACCTGCTCGAGGCCGCCGTGCTCGGCGATCCACTTGGCGGCGGTCTTGGGCCCGACTCCGCGCAGGCCGGGAATGTTGTCCGACGTGTCGCCTACGAGGGCGAGATAGTCGGCGATGCGCGCCGGAGGGACCCCGAACTTCTCGGTGACGCCGGCCGCGTCGAGCCGACGCCATCCGGCGGACGGATTGGCGGTGGGCGGAGGCGCGAGCTGGAAGACCTCGCCCCCGACGCATTGGCCGAAATCCTTGTCCGCGCTGACGATGACGCACCCGTGGCCCTCGGCGGAGAGCCGCCGCACCGCGGTCGCGATCAGGTCATCGGCTTCGACGCCCCGCCGTTCCACCACCTGGAAGCCCAGCAGGGCCGTCAGCCGCTTGACCTCGGGCAGCTGGAGCACGATGTCCTCCGGCGTGTCATCGCGCTGCGCCTTGTATTCGGGATGCGCCGCAAGATGACGGTCCGATCCGCCCAGGTCGAAGAAGACGGCGGCCCGGTCCGGCTTCTCCGAATCGCGCAGGTCGAGCAGGGCCTTGATCCATCCGTGCAGGGCGCCGGTGGGAAACTGATCCGACTGGCGGCGGAGGTTGGAGCGCTCCATCGCAAAATGGCTGCGAAAGACCAGGTTGAAGCCGTCGACTAGCATCCAGCGCATGCACGGAGTCTCCGCCACGGGGCCTCCCCAGCCAGAAAAAAGCGGGCCCGCCATGAGGCGGGCCCGACGGTCGGCCGATGCGCCGGCTTTCAGTTGGCGGCCGGGGCCGCGGGGGCGGCCGGGGCCGCGGGGGGCGCGGGCGCGACGGGCTCGACGGGCTCGCGATACACGGCCCCTCCTGGCGAAGCCAGGACGGGGTTCGAGAAGGTCGAACCGGCGCGCATGCCGGAATGGGAGCTGCGCAGCGTGGCGCCGCCCGGTGAGACCAGGTTGGCGGTCACGAAGACCATGAGGTTGCGCTTGTTGGTGCTCTTGCCGGAGGACCGGAAGGCCGCGCCGATGAGGGGGATGTCACCGAGCACGGGCACCTTGTCCTCGACGGTCTTGACCTCCTCGCGGGTCAGGCCGCCGATGACGACGGTCGCGCCGTCGAAGACCGTGACGTCGGTCACGACCTCGCGCGTGGTGAAGATCGGCTGGAAGAAGCCGGAAGGGACGGTCACGGTGGTGGTGCCCGAGATGGCGACGGAGGTGCCGCCGTATTCCACGAAGCCCTCGAACTCGATGACCTTGGGCTTGAGGTTCATCGCGATGGAATCATCGGCCGCGACGGTCGGAGTCACCTCCAGCGTCACGCCGACTTCCTGCACGGTGAAGTCCTGCGGGGTGCCCGCGGTCACGGCCACGGCCTGGCCGCCGGCACCGCCCCCGCCTATTCCGCCGCCGCCCTGGCTGACGACGGCCTGCACGTCACCGTAAGACTGCGGGTAACGGAGCAGCTGGGCCACCTTGATGACGGCGGTCTTGCCGTCCAGCACGGTGAGGCTGGGGGAGGACATGAGGTCCGTGCCGCTGTTCTGCTCGACCGCACGGAGGAAGAGGTTGAGGTTGTAGCTGTCGATCAGGCCGATGGTGCCGTTATAGGTGGTGCCCGCTACGGGGCCGTTGCCAAAGCCGCCAAAGGTCGGGTTCCCGGTTCCGAAGTTTGTGCCTGTGACGGAGGGAGGACGGTTGATGATGGGCACCTCAAACCCCGGAGTAACTACGGGCGGGCTGCCGGCAACGTTAGGAGGAACTACAATCCTCCCATCACGTGATGCGGCCGAGACTCCGAACACGCCGCTGAGCGTGCGGAGCTCGCTCTGGGCGCGGATGACGGTCCCGTTGATGATCTGCCAGTTCGTGGTCAGCTCGTTGAGGGCCGACTGCGAGACTTCGATGAACTTGGACTCGATGTGGACCTGCTTGATGTCGGAATAGCGGCGCAGGATGTTGCGGACGCGGTCAAGGTTCTTGCGGTTCTGAGTGACGATGAGGTTGGTCCCGTCGTACGCCATGGCCGCGCCGTTCACGCCCTCGAAGGCGACGCCCGAACGGATGAAGAAGTTCTTGATGCCGATCTCCTCGGGGCGGGCTTCGGCGCCTCCCGCGGAACCTCCGCCGCCGCCCGCGAAGGGGCTGGCCGTGGCGCCCGGAGCGGCGGCGCTGCCGCCGCTGACGCCCGTCATCTTGATCACCGCGGAAGGGGCGAGGGGGAAGAACTCCGTCTCGAGGTCGCTCGAGCCGGAGTCGGGACGGACCTCGATGATGCCCTGGCTCACGATCCAGGTGAAGTTGGCCTGACGCGTGATGATGTTGAGCGCCTGCTCGACGGTCACGCCGCCCATCGTGAGATTGATCGGGGGGTTCCTGCGCTCGGGGTCGACGGGGACGATGTTCAGCTCACGCTGGTCCTTGTCATACTGCTGCGCCTGCTGGCTGATGTACTGGCACGCGCGGTCGAGCGGCTGGTCAAGGATGCGGACCGTCGGAAGGACGATGGTCTTGATGCGTTCGGTGATCGGGTCGGTGACCTGGCCCCCCCCGACGACCGTGACTTCGCGGTTGAAGACTTCGGGCAGCTTCCACGTCTCGTCGAGGAGCTCGAGCAGCTTGCCCTTGGTCACGCCACGGTTCCACTGACCGGAGGTCTCGGAGAGGAGCTCGCGGATGCGCACCTGGTAGGCCTTGGCCTCAGGGTTGTTGGGTTGGTACTGCATGACCTCGCGGTAGACCTCGATGGCGCCCTGATAGTCTCCGTAGAGATAGCGCGCGCGTCCGCGCACGAGGAGCTCCTGGACGCGGTCGGTCTTCTGACGGAAGCCAGGCGAGAGATCGTCGATGTTCTGGTAGGTGGGGTCGGACCGACGGGCCTTGAATTCGGCACGCAGACGGACGGCCGAGGGATCGGCTTCGCCCATCAGCTTCTCGAGGTCGGTGATGTAGCCGTCGGCACGGGACATCTCGCGGGCGTTGATGGAGAGGAGGGCGAGGCGGCCCAGCGCGCCGGCCCGGACGGTCTTGATGCGCTCCTTGACGGGATCGGCGGCGATGTTGGAAGGAAGCTCGCGGCCGGCGCGGTCGAGTTCGCTGAGGGCGGCGGAGAGTGATTCGATGTCGCCCTTGCGGACGAGTGACTCGGCCTTCTGAAGCAGCTCCCGGGAGTTGGCCACCTTAGCGGACACGTCCTTGGAGACGCCCGAGAAGAGGGGGTCGGTGGCGGGCTTCACGGCGTCACGGTTGAGCAGCACGTCCTGACGGGCGAGGCTGGCGCGGTCACGCACGGGCTGGGCTGAGACGATGTTGGGAAGCGCGGCGATGGCGGCCTCAAGGGTGGCGACGGCCTTGGCGTGGTCCCCGCGGGCGGCCTCGGACTTGGCGCGGGCGATCGCGGCGTCGACTTCGGCGTAGAGCTTGGCGTGCTCCTGGGCGAGCGCATCGATCGGTGCAGCGGGGGCCGCGGCGGGTGCCTTCTTCGCGGCCTCATCGAGGGCGAGCACGATGCTGGCGCGCAGTTCCTTGGCGCCCTCGTCGGCAGGGTCGAGCTTGAGCAGCTCGTCGGCCTTCTCCAGGGCGGGCTGCAGCTTGCCCTCATCCCTCAGCTTGATGGCCTCGCTGAGCAGCTTGACGGTGAACTCGGCGTTGCCAGCATCGGCCGGAGCCGGCGCGGCGGGGGCTTCGACGCCGGGGGCGGCCGGAGCCGGCGCGGCGGGTGCCTTCTTCGCGGCCTCATCGAGGGCGAGCACGATGCTGGCGCGCAGTTCCTTGGCGCCCTCGTCGGCAGGGTTGAGCTTGAGCAGCTCGTCGACCTTCTCCAGGGCGGGCTGCAGCTTGCCCTCATCCCTCAGCTTGATGGCCTCGTTGAGCGGCTTGACGGGCTGCAGCGCGGGGTCGCCTGACTGGCCGATCAGGGTTCCGGACACCGAGGCCAGGAAGAGGGCGGCGAGGGTGAGCCGCTTGCGTGAATTCGTCTTCATGAGATGGATTTGAAAGGACGGGCTGCGTTATTGGGGAGGGGGAAGCACGAAACCAGGCGGGAAACCGGGCTGGGCCGTGGGTGCGGGGGGGGTCCCCGGTGCAGGGGCTCCGGGGGTCGCGGGGCCGGCTGGCGCCGCAGGGGCGGCGGGCTTGGCAGAGGGGATGGCAAGGACCTCGGTGAAGGTCTTCTTCGGCTTCTTGGGGTTGGGAGCGAAGGTCTTGTCGAGCGTCACCGTCTTGGCCGCCAAGTCAACGCCTTTGACCACGTAGAGCGCGTCGTTGTAGGTGAACTTGTCGCCCGGCGCGTGCAGCGTCCAGGACTTGTCCGGCTCCGAGGTGGAGACCAGCAGGATGTCGGTCTGATCGGAGAACTCGACGGGCTTGACGTCGTCGATCTCGACGGTGCGTCCGAGCTTCTTGTCCTCGAGCCTGAGCACGTTGCGGCTCACGATGAAGCCGTCCTTGTCCTTCTCCTTGACCACGGCGAAGGAGACGGGGACCACGGGGGTGTTGGCGTCGAGCGGGGTGCCGATACGGCATCCGTCGTAATACTGCTTGGTTTCCAGGTTCTCGATGACGAACTTGCGGTCGATCTCCTCCCGGCCCTTGCGGCCCATGATGGAGAAGCGGAGGATGTAGGGGTAGCGGGGATGGCCGACCTTGGCCAGGGAGACGCCGAAGGGCGGCAGCGGGATGACCTTGCGGCGCTTGGGCACGTACTCCTTGAGCACGGGGTCCCAGGCGATGTCGATGGTGGTGAAGAGGTCGTAATCCCAGCCGTCCTCGTTCTCCTCCGGCGTGGGCACGTCCGGCGCGTTGTCTTCGAGGGAGGGGCTGGGCGTGGAGGGATAGATTACGCCCTTGGGGGCGCCGTTGATTTCAGGGAACATCGCGGCGGTAGCCTGCGGGTCGAGCACGATGGGACGGATGAACCCGATTTCCATCATGCCAAGCTTGGCGGCGGCGAAGACCGCGGTGACGGCCAGCAGCAGGGCGGCGAGGCAGATGATGACGATGTCCTTGCGGGAATTCATGGCTTACTTCTTGGCCTCGCCTTCGGCGACGGGAGCTTCGGGCGCGTAAAGGTAGTCGATCTGGACGGTGAACTCCGTGGGCTTCTCCGTGACGACGGTGATGCGTTCGTCCTTGGGGGCGGCCTCGGCACCCGGGGCCGAGGAAGGGATGAGCCCCGGGATGACCGCGGCGGCGGCGGGCGCCCCGTTCGCGGCGGGCGCGCCGGCGGCGGCGGGCGCGGGGGCGGAAAGGATCTTCATGGCCTCGGCGTTGGGCAGGCTCACGTCGACGCTGGTGATGGCGAAGGGCCGGCCGGAATTGCGAAGCTTGTTGACGAACGTGCGGAAGGTGGGCGTCGAGCCGACGAAACGCACGCGGAATGAGAGGGTCTCGACGAGGTCCTTCCGGCGAAAGGTGCGGGACGGCGAGAACTCGTCCGCTTCCGTGTTGCGCACCGCGTCAGGATCCGGACCCAAAGTGCCGGCGCCGGGCTTGCCCTCGGGGATGATCACGAAGGTCTCGACGGGCTCGCGGTCGACGGACAGGAGCAGCATGGGCGCCCCGGCGGGACGCGAATCGACCAAGAGTCGGAAGAGGTAGTCGATGATCAGGCGCTGCTGGTCGACGCGCACGAGGTCCTTGCGGGGTGAGGTCCCGGGGTTGCGAATGTAACGGCGGAAGCCGAAGTCGCACTGGTCGTTGGGCAGCAGGCGCACCTCCTTGTCCTGGGCGAATCGCTTCCACTCGTCCACGGACTGGCGGATGGTGGAGGCGAGCTCGGACGAGTTGGCGGAGACGCGGCCCTTAATGGCGGAATCAGGGTCACCGTTGATCACCTTGCGGAGCTCGGCCTGGCGCGCGGTGAGCTCGGCTAGGTCCTTGGCCGCGGCCTCGGCGGATTCCCCGGTGAGCGAAATCTTGTCCGTCCTAGGCGTCACCTTGAAGGCCGGGAACTCATGCCCTTCCTGGAGCCGGCTGACTTCACGCTTGGCTTCCAGCAGACGGCCTTCGGCGGCGGAGGCGTCGAGATAGCTGAGCGCCGCCCAGGAGACGCCAAGCAGGAATACCAGCATGACCAGCGCCAGCCCGGTGAAGAAGCCCTTGTTCTTGCGGAAGGCGTCCATCGTCAGAGGGCGGCCTCCTTGTTGATCACCAGGGTCAGCGTGAGCTTGGGAGAGTTGGTGGGCGTGAACTCCCCCTTGATGTCATGGTCGGGGATCTCGGCGATGAACTTGGACTGACGCAGGGCTTCCAGGAGGGCCTTCTGCCGCTTGTTCATCGCGACGGCGTTGTGGGCTTTCTGCGGGGCGACCTCGGGCAGGAGGAACCTCACCGTGAGGATGACCTTGGACACGGTGACCGGAGGGGGCGGCGGCTCGCCTTCGGCGGCGGGCGGGAGCGTCTGGGTCTCGCGGCGCACGTGCATCTCCTCGACCCAGGTGTTGGGGAGGGAGGAGATGCGCACCTGGAGGTCGGCCAGGAAGGCCAGCCAGTTGGGCCGGTTGAGCACGACCGACTCGAGCTCGCGGTTCACGGCGAGCACAGCGTCGGTCTTCTGACGTGCGTCAATCAGCGCGACCTGGTGACGCTTGAGCTCCGCCGAATTGGCGGCGAGCTTGGAGGTGAGGTCCTGGGAATGCGCCGCGCTCTCGCTGTAGACGTACCAGACGGGGATAGGGATGAGCGCCGCGAGGAGCGCGGCCGCGAGCAGCTTGGGCTGACGAGCGGAGAACGCGATCTGCGCGGCGATTTCCTTGGGGATCAGGTTCACGCCGGCGGCCTGGGGCAGGAGCAGCCGTGCGGCCTCGCCGACGACTTCGGAGACCTGGTTCTGGGCCCGGCGCACGAGGTCCTGGCTGACCTCCTCACCCAGGATGAGCACGGAAGCGGGCTGGAAGGGCTCGACGGGCAGGCGCAGGGTCTCGCAGAGCTGCTCCTTCAGGCCGGGCAGGAGCGCGCCGCGACCAGTGAGCAGGATGCGGGTGGGCTGGCGGGCGCCGGCGCCGCGCCGGACGTTGATCAGGCGACGGTTGATGTCCTGGGAAAGGCGCCGGATGAACTGCTGGGAGTTGAACTGGAGCAGCGCCGCCTGGGGGTCGGACTCGGCGAGATGGAGGACGCCGCTGAAGTAGCCGACCTTGAGCGCCTCGGCGGCGGCGAAGGGCTGCCCGGTGTTGTCCGAAAGGCCCTGGGTGAGCAAGTTGCCGCCGATGTTGGCCGACTGGATGTTGGCGCCGCCGGGACCGACGAAGCTGAGCGTGGTCGAACGAGCGCCAACGTTGAGGATGAGCACCTCCTCGGTGGCGGAACCGCCGGCGAGCAGGAAGGCCTGACTGTCAAGGAGGGGCGAGGCCTGGATGGCGTAGGGACGGAGCCCGGTCGAGGAGACGAGGTTGGCGATGCGGCTGGCCACCTCGGTGCGCAGGGCGAAGAGGAGGACCTCGGCCTCGACGCCGTCGGACGACATCACCTGGCTGTCCCAGATGACTTCGTTGAGCGGATAGGGAATCGCGTTCTGGGCCTCGTAGGCGACGATCTGGGCCTGCTTCTGACTTTCGACCTGGGGCACCTTGAGCGACTTCTGCAGCAGCAGGAAGCCGGGGACGATGACGGTGACGTAGCCCGAGATGCCGTGAGCCTCCACCAGGTCGCGGAGGGCGTTGACCGCCGCGTCGAGCCACTGGTCGTCAACGGTGAGGCCGGGCGTGAGCTCCTCGACGTGGAAACGCTGCAGGACGAGGCTGCCGGACGACGTGCCGAAGACCGACACCGAGACGTGGGACGCCGCAAGATTGACGATGGTCGCCTGGCTCTGGCTCATGCTGCGTAGCGTAAGGACGGAGGGCGGATCAGCGAGCGGGCGTGTCCTCGCGGATGAACTCGGGCGAGGCCGGCACGGCCGGCACCGCGTCAGGAAGGATCAGGAGATACTGGGGCCGCAGGATGCCGGGCGTGCTGATGACGCCGCGGTCAGCCGCGTCCTTGGCTTTGTCGAAAAGGTCCTTCTTGGCGATTTCACGGTGCACGGCGCGAGCTTGTTCGGCCACCAGCGCGCCCTTGGCGTCGAAGAGGGGCGACTCCGTGCCACCGACCTCCACCTGGACGAAATAGTAATCCGGCTCCTTGCGCAGGTTGTCCCGCTTGACGATGTCGCCCGGAAGGTAGAACAGGACGGATCGGGGCTTGCCGATCTCAAGGGTGAGCACCGTGGAGTTGGCCCGGTAATAGTTCCAGTCCTCAAACTTGGCCGACTCGGTCTTGTATATCTGGGTCACGGTCACCTTGACCTTGTCGACCCAGCGCTTCACGGCCTTCGGATCGACGGTGGCGTTGGCCTGGATCTCAACCTGCATCCGGTTCCAAGGATGTTCCTGACCACCTATCCTGACCTGCATGAACTTGACGTCGCGCACGGCGACGGGGGATTTGGCGGGTGAGACAGCCTGACCGAAAAGGGGACCGACCATTAGGGCGAATACCCCACACAAAGAGGTAATGGCACGCGACGGAGACATGGGAAATAGTGGGATACCGCTTCAAAAAGTGCGTTGCAAACGCAAAACTAAGCAAGAAATGCACAGTCTTTGTTGCAAACGATTTGCAACTAAGATGGTTTAGTCGTTTTCTTTCCCACCCATGTTTCACAAGTCGCTACTCGTGCTGGCCTTGATTTTCGCTCCCTGCCTCTCCCAGGCCTTGGAGCCGAAGATCGAAGTCGTATGCAGTTTCAGTATTCTTGAAGACTAGTGCCATAAAATACTGAAGGACAAGGGTTTGACTCATAGTCTGGTGCCGAGAAACGGGGAATTGCACGAGTTTCAGCTTTCGGTCCAAGACGTGATTAGGCTGAGGCGGGCTCAGGTGGTCACCGGTTTAGCCCGGAATCCGAAACCTGGCTTCACGATTGGGCCAAGTCATCGCCTAAAAACCGAATCATCTGGCTGGGGGTCAACGAGGACGGAAAGCGCCTCCCGGCTCACGGATGGACGGATCCGCTGCTCGTCATGACCATGGTCACTAGGCTGTGCGCTGAACTGAAAAAGTCCGACCCAGATCTGCATGTTTCTCATGAACAGATGCTTAAGGAGGCCCAGTCCGTCGACCCCGAGCTCAAGGCCCTGTTTTCAGCCCTGCCCGCTGAACGACGCAAGCTCGTGACCCAGCACCCGAATCTCAATCCGTTCGCGGCGAGATATGGGATCAAAATCGTCGGCACGCTTCTGGAGAGCGCTTCGGGTGAGGCGGCTGACACTTCCGCCCGCCATTTCTCCCGGCTGCTCAAGAGCATCAAGGCCGAAGGCGTGCGCGTAATCGTGACCGACGAAGGCCACAACCAGGAGATGGCCAGGCGCACCGCATCGGACGCCGGGATTCCCCCGCCCATCGCGCTCAACTTCGAATCGCTCCCGTCCGCCCAAGGCTCCAGCTGGAAGAGCATGATGCTCCACCATGGACGGATGCTCCACGAGGCGATGATGCTCCGATGAAGGAAAGGGGACGATGGCTGGACGCGCTGTCAGGCCTGCCGCTCCGCCTGCTGCCCACCTACCACTTCGAGGGCGTGCCCTCCGGAGCAGGCATCGTGCTCGGCTGCTCAGTCCCCTATCTCCTCGCGCGGCTCTTCTCCCGCGCGCGCTGAATCCGTCCTCAGACCCTCGGCTCGCGCATCGAGACTGGACGTCCGAGGACTTCGGAGGCCACGAAGGCCCGGCGGAGATCCGCCGCGCCCGAGAAATGGAAACGGGAGACGCGGCGCGGTGCCACGGAGGCGGCGACGGCGGGAGCACGCGGCGGCGCGACGGGGGCGGCGGGCACGGCCGACGACTGCTCGGCCAGCGCGGCCGCGGAAGGAGCGGTCCGACGACGGGGACGGTAGGGAGCGCGCGGCGCCGGCAGGGGCGGCGGCACGGAAGCCGGCGCCTCTAAGGCGCGCTTGATCGCGCCGTAGAGCAGCCCTCCCAGGACGAGGACGGCGATCTTGATGAGGAGGCCGCTCAAGCCTTGGGCGCGGCGCCGCCTTCGCCGGCGATGCCCTTGCGCATGTCGGTGTCGGCCTGCAGGTTCTGCAGACGCTGGTAGTCCATGTAGCCGATCTTGCCGGTGCGGAGGGCCTCGGCGAGGGCCTCCGGCACCTTGGCCTCGGCCTCGACCACGCGGGCGCGCATCTCCTCGACGCGGGCGCGCATCTCCTGCTCGAGCGCGACGGCCGCGGCGCGACGGATCTCGGCCTGGGCCTGCGCCATGTTCTTGTTCGCCTGGGCCTGCGCCTCTTGGAGCATCGCGCCGACGTTATCGCCGACGTCGACGTCCGCGATGTCGATGGAGATGATCTGGTAGGCCGTGCCGTCGTCGAGTCCGCGCGCAAGGACGGTCTTGGAGATGCGGTCCGGATTCTCCAACACGTGCTTGTAGGAGTCGGAGGAGCCGATGGTGGTCACGATGCCCTCGCCGACGCGCGCGACGATCGTCTCCTCCTGCGCGCCGCCCACGAAGCGCGAGAGGCTGGTGCGCACGGTCACGCGCGCCTTGACCTTCACCTGGATGCCGTCCTTGGCGACGGCGTCGATGGTCACGCGGCCGCTGGCGGGATTCGGACAGTCGATCACCTTGGGGCTGACGCTGGTGAGCACGGCCTCGAGGACGGACTTGTTCGTGCCGCGGGTCGCGATGTCGATGGCGCAGGCGTGGTTCCAGTCGAGCTCAAGGCCGGCCTTCTGGGCGGCGATGAGCGCCTGCACCGTCTGCACGACGTTGCCGCCGGCGAGGAAGTGGGCGTCGAGCCGGTCGATCTCCAGGGGAAGGCCGGCCTTGGTCGCCGCGATCTTCGCGTCGACGATCACCGAGTAGGGCACGCCGCGCAGGCGCATGCCCACCAGCTCGAAGACGCCGACCTCGGCCCCGGCGAGCCGCGCCCTCACCCAGACGGCGAGGAAGGAGAGCAGGAACAGCACCAGCAGCAGCAGGGCGCCGACGGCCACGTAGGCCAGGATGGTCAGGGTGGGAGGCATGGGAGGAATGTTCAGCGGGCGAGGCGGACGGTGACGCGACCGGCGGCCGCCTCGGTCACGACGACGGCGGCGCCCCGTTCGACGTAACCGTCCGCCGAGAAGGCCTCGACGCGGAGGCCGTCGATCTCAACCGCGCCGGAGGGGGCCAGCACGGTGAGGGCCCGGGCCGGGCGGCCGACGTAGAGGGCGAACCCGGAGGCGGCGGGCACGGCGGCGCCCTGGTTATCCGCGCGGTTGGTGATCGGCGCCGCGCGCATCCAGCGGCGGAAGAGGAGGAACTCCGCGGTCAGGCCGAGGAGGAACACGAGGCAGAACAGCAGGCAGGCGCCGACGCCCCCCGAGGAGGCCGACAGCCATATGCCGGCGAAGGAGACGGCCGCGCCGACGAAGCCGATGAAGACGGTGGGCAGCAGGAACTCTGCGGCGATGAGCACGAGTCCGGCGGCGAGCAAGGTCCAGGCGAGCGCGAGGGATGCGGGCTGTTCCATGTCCGTGAGACTAGGTGGGGGGGGCACTGGGCATCCACCCTTTTCTGGACCTTGGGATTACAAAAGACGGCGGCGTCCGTAACGCCGCAAGCCGCTTGCGGTGGGCGGCGAGGAGCCCCATCCTGCGGGGATGGCCGGCAAACCGAGAAGCGAGAGGCGCAAGCACGTCAAGCCCGCCCATGAAGTGGTGCGCGAGGCCCTCCTGCACGTGGGAGCCCGGGCCGCGGGACGCCAGCTGGACGCCCACGCCGAAGTCGCCCGGGCGCTGGGCGTGTCCACCTCGATGCTCTACAAATGGCGGGAGCCGAGCGCGCACGGCAGCGGACAGCCCAATCCGCTCGAACGCGCGGCGGTGCTGCTCGAGGCCACCGGGGACCTGCGCATCGCCGACTGGTTCGCGCAGCGGGCGGGAGGGCATTTCGCCCCGGAGGAGACGGACGCCCGCGCCCCCGAGCTCTCCCGGGCGGCGAACTCCCTGGTGCGCGAGTTCAGCCTGGTCATCGCGGAACTGGTGGACGCCGTCGAGGACCACCGCGTCTCCGGGGCGGAGGCGCAGGAGCTGCGCGGGCGCTGGGACGCGCTCCGCAAGCGCGCCGAAGGGTTCATCCGCGCCTGCGAACGGGGAGACTACTCACCCGAGGACTGACATGGCCTCGCTGCCCATCAGGCATTACGGCGACCCGGTGCTGCGCGCCAAGGGCGAACCGGTGCGCGAGTTCGGCGCGCCGCTCCGCGCGCTCGGCGAGACGATGCTCGAGACGATGCGCGCGGCCAAGGGCATCGGGCTGGCCGCCCCGCAGGTCGGGCTGCCGCTGCAGCTCTTCGTGCTCGACGTGCGGGATGCGGAGTCGAGGCCGGTCCTGGACGGACGGGAGGAGGATCCCGCCCGCATCATGCCCATGGTGCTGGCCAACGCGGAGGTCTCCGTGCCCGAGGGCGAGGCGCTGTGCTATGACGAGGGCTGCCTCTCCTTCCCCGGCGTGCGCGGGTCGGTGGCGCGCATCGAACGTGCAACGGTCCGCTACCGCGACGCCGACGGCGCCCCGCACGTGCTCGAATGCTCGGGGCTCCTCGCCCGCTGCGTGCAGCACGAGCACGACCACTGCCAGGGCGTGCTCTTCATCGACCGAATGACGGGGCCCGACGTGCTCCTCGCCGCCTCGAAGATCAAGCGCATCCGCAGGGACACCGAAGCCTCGCTCCGGACGGCCCGCAGGAAGTGAAGGTCACTTCTTGGCGGCGGGGGGCTCGGTGACGCGGAACTCCAGGTCGCCGACCGAGACTAGGTCGGCCCCGGCGCCGCCGGAGACGCGGAAGGTGCGGCTGAGTCCGGAAGAGGCGGCGGACGCGACGCTCCAGGTCGCACGGGCTCCGTCCAAGGAAGGCGCGTCGGCGCCGCCGACCACGACGGCCGCGGGCAGGCTTGAGCCGACGGCGATCCGTCCGTTGCGCACGCAGAGATGACGGAGGAGCGCGGAGCCCAGGGCGGGAGAAGCCCGGTCGTAGGCCAGCAGCCAGTCGCCCGAGGCGGCCAGACGCGGGATGAAGCTGCGTGCGTCGGCTAGCGTGAGGCGCACGCCGTACTCCTTCATGGGGGCGTCGGCCGGACCGACGCTGGTCAGGAAGGCTTCGGACGCGACGACGCGCGAGGTGAACGCGTCGGCCAGCCGCACGAACAGGAGTCCGGCGGAGCCGTCCGGGGCGAGGGGGAAGACCTCCGCCCAGAGCACGGCCACGGTGCGCGGGGTAGTCGCCCGGTCGAGGTTCTCGGAGAAGGCGGAAGGGCCTTCGCCGGAAGGAGGCGCGAAGTAGGCGTAGCCGCCGGACGGCACGGGAGAGAGCGACCTCGAATCGGCCTTCTCCCATGCGGCGCGAAGGGAGTCGCCGAGGGCGACGGAGCGGACGGCCTTGCCGTCGGCGAACACGGAGGCGCCGAGGAAATGGACATGCTTGAAGCCGCCGTCACGCGCCGCCTTCTGCAGGCGGACGGCGGCCAGGGAGACGGCCATGGCCCAGTTCTGGGCGGGCACGTCGGCCTCGTGCACCACGGGCTTGGTCAGGTCGGCCTTCTTCATGGCGGCCACGGCC
>Ga0169931_10007660_pt1 | contig 15955 bp, 6 predicted proteins | sample Kivu_15m_20L_FD_129675 | JGI IMG/M metagenome (GOLD analysis project Ga0169931, IMG submission 129675) | Freshwater microbial communities from Lake Kivu, Western Province, Rwanda to study Microbial Dark Matter (Phase II) - Kivu_15m_20L... | ecosystem: Environmental > Aquatic > Freshwater > Lake ...
CCATAAGGGGTATGGAAACGAGGGAGTATGTATTTCACACCCGAGATGGTGGTGTAATATCCATTCTCTCTGAGAAACACACCTCCTGTGAGGGTGGTGTTTGCCTGACCGAATGCGGCGGAGTAGTTCCCATCTATCTTGTCGTCTATATTTCTATCTGAGACATAGACGAAGGGTCGGATGATGGGATTAGAGATAGAGTCTATGGGGGTAGGTGTATTGGGGGTGCCTATGGAGCTAAATGCGTCTCCTGCCGAGACGGAGTTTGTGTCTGTGGTCGCATCGTCATAGTTGAAGAGGCGGACGCTCCATAGTTGGTCGGGAGAGGGGGCGATACCATCTCGGACAAGTCGTTCGAAGGCGAGTTCTGTTTTGAAGTGTACGAGAGCGATGCTTCCTATTTCTGCTCCGCTCACCCCTGCCATTTCTGAGTACTTAACGACATGGCGATAGCGAGCGACTTGATAGGTGTATTGATCCACCCCGAGGGTGACGAAACCACCTGCGGTGGTGAAGGGTGTTGTGTTATCAGCGGGCTGTACTTTCTTGAAGAACCGCTCTCTATTCTCTAGGGGGGTGGAGAGATGACTAGGGAAATAAGATTCGAGCATGGGGAGGCGATAGGCTAAGAAGTTCGCTTCCGTCTCGACCCAATCCTCGGTGACTGAACCCCATTCATACGCTCCGAAGAGAACGGGGAGGTGTCCCCTAGAGGTATCGGTCGTATCTACGCCCTCACCAAAGTAAGCTGCGTTTTCTTTTCTGAGGAGCCTAACTGCTCCTAGTCCGTGGCTAGGGGTCACTATCGGGTCGGGGATCAAATCCCCTCCGATATCTGTGAGGTCTGATCTATATTTCCCTGTTTGAAGCTCATAGAGGTCATACTGACCTGTGTGTAGGCTAGGGAAAGCGGTGAGATCAGAAATCCCTCGATTGAAGATCGAGTCGTCCGTCTCTTCAAGACCCGTATTGAGATTAATCGCGGCGATGACGCGCTCGCGGATATCCTCAATCCCTGATGCGGGAGAGAGCATCAATCCGTCCCAATGAAGAAGTGCGAGTGTCCCTCTATCTGCGGGAAATAAGAACCCCGAAATCGTGAAGCCATCCTCTGCTGTCCCCTGTGCATAAGTAGCGCGGACGAGGGGAAAGTCCCGTTGAGAGTTGGGAGTATTTCCATTCTCGGTACCTACTCGACCTGCGAGATAAGAACCGCCTACACCACCCCCTAAGAGGAGAGGGTTGGAGATATTAAAGATAGAGTCTGTGCGTGGGTCAGCCCCATTTGTGCCGAGAGGGAGAGGGGGTACTTTATTGTAGAAGAAGGTGTCCTCAGCAGGGAGTCTGAAGTCGCTTGCTTGAGCGGTGACACCATCAAAAGTGATCGTCGTATTTCTCACCCAAGCGTCACTATCAGCCTGTTTCAGGACACCCCAATCGGGGACACCTGAGAGGGTGGATGAGAGAGCGCCAAAGGTAAAAGTGATATTTTGCTCCCCAATGAAGGGGGGGCGAGTGAGTAGTCCTTCAAGGTCATCAAAGTGGCTTTGTACTTCATCACCGAGGTAATCGCTCGGTGTGCGCGTAGAAATCTGATCTGCGCGATAAGCCGACTGATTGATCGTGACCTGTGTGGAGAGGTTGTTGAAGACATCTCCTGTTCGAGTGCCGCTTCCTACTGAGACAGAGGTCTTAGGGTCGCTGATTTTCGGCATTTCTGATTACTCCGCCCCGAGCAAGAGGTTTTGTGTGCGATAGACACACGCGACAGTTCTATCCTCTGAGGGAGAGAATAGAACTTGGTTTTTCTCTGAGCCGACTACTAAGTCAGGGCGTTCAGAGAGCCTCGTGATAACGACGAGTACGATCTCTCCCTTGCGGAAAAGATCATTTCCTTCAACCACCCTAGCCAACATAGGAAGAGCATTCTTATGTGCCGCGAGATCATCTAAGTTCTTCGCATACGCACTCGGCTTATATTCCCCCGTGGCTGTCTGCTTGAAGACCACACGCCCCTCATTATCCAAGTCAGGTGTGGTTAGTGTGATTTCCCCTGTCCCATCCATAGGTAACATCACAGGCAGAGAAATAAGCCCTGTTGTGATTGAGAAATCACTAAGCTGTATGAAGGGTGGGGTCTGCAAAGAACCCTCTTCTTGGTACTCAAAGATATTGGGATGCACTCCAATCTGCTCTGAGGGACACAAATAAGGGTATAAGTCGTCAGATGAAGCGGAGCCTCCCTGAATCACCCACAGCTTATCGGACACCTTTATGGGTTTGATCTTGAGTGTGCTAGGCACAAGGGTGTTGATCGGAGCTATCTTAGCCCCTGTCGTCTGAGGTGACCTAGACCTATAGTAAACCCCTACCTGATATCCATTCGCGCCATAATCCGCGATGGGTACCTTAGGGTTATACTCGACCCGTAAGAGTCTCTGACCGATCACAGGAAATTGAAACGCGAGCTGTGTGTCGGTCGAACCTAGCTTTGAATACTCAAAACTAAGGGTGATCTCAGCATCAGCTACTTCGTCATACACAATAGGTGTAGAGTCACCTGTCTCGTCATCATACACCCTATAGGGGACCCTCACGAACCCCCCTTGGCTCGAAACATAATAGTCCGTCACTCGGTCTTTAACACTCTCTAATACAACCTCCCGTATCCCTTCTCTGAAGGCAACTACAGGAGGTATGAGGGCTTCGGGGTCTCTCTGAGAGCTGTCTAACTCAAGAACCGCCCCTCCTGTGGGGTAGACGATTGTCGCGTTAGGTGAGAGCGCGTCCCCTGTGGGTGTCGCCGAGAGCCCTAACCCTGATGGATACTCGACCAAGAGCTTTAGAAATATCCTGCGTGGAGAACCCATGTCTCCAACAGAGGTATCCCCCACCATCTTATAGTCGGGGTTCGCAGCAAATCCCCCATTCACAGTCGTTTGATTTCTATCGAGCGTCAGAGTCACAGAGTTTGTACCTAAACCCTCCACCGTAGACCAATAGACATCTTGGGAGACGGGCATCAGCGTATGTCCCTCATCATGGTACGCCTCTACGACATCTATAATCTTCGCCCCCTCAGGGAGCAAGTCAGATAAATAATCCCCCGCGCTGCTCGGGGTGTCCCAATACCTGTACGAGGTGGACACATCGAGCTGACTGATGTCTATCACAATCTCATCACCCTCGTACCAATTTGAACCCCCAATCTTCGTGATCGAGACTGCTCCCCCATAAGTCTCATCCCCATCAGGAAACAGCTCTATAACAAGACGCTCTAACACAGAGATGTCTGAGAACCTCGTCGCTAGATGGTCAAACTCTCTAATATACCTACCCCTTACACTCGTGTCTCCCGTCCCTCCTCGGTCACTACTTCTCCCTATTTCATTACAGACTAATGGCGCATGGCTCACATCTCCACTCGATGAAGCAATAGGCTCGTAATCAGACCCCTTCATCAACCATGTCTTATTTCTATTGTCGAGCAGTAACTGAAACTGCCTCTCAAGCTCGGACGAGAAATCCACCCCCTGAGGAAATACAAATCTCCTGAGGTCTAAGACATCAACATCTGCCACTTGATCAGAAAAGAGTCCATCAGGTCTGTCGGAGGTGTTGGGGGCGATAGCGAAGGATTCACCTGCGGTGAGGGCTGTATTAATGACCCCTGTATGGGTAGATAAGAGTCCATTATTCGCGGCGAGTTCGGGGTCAAAAGACCCTTCTGTTCTTCTAGCTACTATACAGAGAGGGATCGCGTAGACATATCCATCGACTGAGCTTAACGCAGAGGCTGCCGTTGAGCTACCATCTCCACATATGAACAACCCATTGTCTACATAAGGATATGCGTTCACCCCCCCATCAAGACGAGTCACAGAAACACCATCTGCTCTAGAGAAATAAAAACCCGTGACAGGTGTATTTCCTCCGCCTTGAGCGAGGATATCTTGGTTTTCGAAGCCATACACCTCTGAGGTGTCGATATTTTCAAAGACCCTGATTCTGTATTGAAGCTGTACTCGCTTAGTCGTCTCAACCCCCACCTCGGAGTCTCTGATATCCTCGTCTAGAAATAAGCTCTCATGAGAGAGTGTATTTCCTTCAAAGTATATTTTATCGGGGGTGGGTTGACCTTCGCCATCGGTGCCACCGACGGGTTGGGAGACGACGATGGTGCCTAAAGTGGAGAGGCTCGTAGAGAGGGTGACTGAGTTAGCGTCCGCCCCTCCATCGAAGGTGAGAAATACAAACTCCGTACCTTTAGTGTCAGCGGTGACACTCACCCCGAGGGTCGAGATGCTATTGATCGCATCGCGGATATTACGGGCTGTTGCGGGGGCGGTGATGCCGATGTCGAAGTCTACACCTGCTTCAAGAGTGATGGTGTCCCCTCCGAGAGAGCTGCCATCAAGGGTGATGGTGTCTCCTTCGGCGAGGTTCTCATTTGAGAGTACTCTTAAATATGCGGTCGCTGAAGATGAAGGCGTGACGAGAGCTTTCCATACCTCTAGAAATACAAAGTTGAGGGTATTCGGGTCGGGGGGGGTTCCTGATGCCGCTGTGGGTGATGGGAGAGAGATGTTATTGAGTGTAGGGTCTTCAGACTGAGTACCTCCCACATAAATCTCGTATCCCGCGACATGGGCGACGAAGGCTTGAAGATGAAGGGTGTTTGGGAGGAAATCCACCTCATCGGGGGTATAAAAAACGAAGTCTTCGTTGGGGTCCCGAGGAGGGTAAGAAGAAAGAATCCCTGAGGGGAGGGATATTCTCTTCCTGAGTTGGCTGATATTTTGGGTGAGATTGAGTTCGCTATCGAGGACAGATCGTCCTGATTGATAGGTGACGCTCACCCAAGCTCGATTGAGCGAGTTGAGCTGTCTTGAGGTGGACGGGATATAGTCTGTCATTTAGCTTGCCTCTCTTAGAAGGTCAGTCGCCATGTGAGAGCGAGGACAGAGCCTTGAATCTTGTGTATGACAGGGAAGGTTAAGTAGTTGATAAGGATATCGAAGTTCCTCAAATCTGTCGTAAGATTACGAGCAGGAAATACATCGGTCAGCGGGGTCTTTTCTGTGTTATTGAGGGAGAGGGTGGAGAGGAGACCCATCTCAGTAAGACCTGCACCTGCGGCTTCCGTCTCAGTAAAGACCGTGGTGAGGTCGAGTACATTTGTAGGTACGCTCGACTCTGATCCATTTGCCGCACGGTACACGACGGAGGAAAAAGGCTTTCTATAAAGCTCGTTATTGAGCTTCCTTTGGCGATTATCTGCGATATCGGGAGAGGTGATCGACCCTGTTGCGCCATTCCCTATGGCGAGCATCGTCACTCCTCTCACATCTTCTCCTGCAAATAACATCGCAGCGAGAACCCCTCCATCAAGAGTATATATATTTCTCTTCTCTAAGACGAGTTCGCGCTCCCCATTAGGGTGAACCAACTCCCCAAAGACATCCCCCCTGACCCCCTGATGAGGACGCTCTTGTAAAGATACCCCGCACCCAAACCCACTTGTGCGAGGCTTCTCTATAAGGTCACGAATCTTACTCATATTTCCTCCTCTAATCTGATTTAGTGGGATATTACCCGCCCATCAGATAGAGGAGTTTAGATAGAACTACTATTATCCAAACGAGTACGCTTACGCACCAAAAGTGAGCGTATATGTGATATCAAGGGTCCCGTCATCGCTCTTCGAGATGGTGTTTGCGAGAACCTTACGAGCGAACATACGCATCCCCACAGAGGTCGTCGGCTGTGTGTCCGTCGTCACCTCTCCATCAGCACTGCCATTATTTCCAAGTGTCCAAAGGGCAATCTCGGCGATCCCATTCGTGATATTCCCCTCGGTTGTTCCGAAGGTGGTCGTGAATCTCATCTGATTATAAGCGGGAAAAGTGACCGCGCTAATCCTACGGACGAAGACCTCAGCATCCACGCCCGCCACATTGTCAATATTGGCAATGAAGTTCAAGTCCACCATGCTCACCTGCTGATTGGGGTTCGCCACATCGGTGTTCTGATCTGCAAGAAGGTGCGCGTTCCCCGCAGAGTCAAAACCCACATTCGACCCCACAGCGAGGAAAGCCACCTGATTGTAGGCAAACACCTGCCTAGTTGCCGCCGAGACCGCCGCAGGTCCAATCACATACGCCCCTGTGGGGAAGGTTGTATCGTCCGTCATGTTAGAACCCTCGGGGCGCACCGCCGCCGCGAGGAGGGTCGTATTGTCCGTGTCCAAAAGACGCGGGTAAATCGCATCCATGAGAATGTTATTCGACATCTGAACAACAGCGTTCGGTCCCTCAACGACCTGAATCACCTTGCCATTCTTGTCCTTCAAGACTGCTGTCACATGACCCTTAATCTTCATTTCGATTCCTTTCGGTTCTCTTGTTCACATCTCGTCGCATAGATAAATAAACTACGCAGAGACTTAGCGCCCATCTCAGTAATGAGGGGCAGTCTTTTAGTTAGTGATGAGTACAGTACCATCTTCTATTATCTGAAGGTAGAAGGAAACCCCTAATCTCGTAATATCGAAGCTCTTGTAAGGGAGAACATCGGAGGACGAGTACAGAGTGTTGTACTCGGTACTCCCCGACCCCGAACGCACCCTCATGAATATCTTCATATCTACGGCTGCGTCCCTGTTGAGAATGATTTGATAATTCGTCAACTGAGTAATCACCCAACTCACCTGCGAGATGTTATTAGGGTTCGTGATATTCGACTTCGTGAAGGTCGCTGTCCCCGACACACTCGACACCTCCCCCGCCACATGGATAGTCGGGGAGATAAAGCTCGTCCCCGCTCCATTCAAGACTCTAATAGAAGACGCAGGACTTGCCCCTGCCCCTAATCCCCCATCTATGTTCTGAACATAGAAATAAATACGGCTAGAGCTAGAGAAGACAGGTACTTTAGGTGTCGTGTCTTGAGTGAAGGTAATAACTCCGTCTTCATCTACTCTCAAGGTGTGTTTGTAATAAATCGTCCCCGATGTCGTAGAGGGGTAAAGCTGATTATATGTGGGGGAAGCTCCCATCACAGAGAAGGTATTAGAGCCGTCCGCATCACTCTTAAAGGCGATACTCACATCGGAGGCAGGGTCGTCTACTAGGCTTCGAGAGATGATAGAGTAGTCGATGTTAGGCATAAACTCCCCATCTGTGGTACTCCCCCCCTGTACTGCCCAACTGATGTTAGCACTCGGTGGAGTCGTGTTGGCATACGCAGGGCTCTGTATGAGAGGCTTGATGAAGCCCCTTCGAGTATCTGAAGTCGTCAAGAAGGTCACAGAGGCTGAGTCTTGATACACCGTAGCCGTAGGGATAGACGAGAAGAGCGTCTGTGTGAGAGACCCCCTTCGAGCGAAATAATCGTCCGCTGTATAGACAATAAACCTCTCCGCATCTGTTATCGTCTTCGAGTTCGCCGTCAAGGCTGCATACAAAGTGAAGTTCGCAGGGGGGTTATAATCCCCACTCGCCTCATCCGTCGTACTCGGCATACTATCCGATAAATCCAAACTCACCTCAGAGAAATAACTGAAAGTGTCCGTCACCCCACCTATGCTGTCCGAGATACTCGCGAAGTCGTTTCTCAAATATCCCACAGCATCAGAAATAACAGACAAGGTGTCAGAGAGAGTGAGGCTCTGTTCTAGGAGAGGGGTTGCACTATCTCCACTCAAGCCCACGCTGTCAGTGAGACTCACCCCCCACGCCACCAAATAACTCACATCATCCGTCAGCCCCCCTATGCCGTCTGCTACCACAGCCCCCAACTCTGACCCGAGGTTATCAACAGCCACTGATAAGACATCCGAGACAGACACGGCTAGGTAAGCGTATGAGACGGATACCTCGTCCACTAAACTCGTCAAGGTGTCTGTCTCGGCTACACTCAGTAGACTCAGCGTGTACTGCACCTCATCAAGCATCGCCCCTAGTGTGTCACTCACCCCACTAGGAGAAATAAGCAAGTCTGAGGTAGCCACATCACTAATATTCGTGAGGGTATCACTCAGAGATGCGGAATTCCTTCGAATCGCGGACACCTCGTCCGTGACCCCATCTATGTTGTCTGTAGTTGAGAGGGCGGTGAGGGAGAGAGAGGCAGTTATTGTATCTGAGATAGTCGGCAAGGTGTCTGACAATAAGGCACCCTCTACACTCAGAGAGACCTCTACCGCGTCCAATATCGCAGAGAGCAAATCCCCCTGAGCTATGCTCCTCTCTATAAAGACTGCCACCTCATCTGAGGGTGAAGATACATTCTCTGAGAGGTTCACCACCTGCTCTATAAAGACACTCACCTCATCCGAGGGCAGAGAAACGCTATCCGATAAACCGAGCGTCTCATCCAAAGCCGTCTCTATCTCATCTAGCGTCGAAGGAAGACTGTCCGATAAGACTATCTCCCTCTCTAGCATGAACGATACGCTGTCGGAAATAAGAGACAGGGTATCTGAGGGTGTTATTTCTTCAAGAGTGAGGGTAGTGAGGACATCATCTAGGGTGAGGGGGATAGTATCTGTGAGAGAGGGAGCCGAGAAGGAGTAGTTGAGGGAGATATCATCTAGGGTGAGAGGAAGGGTGTCTGTGAGAGAGAGGGATTGGTCAAATGAAACCCCGATCTCATCAGAAATAAGAGACAGGGTATCTGAGGGTGTTATTTCTTGGAGGGAGTAGAAGGTTTGGATTTGGTCGGAGAGGGGGGTTAGGGTATCTGAGAGAGAGAGGGGGGAGAAGGAGTAGTTGAGAGATATCTCATCTAGGGTGAGGGGGATAGTATCTGTAGAGGAGAGGGAAACAGAGAGTGCGGTGGAGACCTCATCAGAAATAAGAGGGTTTGTTTCTGTGATTTCGCTAGGGAAGAGGAGGAGGCTAGTCGAGAGGGAGTCAGAGAGAGAGAGGGTATCAGAGAGGGAGAGGGAGACAAGGAGGAGGGTAGTAGAGACATCATCGGAGATGGAGGGGAGGGAGTCAGATGCGCCGACTCCGATCTCGAAGGACACCTCATCTGAGATGGAGGGGATAGTATCTGAGAGGCTCTCTGCCCCTTCTCCGATGAAGAGGATGGTGAGGGTTTCTTCGAGGACATTTAGTGAAAAGGCGAGGGCGGTACTCGACCCTAGATGACTCGTCGTGTCATTCAATACGAGTGAAGGTAAATAGGGTGTCCTCGTCCTCGCAAAAACCTCTAGCTCAGAAATAAACGGAGAGGCAGAAATAGATAGATTAAGGAAATCATCTTCGTAGAAGATTTCTTCACCGCGTTGACCCTCAGTAGAGAGAGTCCTCTTGATGAGGTTATTTCTAGGTTCATCTAGGTCAGACTGTATGATTTTCCGACCTTGGGGATTGGACATGACCTCTTCGGGAGAGGGTAAGGTAGAGGCGGGGGCTGTATTGACGAAGGGGACTTGGTGTTCGCTGAGGAGGGATTCGCTCTTAGCCCAAGAAGTAATCTTCCCTAGTGGCTGAGTGGAGATAGCTGTGACCGACACCTGTGTCCCATCGACAGCCTCAGGTAGAAATAAGATATTCTCTGAGGTGGTGTAGGAGAGAGGGTCATCTGTTGAGACATCTATGACTGAGATGATCTGAGAAGGGATGAACCCTAACGCATGAAAAGGGATTTTCCCTTCTCTTACGAAGGCGACTCCTACTGCATAAGACTTTATATTTCCTACGCTTGTAGGCGATAAGGGGGGGAGTTGATTGAGTTTGAGCTTCCCACCGCCGAGAGTAAAGCCTTGATTATTGAGGGTGCTTGTATTCCCTATGGGTGTAGTGAGTTGAGCTTCGTCTGTGGTGAAGGGTCTGATAGGGGAGACAGGATAGAGCCCTACAGCGGGTTTGTCGCCGAGGGCGAGGGTTCTAAGATTAGGTTGTGAGAGGACACCGCGCCCCGATAGATTAGAGTGATGGGCATAATTGCGGTGATTATTGAGTACGAAGGATGGGTTATTCAGCTCTGTAAAGTTGAATAAGTCCCCTTCTCCGAAGGGCGCTCTAAATACTGAGGTATCCCCTATAGAGAGAGACAGACTCTCAACGACCAACTGATTCGAGATACTATCGAATGAGCTGATTTCTAGCTCGTCATTCGAGTAGATATAATCCTTCGTAAGGGGGAGACCCTTATAGATTTTCTGTAAGGGCGCATTAAGTTTGAAAGTCGCCGTTGTTGCTGTAGTCGAGATAACGACGGCGACGACATCTCTATACTTGAGAGGTCGGACACCCCAAGGGTAGTCGATAAATTCACAATCAATCAGCCCACTCTCTGTCGAGATCGCGTCTAGTGTGACCTCTAATGCCCTTACTCGACAATATGTCTGACTCAAGATTTCTACGAAATAGGCACCTTTATTTATCCCACCTTGAGTGAGCGTCACGAGTTCCCCATCCCCAAACGCCTTTATTTCTGAAGGGCTGATGGAGAACAATCCATCGGACACGGAGTATGTCTCGGACAGACCGAGACGAGGAAAAGAGAAGACATAGGTGCCATTCGTAGGGCTTATTTCTAAGAGAGCTGTGATTCTACGAGTGGTACTTGTTTTGATAGCATCTCTGAGGGAGAGGAGCGCGCTCCGTAAGCGGATTTTACGACCACTCGCGTAGCCGAAGACGAGGCGTTCATAAGTGCCGAGTCTAGGCTTGCGGAGGTTTTCTTGAAAAGAAGCGCCGAGCGTGTAGACGAGAGAGAAGCCATCAGACTCACTCTCTGAGTAGTCTCCCAAGCCTTCTCGGCTGAATGTGACAGAGGTGTCTTGAGGGGAGGAAATCTCTTCAGAGATGAGATTACTGATATTCCCGATTTTGATGTGTGTAGGCTTCGTAGTCCGTAAAAGTTTGAGAATATTCTGCTGAAGGGTGATGACATCTAGGGGGAGATTATAATCAAGTGTATGGGTGTGACCCTCCGCAGTCTGCACCACACCATCTCTGATTTCGTGTTGATGAAGAGCATCTCCCCAAGACCACCCAATCGGTGCCGTTGTAGAACTCAACCCCCTCACACGACTATCTAAGACGAAGTGTCTGTGCCCTTGAGAAATCCCTGTAAATCCAAAAGACTGTACTGTCAAACTCACTATGTGTTCTAGCGACTGCGTAAAGAACACCTCTGCCCCTAAATTAAGGGCAGAAATAAGCTCCACGATACTTGTCTCAGTAGAGCCTTTTAGGAGCGCGGCGAGCGTGCTTTGAGCGAGGCTCTTCAAAGCCTCATCTCCCTCAACGAGAGGCAAGTTCTCGTCTGAATAGATATAATCTAAAACCTTACGACCTAAGAAATCAGAGCGTATTTCTTTGAAGGAACGATCATCTGAGAGTTCAATGACCTCTATGATGAGAGCAGCTAAGATAGAGCCGATCCCTTCATAGAATATCCTATGGTTCGAGCCATATTGAGCCGTGTTATAGTTCGAAGCAGTACCCTCAGACATCGAAGCAACGACTTCTTGCGTGAGAAGCTCCAAGAGCCTCCTCTTGCGGGTCGTCCTTGCGTCTAAAGGTTCACGAGCGGTTCGTAGGTCATATGGGAGGCTCATTAGATACCCTCATAGGTGAAAGACAAATCCCCGACCTCAAAATAACTCACCGAGTTGAGTCTCACCTCCGTCACCACCTCTATTTTATCCGCTACCTCATAGTCCACTAGTAACACATACTCCGATGGGTCATCACCTATCGGCAGACCTATCACCACCTTTGAAGCACTATTAGAAATAAGCCCCACCCCCAAATCCCCTATGATCGTTGCGGTATTCGGAAGCCACTTCGAAGAGTTGAGCCGATCCACGCTGTTGAGAATCCTCAACTCCCTCTCCACCTTCGTATTGTCATTCCTGAGAAATATACGCGGGTTCCCCCCTCCCCCATCTATGGGTGTATTGAGGAGACGAGTGTCTATAACCCACACATAGGCAGCCCCATTCGAGAGACTTAAAACACGACGATAATTCCCCACATCTACATTTATTTCTTCCCTGATGATTGAGCTACCTTGAGCGAGGCTCATGCGTGTAAGAGGAAGACGAACATGGCTCACTCCAACTATGGAGTTGATTTCTCTTATCACCTCCGAGGGTCGAATAGCCCCCCCTAAGCTCTGACTCGTGATGAACTTCGCTAGCGCATACCTCAAGTTTGCATCTACATCCACCATCGAGACACCTGACTCTAAAATCACCACCGCAGAAATACTCACCAAACAAGGTCTTATTTCCTTCGCTAAGACATCTGCACCGAGGTTCTTCTGAGCGTCTAACACCGCTTGAGCGTTTCTCAGTACTGAGTTTGTACGATAGGTGACGATGATGTTCTCTACATACTCATACGAGATCAACAACACCTCCCCATCAGAAATACTCGACCCACTCGTCCTCTGAATCCCGATGTCTCCTCCTCCATCATCTATGATGATATAATCAGGCGTGTTTGAAGACAGAGGTCCTGCATAAGTCACCCCACCAAGACTCTCGACAATGATCGTCAAAGAGTCCACCCCCCTCTTATTGAGCTTCTCTGTATAGAACCCTATGATCGTGTGCTTCTCGTCCACCACACTTAAAATGCTGTCCCCCGACAAATTAGAAATACGAAGGGTCTGACTCTCTCTCGTAGAGAGTCCTTCGAGTAAGGGATCACCCGCTCTCGATAAGACATACTCCGTGATAGCCACCCCATTCTCTCTCTTGACCGATATGATCTCCTTTACAGGCTGCTGAGAGAATAATAGCTCCTCAGAGACACCCTCTCGCCAATCCCCCAAGATAATATCTGTGACGAGATAAGACGGCTGAGGAATATCCTGATCTAAGACTATCGTCCGATAATCCTCCACGACATATCCCGTGAGATCGAAGAACACATCTCCCGCTGTCGTCTTTTTCAGACCATATCTGACTGAGAGATCCGTCCGATCAATCATCTCGAAGAGAGGGTTCTCTCGGGTCGCATCGAGAGACCTGAACCGATAAGAACCAAGAGCACCCACAGGGATAAAACGCCCTCCAAAATGAGTGTTGAAGGAAGGTGCAAAGACATCAGAAATAACAGAAGAGATGTCTCCCTTTACCCAAACATCTACCTTGCCCCCGAGTCCATTATCTCTTCGCATGAGAGGGCTATCCGCACCGACTACAAAGGAATCAATCACCCCCGATATACTACGACTCACTCGTTCATAGCCCGCCTGTGTACCTACATCTACTGAGGTGAGAGCTGAGAGAGATCGAGTCGCCATCTGAATATTTGTCTCTTGACTACCCCCTCCAAAAGTAGGCGCAGGGTTCGTCACCGATAACCCCAACGGCGCTCCTGTGTTGATCTGACCCGATGTGAGGTTCCCCTCAACCCCCGTGTCTAACGCTAAGATAGGTGCTCGTACTGTGTATTTCTTCGTGATAGGGTTATAGTATCTACTCACATCAGCTAATGGAATAGATACATCCTTTGTGGTGTAAAACCTCATACCCCCGCCTGTGAGACTCGTACCCCTCGCGATAGATATCGTGAAGGTAGGCAACACCCCCGTAGAGAACTCCACCTCTCCCGCCGCATATGTCCCCGTCCTCCTCACTACCCCAAAATTAGAAGCGAGCTTATCAAAAGCTCCATCTATCAAGTCCTGCACCGCCGCATCAGACTCTAGAAATAAAGCCGCCTTCAAAGCCGTCTTATACGAAGAATTAGCGACAGCTACTGACACACCCTCATTTCTCGGGTCATCTATCTGAAGAAGACCAAAGAAACTCGAAGACCGATACGCAAAATCCAAAAGAAATCTCGCCCTCTCAAGCTCAGACAAAACAGGGTCTATAAACACATCTCGTATCACCGACCCCGCCTGCACCTGCACATCAGGCTGCGCCCTTAATATGTTAAATATCATATCCTGCGCTAAATTATCCCTCGACACCACAGGTATCGAAATATTCGAAGGACTCACCTCCACAGGTCGCGCTGCCACCTCCGCTGAATAACTCGACTCTATTTCTACCCCCTCCACGACACTCACCGCCGTCACTACATAATATAACGACTGCGACGAAGGAAGACTCACAAACTCCCCTATCAACCTCGTCTTCGGCACCGATGTCTCCCTCGATAACCGATTATGCCTAAACGAAACCTCCGTCCTCAAAGACACCACACTCACCCTCGTGTCCACTCTCACCCTCGACACACCCTGCGGTATCTCTATTTCCCCTAATGTACTCGTCTGTACATCAGTCCCCCCCTCTCTCTGAACTAGCTGAATCTCCCCCATCAAAGGATTCACCTCTATCGTGTCCTCATCTGAGGAAATCAAACCCAACTCCTCCACTTGCTCTCTACGAACACCAAACTTCACCGAGTCTATCGGCTCATAATTCACCCTTAAATACCCCGTCGCCCCCCCTCCCGAAAAACGACTCGCATACAGATTATAATAAGACACCCCCTCCACATGAGGGAAATAGACCTCCACCGAATTCGTCAGCCTCCTCACCCCCAATCCCGTCGGCGGCTGTACCCGATTATATATCTCCTCCACTAAGACTATAGACACCACCCCAAACGCAGCCCCTCCCACCCCCGAAGCCTCCACCCTAAACTCATTCACACCCCTCGTTAACCCTATTCCATCCACATATACACTCGGGTTCGGAAATATAAACCCCCCTCCCAACTCTAATGCAATATCCTCCCCCGAAAACTCCTCACCCCCTAGAAATACTTTAATCGAAGTCGCTCCCTCCACCACCCCCCTCAGAAATACATCCGTCTGTGAAGTAGTGTAGTTTGTAGGGGTCGGCGAGAGCGCGCCACTCGGGGTTATAATCTCTATGATCACGATAAATCTCCATCTAATGAGATAGCACTCGGCACCGCAAACACGATGTTCACACTCACAGGCTGTGATGAAAAACTCTCTACCGAGACCCTCACAAGGTACGAAGTCTCGTCTGTACCTATCGTTGATATCTCAATCGAGCGTACTCGCTTAATACGCTCCTCCAAACTCATCGCCTGTACCTTCGCCTGCTGATTCTGCACATCTATCAGCGTGTCCAACGCATCCTGTACTGACCCCCTCAAACCCACCACCACACCCGCACTCACCTTCTTCCCTATCAATGACATCGCCGTAGAACCATAAAAACTATGAAACGGATTCGACCCTATCCTCGTCAAAAGACACTTCGCCACCTTCTGATACAAAAGATCATATCCCCCCACCATCTTCATCTTCCCATACTCATCAAATAAAATATCGTTCTCCACCCCCGTACCACCACACCTACGACAATACGACTTCTCCGCCGTATAACTCATGTCGAGTATCGACTCCGTACTCAATCCTCTGCTCAATAAGACTTTGTACCCCCTAGAACCACCCCTCCTCACTATCCTCCACGAAGGAAATAATACCCTCGCTCGACTCACATAACTCGATGCTCCTTGATTGAGCGTCGGTAAAAAATCCCCCTCCACCCTCAAATGTACCCCCCCCCTACATACCACCGCTACCGACTTACCCCTCTCCTCCACCTCTAATACCCCCAATACCCCCCTCAAATAAGATATAAACTCCGCCTGTGTGTATATCTTAGGCGGAATAGTCAAGGAAATAACTAAGTTATGATCTTGATAAAAGGCGAGTGTGTTAGACCCACTCTTTACCCGATAAGGAGCGGTCTGAGGCACCACCCACTCAGGGTCTCTAGTCAAGCCATCAGGGGGGACGACTCGACCATCTACCCTCAACTCCAAAAGCCCCGTCCCCGCTATCGGAGACTCCGTTAGGATTTCTCGCCCCCCAAGTATACTCACTAACTCATATCTAATGTGATGTGGGCAAGCGTGAGCTATCTGCGCGTCTACACTCATCTGACACTCCCTTCTCTCTACGAGAAGATGTGTCAGATAAACACATTAAG
>Ga0169931_10007662_pt1 | contig 15951 bp, 12 predicted proteins | sample Kivu_15m_20L_FD_129675 | JGI IMG/M metagenome (GOLD analysis project Ga0169931, IMG submission 129675) | Freshwater microbial communities from Lake Kivu, Western Province, Rwanda to study Microbial Dark Matter (Phase II) - Kivu_15m_20L... | ecosystem: Environmental > Aquatic > Freshwater > Lake...
ATATCTGAAGTTCCTTTTGCATATGAATAATTGAGCTCAAAGAAAATTAAATTTAACTATAAAATTTTAAAAATGAAATTTCATGAAATACTTGAAATAATTATATTAAAAGGAATTTATTATTTATACACTTTGACTTCTTAAAACATAATATCTTAAGCAAATTTCAATCGATTAAATTATGCTATTGATAAATTGATCTAAAATATAGGTCAAACTTCAGAATTTGCACTAATTTGCATTACCATTAAGTCTACTTTGAAACCTTCAAATAAAGTTTAAACTAAAGATATGAGAAGTGGACTTAAAAGTATAAATATTGAAAATTATATTGAGTATTTCCAACAAAACTTTAAATTTTGGATATCACAAAGAAAATAATTACAAAAAATTGATTAAGTAAATTTCTATAAGGGTGCCCCAAGTATTTCTTCTATAAAATCATGATCATTAAATAAATAATTTATAAATCAATTTTAATATAAACTCATTTTGATAATTGTTCGTCTATTTGTTTACATACTTATTTAAAGGTTTGTTAGACAGTCCCTTAAGCATTAATAATAAGTGCTTTTCCTTTTTATTTAAAATAATTTATGACATCTTTAGTCTCATTTTGATAAGTAACAAATCTTCGTTTTATGACTTATACATTATCATCGATTCTACCACTTGTCTTGCCTCTTTATAATAATCTTTTCATCATACATGCTTATCCACATTATAAAACAACTATAAAAGGAACAAATACATCAGGATGTGTATACATATTCCATTGAATCAAATTTTATCTATTTCTAGGAAAACCATCAATTAAAAATTTACCACCTAGATATCCTAATCGCTTCATTTGATTTTATAACAATTTTACTGTGATCTTGCATGGTACTATTTTTCCTTAAACCATATACTGCTAAATAAGTTTTCCATTTTATGATTATTTATTATTTCGTTATTATCTCAGCAAATCGCCAGCGGACATATGATGAAATTTATATTTTTAATTGATAAGTTTGCATTGAGTACCTTTTCCAGAACCAGGACCTCCCAATACAAAAACTACTTTTGGCTTTTGTTAAAAAGGAATTGGAGCAAACTAATTATTCATTATCTACCTAAATATTCTATTTATAATGAAATATTCAGCTGTATAATTTTAATAATATATTTCCCAATAAAATCATTATATTAAGCTATATTTTAAAAGAATAAATCATTTTTAAAATATTATAATAAGTATTATTTTTATTTTAGAAATGTATGATTTTTCTTTAATAAAACTACAAAAATAACATGAATTATTTTGTCATTATTTATGTATTTAATATTCTTTATTATTTGTTTCTCACATTTTTAAAAAATATTTTGATTTTCAAAATTAATAAAGAATAAAAAATGAATAAAAATCAAAAGTAGTTTATATTCTTAGAATAATAAGTAAACAAACTATTATTTTTTATAAAAATGTATATATATATGAGATATGGAATAATCCAGTAATAAAATATTCGATTTAAATAATAAAGAGCTTATGTAATTCTTATATTATGGATTTTTTCTTCCATATTAACTACATTTATATTAAGAAATGATTGAATATCAAGTTAATCAATATTATTGACGTAATAAATTTATATTTTACCAGTAATATGACGTTTTTGAAATGAGTTGGTAGCGGCGAAACTTTTTATTTTATTGATTTTATATTTGAAAGTTTTATTTATAATGTTTACAACATCGTCATTAAGTTATGATAACATCGTAGGCCGCTTAGGAACTATAAGTATAAGGTTAACTCCCATAGCTATTAGAAGCTATGAACTTTAGCAATAGCAGTCCTCTATGGCTAAAGTAAAGAGAAAAATATTCGATCAACAAAATTTAGTCAAGTTAAAAGTACGAGTATTTCAAAATCGGCAAATTATTGGGACTTGAAACTACAAGATATATCTCTATAGTTTAAAATCAGCTCGTTTATTTTTAAGTACTTTATATTTTATTAAAGGCAATAGAAGCTAACGATATTATTGGGCATTGTTCGTTAATCAATCTCTATGTACAATGGGTAGCATTAAAAACGAATCAATTTTTGCTTATAATATCAAATGGGACATAAACATCTCATTTATACTTCAATAATGATAGATTTTGGATTGATAATCAGAAATCCATAGAACAATATGCTATTTCAGTTGATTTTTATCAGAAATATACCATAATCTAAGGATTGGGATAAGGAAATTTCTCCAAAGTATCAAATAATCAAAATTTAAGGTTTTTAAAGTTAAGTGCAAGTAGAATGGAAATATTTACGCTGCCAAAATAACGAACAAAAACGGCGATAAAAAATCGACATCTTAAATGGCCATTATAGAAAGAAATAATCTTTTAACTTTAAAAGATAACTCAAATCTTTGTGAATTCTAATCTTTCTATTAGACTAACAAAGAATATATCATACTCATGGATTATATTTACGGCAAAGATCTTATGAGTTTTATCAAAATGAAAAGAATGTTAAATATTTAAGAGATTAAAGTTATTCTCTCAAATATATTATCAGGAATAAATTAATGCCATCAAAAAAGAATTATACACCGCGATATTAAGCCACAAAATATAATCATTAATATCCATACTTTAAGTATCAAAATCATCGATTTTGGCCTTTCGATAAATTTGAATAAATAATGTGTTGCTGAAGATTTTAAGAAATGTGGAACTTTTGGTTACATGGCCCCAGAGGTTATAAATTGCTATAAATAAACAATTTATAATTAAAAAAGCGACATGTTTAGCTTTGGAATAATCGCCCATAAACTTTTAATGAATTATAATCCTTTAAGAGGCAAATGCGATTAATAAACAATAAAAAATAATCAAACATGTGATTTAAAGTTATAATAAGCATAGATCTTATCAAAATATGGTGATAATGGTCTTTTCTTTCTAAAAAAATTACTTTGCTATGAGTAATGTATAAGGTACAGTGCTGAATAAGCTCTTTTCTCTTCTTTCTTACGCTAAACTTCTTCTAATAAATCTGAGTAATTATTAATTAATATTAGAACTACAGAATAATAAGACTTTTTTTGACTATTGCTGAATAAAAATAAAAAATGATTAAATATTGATATTATATAACAAATACTAAATATATAGGGATAAATGTTCATAAAGAATCTTTATTAAATTGGAAATATAATAAAAAGATTTACCTATAAAAATATACAAATTTAATAAATCATAATCTTTATTCGGACTAGACCATTACGGCCATTCCCATTGTTATCATATTGATATTAATTTTTTTATTTTTCAGCAAATACATCTTTAAATAATAATATGATTTAGTTTGACGATACTATGTTTTATATATATGATCCAGTTTTTCAAGAATTAGCAATTCAAGTTCTTCAATTTTGTCTTTTATTTCATCAAGTAACCTTTAACGCTCTTAAGCTTATTTTGATTATTCATTTTCTTATAAAGAAAGTATAGATTGCTTTAAATTGGTTAATAGATTTTAATGAATTTATCGGATTGGCTTATCTTATATATCTTGAATTAATTATTTTATTGTTTTTATGCATTCTTCTTGCTAATTAGGACTTAAATCTATATTATTTGTTCTATATTTTATGACCATCAACTTTTTCCAATAATCAAGAGTATCAGTATAAGTCGTTGATCCAATTTATATATCTCTTTGTTATAAGAAGGCACTGAAAATATCTATAAACTAAGTAGTCATTAAAAAATCTCTCATAGTTTTTACAATATCATGATGTCTTCCTATAGGAAGCATCATATGATAAACTTTCTTTTTCATCAAAGGCAACATGATACTTATTATGAAAATACTTATCATATTTATATCTCTAAATAGCTGTAACAGCGGATATTATGGTAAAATATCACAAATAGCATTTATAATAGATATTTATCCAATATGAGCCATATAGAGTATAATCGAAGCTATATTTGCAACAAAACTAGCAACTAAGACATAGATAAGTTAATTTTTCATTGAATATGTATTATGCACACTTGTTTGTATAATAAGGCAATATATAAGGATACTTAACCATGCAAATTAATGAATAGCCTATTTTATACCAAAACTTAATTCAACACCTGAATTTATATAGTTCAAATCTATAAAAGTTAAGAAATATTATTAATCCCATGTGTTTGATATTACTATTGGTACAATTTTTAATAAAATCATTAGTACTGTAATAAGTAGAAGATTATATTCATGTTTAAAAAACTTAAATATGATTGTTTTGCTTCTTGAAGTATCTATTTCGTGAGCATATACTAAACGTAAAGATCTTAACAAAAATATGAAATATATACTACCATCAAATGCATAGAATAATGTACGATATATGTATTTGTACTATCCCCAATTTCTAGTAAAGTAATTATAAGTATATGCTATTGGATATATTATAAGCTGTATTGAGATAAATGTAATCATGAGTATACATAGCACAGGTGATCTTTCTTTCATCGGATAATAATCTTTATATATAAACCATGTCGAACCAACTTTAACAGCAACTATTAGTACAAATATCATAAAAAATATAGAAAAGTATACTTTTGAATTTATTTCAGTATCGTATCCTAAATAATACTAGCAACCACAAAAGAAAGAAACACAAGTTTGACTCATTATTATAAAAAATCTAATTAATAATTGATATATAATTAAGTTAAAGTAAATAGATATCATTTTTTTGACAATATTTATATATTATCTTAAATTTATTTCATTCGAATATCTATCTTTTTAATAAAATAATCATTCATATCTTTCATTTTCAGTTCTAAATTTTTCAACGATGTTTAACATTATAAATTCAATGCATGAATGCATATCTTAATATCATTTTAATAAATAGTTGTTTCTGCAGATGATTTATCTATTTTTGTCATAAAATTAGATAATTGAGCTTTTAAATTCGTTTAAAATTGTATTTCTAACTATATTATGATAAATAAAATACATTTTCTTATTATTTCTATACTTTTGCCATATTTTATTCAATATTTGATAGCATATTTTCAAATTTTTATAAATTATTAGGGATCTATATATGACGCTAGCTCATTCTTTATGTTTGTGCCCATTGTATTTCTTTAAAATTATAATGCAAAAGATCTTAGTATCTTTATAATTGAAATTCTATTTTATCTTAAGTTTAATTCTAGCTTTTTTAATCAAGTTATTATCGATATGATTAGACCTATAAAAAGCATTAATTTAATCGCTGTTATAGTGACTATGTTAATAATTTATTTACGTATATTTTTAGCATATTAGTTTATTTTATGTTGTTGAAATAAAGCTAAAGTTATTAGAAATTATTTATATTTCTAAAGGAATCTGTTTTGTTTTAAGATATTTGATGATTATTTATGTAGCGCTGAAAATCATAAGGTGGTGATAGACTAAAATCCATTTTTATCAATGTTTAAAATTTAAATTATAAAATTCTATCAACATTTTACTGCAAATTAATATAATTACTTCAAATATGTTCAAATGTATTAATTTTTTAGATGATTTAAGAATCTTTTAATAAATTTACCTTATTTTTATAATGCAATGCTATATTATTGGACAAATATTATTATATTATATATGATAAATAATACTAAAATAAATCGCTAATAATTCCTCGCCACAAAATTTCTAAAAATATCATTAATTCAATTATAAAAAGGTATGCTCCATCGAAACGTATCTATTCTTCTCAATTTAGAGATTCGTCTTTGAAATAGTAACAGATCGAAGGACATAACAATGCAAAAAGAAATTTAATGAAATTAAAAAATTTAGTTAATAAGTACATATATTAATATGATATAGTTATAGACAAAGCTAGGGATGAAAGAATTGATGTTATAGAGACATTTAAGATCAGCATAACAATATAAATCTATTGATAATTTGTTTAATAAACTTAATAATGGTGGATATATAATGATCAAAGATGTATCAAATTAAAATCAACAAAAGATTATAACAAATATTAGAAATTATCTATATAATTTATTATTCAACTCGATTTAAAATAATAATTCATCATAAGAAGAAACAGAAAATATGAAAAGTCGTAAATCATAGAATAGTATAATTATGTAAAGTAATAGTAAAGGTAAAAGTTTTTAAGAAAGCTTTCAATTAAGTGATAAAAATGATAAAAAATTATAATCTTAAAAAAAGTAATAAAAAAAATAAAGATAACATTAAAATTCACATGGGATCAAAAATGCGTTTAAAAATATCATAAAATCTAAAAAATAGAATTAATAATAAAAAAAGCAAGAGATGCTAAAAAATATAAAGACTATGTAAAGATGATATAATTATAGTTGGATATTTTAATCGTAGGCATGGTTATAAAAATAGTATATAATTATGGAAGGATACTTGATATATTATTAAAAATAAGGTCAGTCAAAGAAGATTATATTATTAAAAAATATGTAAATATCATTATAATAAAAATAGTACTTCTACATAGTATTTATACAATTATCATTAGAAAATATCACATCTTTTATTAAAAGAAGAAATAAAAATTAGGGTCGATAATCAATTTAAACGAGATCAAGATATAAAATACCATAACTAATATTTGAGTCTTTTGTTTTTGTTGAAATAAACACAAGGAAGGCTAGATTATAGAATTTATAATTTTGTTTCATTAAAAATAAGTAATAAAAAGAATAAATTTGTGTATAATTAACAAGAAAAAAAACCAACAAAAGAGCTTAGTATAAAAATTGGTTATTAATTATAACCTCAATTGTACAAAATAAATAATTTAGATTTTGTTTTAATATGCTGGTTGATAGTACTGTAGAAATCCTGTTGCCAATTTACAACAATTATGGTAAATTTAATGTAACAATCAACTTATCATAGTTCTAAATCACTTAATAAAAATAAGGTCTCTTAGCTAATTTAAGATAAAATAGTATATAATTTATTGTTCCTGTTCAAAATATATACGATCAGATATATAATTAAAAGCCTAAAATGAAAACACCAGACGTAAAAAATCATATCCTCCCCTCAAAGCAATGCAACTATATCTTAAAATTATAATACTAATAAAGGGCCAATAGAATAAGTTATATAAGCTCTAATTAAAAAGATAGATTTTAAGGTCTAGAAATACCTAATTAATTCTCAAGAGATTAATTAAGAATACAAAAAAATAGATGTAAAAGAATATTATACTCTGTTTAACAATTTGTATAAGAAATTAAATCACTTCAAAATTTTTAATATCCTGTAAGATCTAATATTTTCTATGCTTTTCTGTTTCTTTTTGTCTTCTTTTTTGATGCCAATTACATGATACATTATAGCATTATAGGATTATTATCGATAATGGTATTTTTTCATCCTACAACGAATTCTTATATCAGAGAAATCATAATAATAGCTAAAATATAGAAGATAATGTAGATAGTTACACAAAAAGTCAATTAGAGAAAGTATGAATACAAATACGGAGTACATTTCAATAAAGACCTCTAAAAAAAGAAATTCTTATAAAAATTTAACATAGTAACTATTTATTTATTCAGCGAACAAAAATAAAAAGAAACATCATCTAAAAGTATCATCGACTACATTAAATTTTACTAACTGGTCAATTAAATATGACTTAATTTGTGACTATATCATAAAAAATCAAAAATATAGTAACATGGTATCATCACAAAAAGACAAAATAATTATTTTTGTTATTATTAGTAGTTCTCATTATAATAACTATTATTCCATTAAGATTATTCTTTTTGATCGGATTATATAAGATGTATTCAAAAGGAAAAAGATATTTCAGTAAAGTAAAAGAGTTGAATCAAATAATTTTATTTTAAATAATGAGAATAACTATATAAGAAAATAATATTTATGAACTTAGACCATACGTTCAAGATATTAATAAATAACTAGATAAAAAAGCAATAGAATCATCATTTTATAAACATCTTAAATAAAATCTAACAAATTTCATATAGATAGATTTCAATTTATAGATTTTATCATAGGCCAAATGTTTGAAAGATATTCTGATAAATTTATCAAATTGTAAAAAGCGTTTCATTATAAAGTAATAAATCTGTCATAAATATAAGCTAAACATAGACTGGTCTACTAAGAATAGTACTTCAAGAAAATTATTTATGTGTCTATATGCATTTATTATAAATGTACCAAGTGATCGACATATATTAATATCTAAAAGTACTGAAGTATAACATCACTAAAGAAATGATACTGATTCATAAGATGATTTTTGATTTTATAATCATTTTTATTATAGATTTTATTAGTTTATTATTGCTCATCATATTATAATTAATTATAATTGATTATGTAGCAAATTGCTTTTCGTAAAAAATCTCATTATCTCGAAACATCTAAGCATTATAACAAACAAAATTATCATCTACCTTTATTAAAAGCTAAAAAGAAACTATAATAAATCAGGCAAAAATAGTTAGATTCACCATAAAAATCATCTTTTGATAAGAATAATAATATAAAATTAGAGTTAAAATGTTCAGCTATACAATTAAAAAATAGATCTTCACCAATAAAGATTAAAAATAAATTTAGTATGATCAATTTTATGAAATAAAATATTTTGATTGATAATATCAATAAGACATCGATTGGGCTGCCTCAATATGCAGTATCAGCTTTTTAGAATAAAAAACATTAAAATATAGTTAATCCTTAATAAAAATGTATATCTCAGGCATTATTTTAATCGATACCTCAGGAACATATCATGTAAAAAAAGCAATAAAATTTAAGAAGAAAAGGTGAAATAATAGCCTTCTACACACCAACAAATCAATATGTAGCTCTATATCCAGTTTTATCCTAAAATGCATACCCTTCTCAAGTTCCAAATTTACTACCATGTCTAGGAATATATTAAAATTAAAAATCAGGCTTAAAGTATTATGTAGGATAAATGTATTAATAATAATCTCTTAAAATATTAATAAGATAATTTGGCTGTTTGAAATAAACAGTAGTGACTAAAATCATAAGGCAATTAGTTATTACAATTTTTCAATTGCACAGATATGGATATTCACATAATCGAATCAATTCAAAATCGATATATTTTACGACGAATGGAACAATATTGTTGAATATGTTTCATTCTACTAATAAACCTTTATCTTAACAATAAAAAAATTATATGATCTATTATTTTGCACCTGAGATGTTATTATCAAAGCAAAATAATGGGAAGAAGAATGATATATGGGCTATTGGATGTTTGACCCTCGAGCTATTATCATCAATCAATATAGAACATAATGCTTATCATCCTTACAATAAAGTATTTTCACAACAAAATATGAGCGAATCGATGATATTGATATAACAAATTCAGTCGAAATATAAATTAAGTCCTTCTTAATAAAAGAAAGATATAAGTCTATCTGTAAAATCAATAGACTTTATTTTAAGATGCATGCAAATCCGTATCTAAAATAGACCATCAGCATAATAATTACTTTAGCATCCCTTTTTAAAATAATGATTATACATATTTTTTTCTAATTTTTATTTAAATATATGAGTAATTTTAAAATCTAAATTTTCAATCAATCTTCACAACTATAAATAAAAAAAATACAATTACCAAAAATACCTCAAATAAATATAAATATCTAAAGTATGTCACTATTAAATTATCCTCTTGATCAACTTCTTGAAATAGTTTAATAATTTTTTGTATAAAATTATACAGGGAAATTACATCTAATCAAATCATTAAAAGTATTAACACATAGCTTAGGCGATAATAAACTTTTATCAAAATTCTAATCAATTCTTTCTTCAAAAATAAAAAATTAATCAAAAATATATGATTTCTTCATATTATGGTCATCAATATATAAGCACATTAGTAAAATAATCATAAGATTTAATGATAATCTAAAGAAATCAGTGCTAAATATCATTTTCAGTCATTTTTTCTTATAAAAAAATGCCTAAGAAGAGTATATTAAACCACAATTGGGTCAATTATTAAAAATTCAAAAAAAGTAAATATTAATAAATCATCTAAAACTAAAATATAAATAAAATAAAGAACCTCTTCATCTATGTATCTTAAAATGCATGAAAATAAAGACTTAAATTATATAAATATTAAACTTTTTAAGATAATGGCTATAATTTTGTATAAATACCAGCTAAAATCAACTCATATCATTGATAAAAGATAATAATACCAAATAACTATTGTATCTTATCGATAATATCACAAATATTAATATTATCTTAACAAAACAACTTAAAACAATAATAACATAGTAGAATATAAGATCTTTTACTACTTTAAATCCTAAAATTAATGTAATTTATCATTCCGCTATAAAATAATGGATAAATTAAACAAATAACTACTGGAAAATAGTAAATAAGTATATGAATAATGATAATAATCAATATATTAACTAGACAATTCAACTAGGTAAGTAGATAAACCAATAAAATATACAAAATGAATGTATGATAATAAAATGCCTCTATAATTATATGTAAGGTAATCGATTCGATTTCTAAATCTAAGACAATAAATTTATGCAATACTAAAAATAAAGCTGGATGGATTCATATCGTGCCATAACAATGTGCAATTCCTATAAAAATATGAATTTAATTATAATCAACATAAATTCATCTATAAAATGGTGGAATCCAACGAATCCTTTTAAAAATAACTCAAAAATAGATAAATTAAATAAATTTATAGATCATCATCATGATTTTTATTAATAAAAATAAAAATAATACGGCCTGAAAAATAAAAAAATATAAATAGTCTATAATACCTTTTTAATCTAAAATAAATAAACAAAAAAATAGTATTGGCTAACTTATGAACAGTTATTACAATACATAGATAATAAATTGGATATAAATTTAATGACCTTTAAAAAAATATATAATCCATATAAAATCTAAATAAAACAATATAAATAATAAAGTAAAAAATAACATAATATAATTATCGAGGCCAAGTTAGTAAAATTATTGAAAAAACATAAAGAAAGTTTGACTTTTTAATTTATGAGTAAAGAATCAGGATATAGTATAGAGATAGTCTAATTGGGCATTAAAAGATTAGTTTCGAAAGGATTGGCTTAATAAGATTAAAAGAAAAAAGGATATAATTATATACCATGATATTTATGAAATTATTTCTTTGAATTATAGTTATAGTTATTATAACAATATGTCGACAAATCGATTTGGAACTTATCGACCAAGACTTGACGAACCATATGCAAAAGATCTAACACCAAAATCTACTAAATATTCTCCAAAAGTCAATAATGTATACAATAGCCTTAAAAATGGTATTGGGACTATTAAACCTGATTCAAGTAAAAATAAGATCATTAAACCTACGTCATCAAAATTTTCAACTTAAAATGGTCAATATTTTCATTCGAAATAAGCTAACAATACTTAAAAACGAGGATTTTATAATTCTAATAAACGACTATAAGTAGCAAGAACACCAACTACAAGAAATCAAGTATAGTATCAACCTCGATCAAAATCGAAATCACCAGCAAAACAAACTGATTAAATAATAAGATAAGAAATATATTTGCAACCTAAAAATTTTAGAGTAGAGGACAGAAAATTTAAAATATATTAAAATGAACATCCTTCTTTACCTAAAATTTTAAATACAATATCTAATTTTTAACCAGCAAAACATTCGAAAAATTCTAATGGAAATATAAGAGCTTATTCGGCATCAACTAATCAAGGCCCAGTTAGATAATATAATTAAGATCGTGTTGCCATCATATTAAATATCAGTAAACCAGAGCATTGCACTGATTGGAAAAAGGCAGCATATTTTGGAGTATTTGATGGTCATGGAGGCATAGATTGTGCTGATTTTTTAAGAGATAACTTGCATAATTTTATCTCAAAGGAAAGAAAGTAATTTAATATATTATTTAGTTTTCCGTATAAACTTTAATAGTCCATAAAAACTGGTTTTTAAAAATGTTAAAAAGCATTTTTAGATCAATCTTACGCAGGAAAACTTGATAAATCTGGATCTTGTGGAATAATAGCATTTTTCTATGGTAAATAATGCTATGTTTCAAATGTTGGAGATAGTCGAGCAATAATGAGTATGAAACATGGAAAATTAATAAAATAATTATCAATCGATCATAAAGCAAGCTAATAATATTAACAAAAGAGAATTATATAAAATGGAGGTCGTATCTATCAGTACTTTAATAATAACAAAGAACAAAACTTAGTAATGCCAATCCTAATTTGAAAATTTTCTTTGAAGGATAAGAGCACAGCTTTATACTCGGGCCTCATCGAGCTTTTCCAGGAAGATTATCAGTAACAAGAACTTTTGGAGATATTGAAGCCAAATATGCCTAATTTGGAGGAAATTCAAGGGCTGTTGTATGTACCCCAGAAATTCATTCATTTGTCCTTTCTGAAGAACAAGATTTTCTGTTACTTGCATGTATTATTTATATTGATAAAGGTGATGGAATATACGATAAATTAAATAATAGTTAAGTCATATAATGTGTTTGGGATACTTTTAATAGAAATAAAGGATAATTTAATACATTACATGAATTTTGTGGTAAAGCTGTTGAAAATATCATGAAATTATCATTTCAAAAAAAGACATTAGACAATATAACAGTTGTAATGGTAGCTCTTGAAGGTTTATAAAATTATTTTAATGCATTCCAATAACAGAAAAGTGCTACTTAATCATATTTAAATGAACAAAAAAAGCCGAAGATGGCAACATCAAAATTAGATGCTTCATTTTAACGTAAATATATGGGTAGAAGTGTATCTCCATCAAATTACTCATCATTACGTACTAAAAGTTATTATCGTCCTTCTTGATCTATTAAATTTTTGCTATATATAATGTATTTATATAAACTACTATCTATTTTAATCAGTTTAACAATTATAGAATAAGAAAATATTATGCAGAATAATAATTCTATGGTCTTAGGACAATTTAATTTATGCTTCTCACAGGTCCTAGGCAAAGGAGCAACTGGGATTGTATACAAAGGTAATTCAATTTATAATATAGGTTATCGAAATGCGGACAAAATACCTGTAGCCATTAAATGTATTCAATTAAGTACAATAAAAGATGATGTAACAAGATGTTTACTTGAAAATGAAAAATCAGCATTAAAAAAAGTAAATAATCCAAATATTATAAAATTATTAGATATTATTGAGACTAATGATTGCTGCTATATTATCACATAAATATGCTAAGGACAAACTTTAAAATAGTATATCTCAAAAAAAGTTATACTCTCTTAAGAATAAGCAATGACGATATTCAGAAAAATATTAAATGGATGTTTACATATGACACAAAATTGTATCATACATAGAGATCTAAAACCTACAAATATACTTCTTAATGGATAATTATAACCTAAAATCATAGATTTTGGATATTGTTAGATAATTACTTAGAAAAAAGTGATGAGAACCTTTAATGTAGGATCACCTTCATATATGTCACCTTAGGCATATTTAAGAACTTTATATAGTTAAAAAAGTGATAGCTGGTCTCTAGGGATAATATTATATGAAATGTTGCATGGTAATACTCCAGATAACAGAATGCCAATTAAATAATATCTAGAAAATGTAAAAAATAATCCTTTTTACATAAAATCTATGATAAATTCTAGCTTAGACAAAAATGTCATCTAAATTTTATAAAAATCATTGAAATATGCCTTTGAAGAGAGAATGAGTATTTCAGGTATGAAATATTTAGCCGATGTGTTTAATATTCAACTAAAGAAAAATAAAAATCAAGATAATAGACCTATACACAATGATTTAAAATCTTTAAACAATAAAAATAATAGTTTTGGATTTACTTCAATAAGAAACTTACATGATATACAAGAATAAAGAATAAGATAAAATAGATAAATAATGAAGACTAATACAAATACAAATATATAAATTAAGACATTAAAAAGCATATCAAACGAATCAAGTAGTAACTCAGATAAATATGGATTTATGTCTTTTGCATAATTTTCAAAAACATCACAATCATTCAGCAATCAGAACAAAAAGACCAACTATAACAATATCTTAAATGGTGAAAATTATCAAAATTCTTCAAGTCAAATCAATATTCAACCACCTAATTAAAATCATATGAGCTTTATCAACCGACATAAATAATCAAATTATTCATCTATGAATAATAACTATATTCCTCATCAAAGTATTAATTTATATCAAGGTATTAATGGATTAAAAAATTACTCTTCGAAAGAAATAATAGAGAAGAAGATCGGCAAACCTGCTTTTAGACAAGTAACTGTAAGATATCTATGATATATCAATTAACTTTGTAATTTATATTTATATTTAATTACTATATGTTATATTATATTAACAAAAATAGTATTTGTAAAAATATCATGATAAAAAATTGAAAAATAAGAAAAATAAATCATTCTCTATCTATAATTTATCTATCTACATTATTTAATATATTATTTATTGAAAAATTCAATGATCTTATTTTTTATCGGAATATAACAGATTGATACCTGTTAGATACCTATTTCAATTATTAATAGAAAGGATGATTAATTCTTAATAATAATAACTAATGTTAGCAGTGCTTATTCAAGAAGCTCGAAAAATAGCCGAAGCTTATAAATTCCCAGAGAAAATACTTCCAATCACTTTTGTTCAAGCTAAATTTGAAAGCTAATCTTATACTAAAAGTGCTTAGGTTCTATTGAATGGAAAGGGGTCTATCGCATTTGGAATTACAAAAATTCAAAAGCCACTTGAATCTGGAACATTTGTTGTGAACTTTTATAAAAAACATGTAACAACAAGTTTTTATTATTAAGATTTGGCACCAATAGGTTCGCCTATTCTTTAACCTGGAAAAATGAGTTTATAAGATGCTATCAAGTTATTTGTAGAAGCATTTGATTAAGATACTATTTTAAATTTTGATTTACATAAGTAAAAAACTAAACCTTTAGGAGTTCCTTAATATTTCTTTACGACTAATATAAGATGGGAAAACATATCTATTGATTTTAATGGAAATATAACTATAGTTCATAAAAATTATGCCTTAGGTATAAAACTAACTTTTGAATAACTTTTATTAGCAGCTCGCTAAAAAGCTAAGAGCCATATTTATACATCCAAACTTAAAAATCTTACTCTATTGGATGTTGAATTAGGGAGCAAAAATTTTACAACATAAGCAGCATAATTAATCCAAAGTGGTAAGATAGTTTTTTAGAGCTGTGTTAGAGAATAATACAGTAGGAGGTACAATAGTTAATGTTTAAGGAGGATCAATTACAAATAGTTTATTTGTCAATTCACCCTGGATAGAAGATTATGACTTACCTATCTAGCCTTCATTAAGTTTGAAATAAGGTATTAAGTTTAGTATTAGAAAAATATCCTTAAGCATCTTTCTTCAGATTAACTTACAACAAAAAGATTCAACTGGGAGTTAAAGTTCCATCATATTATTTTACGACTAAAAATAATATAATCGCTGTAGATTTCAACAAGAATGTGACTCCAAACGCTAGTTTTGCCTAAGCCTTTGGAATAACTAGCTTATGATCTATAAACCCATATGAAATATTACTTTTTAATTATTAAATTAGCATTTTATTAATAAAATAGATAGCAATAAATTCTATCATTTGATTTTATCAAATAATTACAATGGAATGAAAAGCTATTCAAATAATTTTATATAAACTTAATAAATATTAATATTCATAAATAAATGTATCTATATATTTTTTTAAAATAAAAGGGGTTGG
>Ga0169931_10007663_pt1 | contig 15951 bp, 11 predicted proteins | sample Kivu_15m_20L_FD_129675 | JGI IMG/M metagenome (GOLD analysis project Ga0169931, IMG submission 129675) | Freshwater microbial communities from Lake Kivu, Western Province, Rwanda to study Microbial Dark Matter (Phase II) - Kivu_15m_20L... | ecosystem: Environmental > Aquatic > Freshwater > Lake...
CTTATAATAATTTTGTTATTACTATCAAAAATTCTATTCTTAATGCAGAATTTTATCAAAAATTAATTAATAAAAATTCTATACAAATTAAATTCATCCTTAATGTACAATATAAAAAAATTCAAAATATTATTAATAATATTACAAACAATTTTGAAAATAATTTACTTAATTTTAATTATATGGATATCTCTTCTAAATATATTTTTAACTGGTTTGACAACATAATTTATGATAATAATATTAATATCACCACTTTTAATATCTATTCTCTTATTGTTTCTCTCCAAAATAATATTAATCTATTTATTAATTATTATAATAATTTTATTATTTCTATTAATATTAATAACGATTATTATTTAGTCCTTCAAAAATTAAATTTTGGTGAATTAATCCTACATTATAAATATTTCGAATATTATAATGGCACTTAAAAATAAAAAATTAAAATTAAAATAAAAATAAAAATAAAAACTAAAATTAAAATGAAAAATATCTAAATGGTTTCTTTGCATATTCTACTGAATTTGATAAAAAATAATATATATTATCGCTTACTGTTCTCTCTCTATTTATTACTGATTTCATTAAATCTTCTTTTTTTACTATTATATAATCTTCTGATTCCCTCTTTATATAATCCTCTATTATTTCACTCTTTATCATATTTTTTCTCTTTTCGTTTATTTCCTTTATCTCCATTATCTCCTTCTCCTCTCTATTACTTACTGGATATGATATCGAATATTCTTTATTTTTATTATTATTATTATTATTATTATTATTATTATTATTATTATTATTAATTAAAATACTTTTAGAAAGATTAGAATTAAGTAAAATAATATTATTATTAGATTTAATGAATGGATGATTAAAGAAATCTAACCAAGAAATTCTTTCTTTATTATCTAATTTAAGCATTAATTTTAGTAATTCTATAAATTCTGGATTTATTTTTTTATTTAATTTATTAACTTCTGGATAAACAATATTATTTTGATTTTGTTTATTAAATAAATCTAATATTGAATAACTACTTATAAATGGATGTTGTAAATAAATACATTCATATAATATTAAACCATATGACCATATATCACATTTTGAATCATAATTAGATTTTATTCCATCATTTATTACTAATCCTATTTTTAATAATTCTGGTGCCATATATAATGGTGATCCGCATAATGTTTCATACATATTCATTTTTTTATCACTTGCAAATCCAAAATCCGCTATTTTTATTTTTTTATCTTTTATTAATATATTTGATGGCTTTAAATCTCTATGTGTTATATTATTTTCATTTAAATATTTTAACGCTTTATTTAATTGATTAAATATTTCTTGTATATTATACTCTTCTCCTAATAATTCATATTTTATTTTCTCTAAATCTGTATCACAATATTCCATTATCATACAAATTTTATTTTTTTCTCGTATAACATCTCTTAATTCTACTATATTCTCATTATTCATATTTTTATGTATCTCTACCTCTTTCTCTATTAATCTTACTATCTCCTCACTCAAATTTTCTATATTTATTATCTTTATTCCTATAAATTCTTTCTCCTTTGTCATCCCCTTATACACCTTACTATAACTTCCTTTTCCTATCTCTGGTCTAAATATTATGTATTTCTTATTATTACTATTTATTTCATTATCTTTTTCTTTATCTTTTTCTTTATCTCTTAATTCTTTATTTTTAATATAATATTCCATCTCTATATTTATTATATATATAATAATCTTTATTAAAACTTATTATAATTAAAACTTATTATTAAATTCTAATTATTTTATTTTCAAAATAAAAATTTAATTGCTTCACTAATATGTGATATATATTTTACCTTAAAATTCTTATCAAATAATTCCTTGTAATTACTCTTTATCACCTCTATATGTCTCTTATTCTCTAATGGCACTAATGCTATCTTTATTCCCGCTCTCTTCGCACCACTTAATTTAGCATCTAATCCTCCTATTATTGTTATATTCCCATCTAAATCTATCTCTCCCGTCATCGCTACATCCGTTCTTATACTCTTATCCACTAATAAACTATATATTGCTAATGTTATTGCACCACCTGCACTTGGTCCATCTTTTGGTGTTGAACCATCTGGCATATGTATATGTAATCCCGTATTATTATAACTATTTAATATTTTATTCTTTTCTTCATCTGTTAATAAATTCCAAGCTACTGTTTTTGCTACTGTTATTGACTCACTTATTACTTTCTCTAATGAACCTGTAGAACTTAATGATAATATATCTTTATTATAAATTTTCTTTACTTGTATATTCATTATATCTCCTAATCCATTTGTTGTAGCATACATCCCATTCATACATCCCGGATTCTGTTTCTTGTTTATTTTCTTTAAATTAAATTTATGATGTTCGTTAAATATTTCATCTATCACTTCTCTATTTATTATTAATTTATTATTATTATTATTATTATTATTATTATTATTATTATTATTATTATTATTATTATTTTTAATTCTATCAATATGAAGACTTCTGACGAGTTCATAACATTTTTCTTTTAATTTTCGGACACCTGCTTCATAAGTATATTCTGAAATAATATAATCTATATCTTCATCTGTTATTTCTATATTTTCTTTATTATATCCAATATTACTACATATTTCTGGAATTATAAATTTCTTTACTATTTCTAATTTTTCATATGGTTTTATCGCATTTACCCTAATTTCTAATATTCTATCCATCAATATTCTATCTATTAAATTACTATCATTATATGTAAATACTATTATCATCTTTGAAATATCTATTTTTACCTCACTGAAATATCTATCTGTAAAATGATCATTTTGTGTCGGATCTGTTATATGAGTTAATACACTCGCTATTTCGTGTCCGTGTTCCGTTCTTGATATTTTATCTAATTCATCAAATAATACTATCGGATTCATTATTTTCGCCTCTTTTAATGTTTTTACTATATCTCCTGATGTTGCACCGTGATATGTTATATTATGTCCTATTAAAGTACTACCATTAGTACTTCCACCAAGAGAAATAAATCCAAAAGGTCTATAATTATTATCAGAATTATTATCTAATTCAATATTACAAGTTTCAAGATTATAATTAATAAAATGGACTAGACATTTAGATAGAGTATTTTTAATTAAAGAAGTTTTACCAACACCAGGCGGTCCTTGAACACCTATAACTATTCCCTTTTTGATTCCATTAGAAAGCCATTGAGCAATAATTCTTTTTAATTGATCTTTTGTTTTATGATTTCCATAAATTGTCTCATCAAATACTTTATCAACATAATTTAAATATTCTATTCTATATGAACAATATTTTTTATATACTTAATTGCAGTCTTCTAATTTATTATTATTATTATTATTATTATTAAATAAAGAAATTAGATCATTTTCATTAACAAGTTTATTAAAATTAAAATTATCATTAATAAATTTGATTAAATCATTAATAAAAGTAAATATTCTTTCTTCTCTATGTTTTCCAAAAGGAATTTTTAAAAGATTATCTATATATTCTTTAGCTTTACCATTAATCATCATATTATTATTTAATTCTTCTTCTTTTTCTTTGATATGATTTTGTATGTCTTCTGGCAAATTACTTATATTTACCTTTTGCGAATAATTTACTTTTTTTCTCATACCACCAAACATATCCATTAAATTAAATCCCTCTCTTTGATTACCTAAAACTCTATTTCTTCTACCAAATATTTTTTCATCATCTATTATTAATTTATGTTCCATTAAATAATTATATGCATTTTTATAATCCATCATATCTAAATAATCTATAAATTCTGTTGTATACTTAAATTCTATTTTGTCTTTCTCCTTCTTTTCTTGCCACCATTTTATAATATTTAATAAATCATTTTCTTTCATTCTACATAATCCTATTGCATCCTCATCATATAAAAATTTAATTTTATTATTCTTATAATTATCAAACCACCAATTTAATACTTCTATTTTTCCATTTATACTTGCCATATTTATTGCTCTTAAATCATATTTTATATCTAATCCACTATTTAACCACCAATTTAATACTTCTATATGTCCATTTCTACTTGCCAAATTAATCGAATTTTCACTATATTTTAATGGTAAATTATGCTTCTTATTATTTTCTAACCACCAATTTAATATATTTATTTTATTAGTAGTAGAAGCATTATCAATTGAACTTGATGAATAATCATCTTCATTATCTAAATCAAAATCACCTTCTGAATCAATTGAATTAGCAAGCCATTTATCTAAATTTTTTATATCTCCTGTTAAACTTAAAAAATCTATTTTTCTATGTTTATTATTATTATTATTATTATTATTATTATTATTATTATTATTATTATTATTATTATTATTAGAAATATTAGATAAAACTTTAATAGGTTTAGCATCTTTTAGAAGATTATTAATAAGAGTAAAAAAGGGGTCTTGATTTTTAGTAGGAATATCAAATTCGATATTAATATTTTTATTATTATTATCAGAATTTTTGTTGTTGTCATCACTATCAGAATTCATAAATATAAATATATATAAAAATAATTATAATAATTTTAAATAAATAATAATAAATAATAAAAATAATTAATAAAGAATAAATAAAAGAATAAAAAAAAATAAGAATAGAATATATAAATGGTTTTGATAGATATAATTAATAATATAAATATAAAACCAAAAAACAATATTTTAATAAAATTTAAAATAATCAATACAGAAAATTATGAGAAAAGTTTTTTGGGAAATATAAAAATGAATGATATAATAGATAAAAATGTAGAAATAACTGATTTTTTAGGTGAGGGTTCATATGGTAAAGTTTATAAAATCAAAATAGATGGTAAATATTATGCATTAAAATTAAATAATAATGAGATACCTGAAAAATTAAATGAAAGATATTTATCATTATGTAAACCAGAAAAATTAAGTTCTCATATAATTAAAATATATATGTGTGGTAATATATATAATTATGAGAATAATGAATATAAATATTATTGTATAATGGAATATGGAGGTAAAACATTAAAAAATTCACTTGATAATATTAATGAAAAAATAATATGTTCTGTATTAAAACAATTATATAATATAGTAATTCAAGCAGTTAAATATAAATTATTAATCACTGATTTAAAATTAGGTAATTTAACATTAAACGAAAATAATAAAATAAAATTAATTGATATTTATATGTATTGTGGTGATTATTCTACTTGTAATCAATGTAAAATAGTAAAAACTTATTCAGCAATAGAATTTGAGAAAGAAAAAAGAATTTATGAAAAACAAGATTATAATATGTCGGGATTATTTATACCATTAGCAATATGTATAATAGATTTATTATGTAAAAATAAAGCTTCATATTATTTTGATAAATTGTCTAAAAAATATGATTTAAATATGAATATAAAAGAATTATTGCCATTGATACAAATAGCTTGTTTTAATTACAATAATGATAGTAATATTAGTGTTAAAGAGTATTCAAATTTATATAAATTTAAAAAAGAAATAGAATATAAATTTGAAGTAGTAAAAAATAATAAGTTTTATGAAGATTTTTTAAATTTATTAGAAATTAAAGATGATTACAAAAATAAAATTAGTAAAAGAAGATTAGCAATTATTTTAAATAATATGTTTTCTTTAGATCCAAAACAAAGAAGTTTAAATATATTTAAAAATAAACTTATTAACTGGTAAATTTTATATTTTATATTATTATATTATATGGATAATAAAACATATAGCATAATATATAATAATCTGCAAAAATTTATTAAAAAAATTAATACTAAAAATCTTTCTAATTTTTGGATTATATCAGAAAGAAGTGATTTTAAAGCATTAAAAGATTCTAGTAATAATTTAATTACTGAAATATCTGATATAATTTATTTATTAAAAGATAAATTTGATTATTACATTAATAAAAAATTTATTAATATCAAAATAAAATTTAATGATATTATTATTCAAAAATTAAAAACTATCCAAAATTGGAACAAATTAGAATTTAATAAAATTAAAGATAAAGGCATTTTTATTATCAAATTTTATATTTATAATATATCTAATTCTGATATTAAATATAATTTTACTAAAAATATTAAATTCTCTAATATTAAATATAATCTAGATGATTTAATTAATATTACTCTAAAATTTAAATCTATTGAAGTATTAATGAGATTAATTTTAGATAAAAAAATTTATACTTCTAAAGATAATCATATTAATTATTCTGATATCAAAATTAAATAATAAAAAAATAAAAATAAAAAAAATTGAAATTTATTTAGTATATAATAAATATTTATTATATATTATTAATGGATATAGTTATTTCTAAAAATAATAACATTAATAAAACAAAAAAGTTATCTTTATTAGTTATTTCATTAATAGAATTATTATATGAAAATAATAAAAATATTAATATTAATAATATTATCGAAAATATAGATTTTCTTGATAAAGATATTCAAAATATCAAATATAATGATATCAAAAAAATAATTAAAAATCATTTAATCAGTTTTAATAATTCTCAAATTTTAGATATTAAAAAATCTATTTATAATACTAATTATGATGAACTGGATTTATTAGGAAAAGGTTCTTATGGTTTCGTCTATAAAGTTTTTCATAAACTTGACGAACAATTTTATGCTATCAAAAAAGTTTTTATTAAAGATATTAAAGATATTAATGAAATTAAATTACTCTCTAAATTAAATCATAAATATATTATTAGATATTTTAATTCTTGGATTGATACTGATTATGAAAGTATTATTGATTATAATAATGATTTTGATAATGATTTTGATGATAATACTAAATTAAATTTTGATAATCCTATATTATTTATTCAAATGGAATTATGTGATATTAATTTTTCAATTATTATTACTAATAATAATATTTCATTATCTCAAAAATTATATTATTATTATCAAATATTAAAAGCTGTAAAATATTTACATTCTAATAATATTATGCATAGAGATATTAAACCTACTAATATTTTATTAAAAAAAAATATTGAAGATAATAATTATATTGTAAAATTAGCTGATTTAGGTATGGCTAAATTATTTAATACTAATCAATTAATATTATTTACTGATAATAATGAAAATAAAAATAATTCTATCGAAATTGGTAGTATTATTTATAATGCTCCAGAAATAGATTCCGGTAATTATAATAATAAAATTGATATTTATAGTTTAGGTGTCCTATTATTAGAATTATTATTAGATTATGATAAAATTTTAACTTTATCACACAAATTTAAAATTATTAATTCCATTAAATCTAATTTTAACTTTATTGAATTAAATGATTATATTATTGATAATAAATTCAATAATATTATTCAAAAATGTTTAGAACTAAATTCTCTTAATAGATTTGATATTAATCAATTAATTTATAATTTCAAAACTATTATCAATAAATAAATTTATTTTATCATCTAATAAATCCATTTTTATATTTATTGTTATATATCTATTACTACTATCTATATTATAATTTCCAAATGCTTTTAAACTACTATTATAATATAATCTTTTGCTAAAATTATAATTTTTTATTATCTTCTTATTTGTTATCTTTTCTAATAATTTATCCTCTTTTATTAATACTATAAATTTATTTAATTCTATTATATCATTAAATACCATATAATATTTATTACTACTACCATAATCATTCTTTTCATCCAATTTTATCATATAATAATTAAATTCAAAAAATTTTATTAATATGTGTTTTTCACTAAATAAATTTATTATTCCATCAAATAATATTATATAAAATGACTTTTTTACATCTAAACAAGTATATATTATATTTAAATTATCTATAAAATCTATATTTACTTCATTTTTATTTAATATTATTTTATTTATATTAAAATTATTGTAATTCACATCATCTAAATTATCGTAAAATTCTAATACTATTTTATTATAATATGCTATTATTTTATTAAAATTTGTTAAATAATATTGTTTAAATAAATCAATTAGTAATGGAAATGTATTGTGGAATAATAATATATTTTGTTCTCCATTTATAAAACTATTTTTTAATGTTTTACTGTCTATATTATATATTATTTCCTCATTATTATATAATATATATATTTTTATTCTTACATTCATATTATTCATTATAAAATTTAAATTTTTTATTAAATATATACTATTATCTAAAAAATTATAATTAGATATCGTAAATATATATTTCTCATAATTACTTGTTCTTAAATTTATTATCGGATTTATTAATATATTATCCACTATATTTATATTATCTATTATAAAATTACTTGATATATCATTATATAATATATGATTCAAATTATCCGATAAATCACTTATCCTATTTTTTGAACTATCTAATATATAATTATCCTTCTTTAATATACTTACATCTGTTGAATTTATTATTATTCCATCTATTATTTGTCTGTATTTTATATTACTTATATCTATGTTATAATCCATTGACTTAAAATTTGAATAATAAAATCTTTTCGGTGTTGTATTTATTAACATATTCATATTTCCATTATTTTTTTTTGATATATTTACTCCATTTATATTCTTTTCTACATATTTTATATTATATATATATTGTGATTCATCATTTGCTATGCAATATATATTGTTTTTTCCTATTTTATAATATATATTATCTATGAAATTTAAATATTCTACTATTGAAAAACTACTTGTCGATTCTATTTTTTGTGATATCAACTCAAAATTTATATACTCCACATTCCCTAATACATTTAATACAAAACTATCCGATAATCTTCCTACTAGAATTATCACCACTTGTGAACTACTTACTACACTCTCTCCCAATAATTTATATTTATATTGTATATATATTTGTTTATTATTTATTATATCACTGCCATATCCATATATCCTAAAATTTATATTATATCTTAATCCATAAAATATTATATTCTCACTTCCATCCACATATCCATTATACTGATTTATTATATTCGATTTATTAAATATATTATCCGTCAAATTTATTTCATCCTCTATTAATATATATTCTTCTTCTATTATATTATATCTTATATTATTATTCCCCCTCTTTATTATTATATAATATTTATCCCTCTCTATCGGTATCTCTTCTAGTAAATATTTTATTATCCTTATCTCCTTCATTATATATCTATATATATAATAAAATTTATTTTATTCAACATAATCATCTAATTCCTCTATCTCTATCTCCTCTATTTTCTCTTTATCTTTTTTATCTTCCTCTTCCTCTTTTTCCTCTTTATCCTCTTCATCTTCATCTTCTTCCCCAAATTTCATAACATCAGCCATCTGTCTCATTAATTTTTCCATTATTCTATCTTCTTTATCTTCTTTATCTTCATCATCTTCATCATCTTCATCATTTTCATTATTTTCATTATCTTCATCTTCATCATCATTATTCATAAACATTTTTAAAAATGGATTGTTTTTCATTTCCATCATCATTTCTTCTAAATTTAATTTATTTTCTGTATTTTCTATATTTTCTATATTATCATTATTTTGTGTATTATCATTATTTTCTGTTTTATGTGTATTTTGAACATTATTATTCATTAACATTTCAAATAATGAATTACCAGAATTATCTGATAATATATCTCTCATCATTTCATTCATTAATTTAATTTCATCTCCTAGTTCAGCATTAAAACCACTAATATCAATGTTTTCCATAAGTTGCATAATTTTACTAATATCCATTTATATTATATATTAAATTTATATATTTATAAATCTTTTTTTTTCCTCCTCCGTTCTTAATATTTTTTCAGGATATTTATATCTAAAATTAATTACTAAATTACCCCTCTTCACCACTCCATTCTCCTTATTACATAATCCTAAATTATTTATCACCATCCTCTCATTATCCTTTATCACTTTTTCTATATTTCTTCTCACTTCTTTACCATCTGGATGATTTATTTTTATCTCACATCCACATAATGCTTCATACATATTTACTTCATAATCCATCTCTAAATCATAATCATTCACTACTTTCATCTTATATCTTTCTAAATCACTTATTCTAAACATTATATATACATCTCCATTTGTCTGACTTTCTACATCATAATTTCCTACATTCTTTATACACATCTTTGTTTTATAATCAAATCCACCATCACTCTTTAATGTCTTATTTATACTATTATTTACTACACATCTCCCCTTACATATATTACATAAATTATTTTTATCTATTATATATCCCCTCTGATTACATACATCGCAAGGTGTTATACTCTGACTAATCATTCCTGGACCTATCTGTCTCATCACTGTTCTCATACCATTTCCATTACACGTTCCACATATCTTTTTCTTTTTATCTCTATTTCCAAATCCATTACATTCTACACACTTTATTTCACTATCTATCTTTACATTCTTCACAAATCCATTATATATTTCCTCCAATTTTATTTCTAAATAATGTTCCTGATGCTGTATATTACTTCTTCTATTCATATTTACTCTTCCGCCAAATCCTCCTCCAAATCCAAATGGCATTCCAGACATTCCACCAATTCCACCCATTCCTCCTATTCCTCCTAAATGTTCAAATATACTATTAATATCTATTCCTCCACCTCCAAAACCTCCTCCAAACCCATTATTCATTTCTGGCATTCCATCAACTATTCCAAATCTATCATAATTACTTCTTTTCTCTTGATCTGATAAAACATCATTTGCTTGATTTATTTCTTTAAATTTCTTTTCTGCTTCTTCTTTATTTTCTGGTTTTGCTTTATCTGGATGATATTGTTTAGCTAATTTTCTATATGCTTGTTTTATTTCTTCTTCTGATGCATTTTTTTCTACACCTAAAACTTTATAATAGTCCATATTATTTTTATATATATTATTATTTTGTTTTTTTTATATTTCTTTTTTATTTTTTCTTTTATATGTCTAATCCTATTTATCTTAATTTCTATAATTTCTCTTATGATAATATTTTTAATTCTTTCTATAATCTAAATTTTTTTTCTATCAAATCTATTATCGAAATTAAAATTAATCAAAAAATTATTTATTGTTATACTCTTTTCGGCTTATTCTTAAGAATTCTGTCTATCATAAATGATGGAGCTTTAATTATTAAATATTCTAATCTTAATTATAAAACTATTTCTTACATTAAAAATCATAATTATAAAAAATATAATTATTATGTCATCAAAAATCTTGATATAGGTTTTATTAAACCTAACATATTATTATTATTATCTGAAATTATTTATCTTTCTAACATTTTTAATATTAATTTATACATCAAACTTATTATCAAAAATCAAATTTATATTTTTGATAATAATATTCCTACTGTTTATATTTCTAATTAATATATCTCTTGCCACGTAATAACTGAATTTCCTGTTGTATTGTCGTTTTTTTGGTAATGTTATCTCAAATTCCCCACCACTATCTATTATATAATCATCTATTAATAAAAATAAATTATAACTATTATCATATATTATACCTGATTATCCATGTATTCCTTGTTCTCCTTGTGGTCCACGTGAAAAATAGAAAGTTAATTTTTGATGGAAATCTGAAAACATATTAGTTTATATTATTATTAGATAATTTTAATAAAATTAAATTAATTTGATTTTGTAGATTATTAACTTTTAGCTCTAAATTTTCTTTATCTATTATAAGTTGTTGGGTAGCAGATGCAAAAATTGTATAAATTTTATCTTTATTAATATTAAGTAGGTTATTTATTTTAACACCATAAAAAAATAATTTATTATTAGAAATATTTAATTTAGATATATTTGTTTTAATTAATAAAACATTATTATTTTTATTAATAATAATACCTTCAAATTTAATATTATTATTATCATAAAAATAAATTAAATTATTTTCATTTGTTATATCTTGTAAATTAATATCATTTGGAATTAATACCGATAAAATATCTTGAGATATAATATTTACTTCTATTAATCTATAAATATTTGGAATTATATATTCAGATGTTTTAATTGCTTCTGGCAAATAATTATTTATATTTTGTGCTATAAATCCTATATTATTATTTTCATTCATATTTATCTTATCTTTATAATCAAAACTAACTATACTTAAATTTTTAATTATTTCATATGATCTTTTTTTATCTAATAATTTTATATTTTCTTTTATTCTTTCATCCGATGTTCCTATTAAATATGAATTTCCCATATTTATTATACCATTTTCAATTTTTAATGCTATTTTATAACTATTACCACTATTATCTGTATCTGTTCTTACAAATCCACTTGCATCAAACCAATAACTCGTATTATTTATTATATTTTGATTATTTATCGGATTTAATACCAATGTTCCACTATTATCTAATCGCATTGGTTCATATCCATTTGGTATTACACTATATGATCCTCCTATATACCAAGAATAATTTTTTTTGCTTCTAAAATAAAATGTCTCATTTTGATATCCTAATGCATAATTATCATTTGTTGATTTAAATAAATTTATAGCATCACCTGATACTAATGAAAATGAATTTAATGATGTATCTACTGTATTTATGTAATTATATGTTATATTATTATATATAATATAGGATTTTACATATACATTATTTTTATATTCATTAATTATTTCACCATCATTAACACAAATTAATGTCACTTGATTTTTTAATAAATTATATACATTATTTGAATTATCTAATAATTTATAATAATAACTGTTTCCTGATAATGTTGGATTTATTTTATTTATTTGTTGAGTGTTATTTAATAAATATGATTTTGTTGAATATATAAATAAATTATTATTTAATCCTTTTGGCATATATTTATTAAATAAATATCTATCATAATTTGACGCAAAATATTCATCATAATTATATATATTATCTATTTGTAATCCTACTGCAGCATTTCCACATGTTATCGCCATTATAAAATTTTTATTTGGTATATTCGCATTTATTGTTATATTATTTCCCCATCTTACAATTTTTCCATTTTTTTTTATTCCTAACATCCCATTTGATGTAGGTATTATATTTATCATTTCTGTTAATGTATCTGTATTATTTTCACTAACATCTATTAAACTATATCCATATAATAATACACTACCATCTTTTTTTAAAACTCCAAATCCCCTTTCACTTGCTATTATTTTTATACAATTTGATGAATATCTTGTATCTGTTTTATCAAATGCTATATATCCACTCGTATCTGTATTTCCCCAATATACTACACTTCCATCATTTTTTAATGCACTAAATCCATTTTGATTTCCTATCACTTTTATAACATTACTGTTTATATCTACTCCCGTTGTATTACTTCCTCCTGTTAATAATCCACCAAATATTATTACTCTTCCATCTTTCCTTAATACTGCAAATGCTGTTGAACCTCCTGAATATTTATTACTTATTATATCTATACAATTATTACTCATATCATTTACTGGAACTGTTATATATGTTATATTTCCCCATACTTCAACCGCACCATTTGCTTTTAATCCTATCCATTGTGTACTACTACCTGCTGCTGCATTACTCACTATTTTTATAATATCTGTTAAATTATTTGATATATCAATAAATCTTCTACTTTCACTATCACTTACATTTCCCCATCTTATTATTGTATTATTGCTTTTTTTAGCATAAAATGCATAATATGTTGGATATATTTCCGTTATATCCGCATTTATTATTCCGGATATATCTCTTTCAATACTATCACTTCCCCAACTTACTACCGTATTATCATTTTTTAATGCTACAAATGTATTCGATGATGTATATATTTTATTTACTCCCGTTAATAAATTATTTGATATATCATTGTAATTTGTTGAACTTCCTCCCGTTTCTGTCATCGAATATACTCTCCCACTCGTTGTTAATACCGCTATATTATATCTCGTCGTATATATATCTTTTATTACCTCTCCACTATTCACCGTAAATGAATTATTATTATAATATCTTATATTTGTTTCTGATGTTTGTATAACTGAATAATTCTGTGTCGCATATATCTTTTTAGCTGATATTCCCACCGCATTCGCATATATACTATCCGTCCCAAATGTATATGCCTTCCCATTTATTACTTCTATTCCATCTGCCATTTCAAATGCTCTATGATATGATGAAAATTGGTCTTCGCTAGATAATAAAATATGATGATAATTTAAAATATTATCAGTAAAATAAACATCTTTTAAATCTATATTATCAGTTTCAAGATACCAATTAGATGGATATACAGAACCAGTAATATCTGTAGATGCTCGAATATTAATATTTAAATCAATTTCTAATTTATCAATTATATATTTCCAATCTGAATTAGAATATATAGAACAAGCAATAAAATCAAAATATTCATAATTGTGATTTTGTTTAAGATATAATAAAAATTCTTTTATATTATTCCATGATGTTAATGATTTATCTACTGTTTCAACATTTTTAATTATAGCACTATCTGAAGATACAATATAAAAATTATCATAATTATAATTATGTTGTAATAAACCGATCGAATTATAATTTTTCATTTTATATATTATTGAATTTTTTATTCCTTCTATGCTATCATTAAAATTAAATATAATATAATCTGTATTATTATTAAGTGAATTAATAATTATTTCTATATCTGGTATTCTGTTATCTATTAATAATAAATTATTTATCATATAATTATTATTTATATAATAAATTTTCTATTTTATTCAACCTATCGTTTAAATTATTATATTTTTCCTTTATTCTTTTATGACTATCTACCATTATACTAAATATCATATTATAATCTATATAATTAAAATCTTTTATTTTTTCCTCCAATATCTTTATTTCTCCTTCTGTTTTTATTCCTTCTATCATATTTAATCCCTCCCGATTTCCTATTACATCATATTCTTTACTTTCTATTTCTATTTTATATTCACTTCCATCATTTATTTCATAATTTTCCACTTTTATTATATTTTCTTCTATATAATATCTCTTTATTTTACCTATTTTTATATTTCTTTCCTTCGTCTCTACTGCTTCCGGTATTATCTCTTTTATCTCTTGTGCTATAAATCCTATTATATTCTTTTCTCCACCCCTATATCTATATTCTTTCACCTCTATTCTATCTATTATTTCATCCACCTTCTCATTTTCTATATTCCTTATATCCTTTTTTATTCTTCTATCTGATGATGCCAAATAACTATCCGCATTTAATAATGTTGATGATATTGTTCCACTTACATCTAACGACCCCCCTATATTAACACTTCCATTTAATTCACTATATTCATCCACTCTTAAATATTTTGTATTAATATCTGTTGCTTCTATACTTCCAAATGTTGATGTTCCTATTACTGATATATTATTTCTTGATAATAATCCATCTACATAATATTTTGTTGCAACATCCTGATTATTAGACGGATCTATACAATTTACAACTCTTCCCATATTGTTTATATCTATCGCTCCCACTGCTGTTGTAGCTTTCGATGTCCCCTCTAATTTTAAATGTGGTATCGTCGGTTTACTGTTATTCTGTATTTGTAATGTCGAATTATCCGGATTTCCCCCCGTTGCACTATCTATATCTCCTATTATTACTATCCTTCTTCCCGTTAATATATTCATCGTCGAATTATTTGTACTTCCTTGTGTAAATGCAAATTTATTATATCCTGTTAATGATGTATAATTTTGATATTGGAAATAAAAC
>Ga0169931_10007665_pt1 | contig 15946 bp, 12 predicted proteins | sample Kivu_15m_20L_FD_129675 | JGI IMG/M metagenome (GOLD analysis project Ga0169931, IMG submission 129675) | Freshwater microbial communities from Lake Kivu, Western Province, Rwanda to study Microbial Dark Matter (Phase II) - Kivu_15m_20L... | ecosystem: Environmental > Aquatic > Freshwater > Lake...
ACCATATTTGCAAAAGCCCATTCAATTCGGTGCGGATCTGGTCAGTCACTCGGCAACCAAATACATGGACGGGCAAGGTAGAGTTTTAGGCGGAGTAGTAGTTGGCCGTGAGGACCTTTTAAAGGAATTGATGTTTTTTATCCGTCATACGGGTCCCGCCATGTCAGCCTTTAATGCATGGACCCTTTCTAAAAGTCTTGAAACCCTTCCGGTAAGAATGGATAGGCATTGTAGCAATGCGCTAAAGGTCGCGGAAGCCCTTGAACAACATCCCGAAATAGAGGTAGTGCGCTATCCTCACCTGCAATCCCATCCACAATATGAACTGGCTAAGCGCCAGATGACTCAGGGTGGGGGAATAGTTACTTTTATAGTAAAAGGAGGATTTGAAAGAGGTAAAAGGTTTATGGATGCATTGAAAATGATTTTACTCTCACCCAATCTTGGGGATACCCGCTCAATTGCAACTCACCCTGCCTCTACAACCCATTCTAAATTAAGTGATGCGGAGCGTGCTCAAATAGGAATTTTCCCGGGTAGCATCAGGATTTCTGTTGGCTTGGAGGATATCGACGATATACTGGAAGATTTAACACAAGCACTCGATCACTCAAAAATTTAAGGTATCATGAATAGCCCAGAAAAAATTCTTTCCGAAATTAAAGGCTTGAGTATTGAGCAATCGCTGCAATATTTAATAAAGACCTTCCCAGGAAAAGTAATTTTTTCAACGAGTTTTGGGTGGGAAGATCAAGTTATTTATGATATAATATTTCGAAATAACTTTCCGATAAAGGTATTTACACTAGAAACAGGAAGGTTATTCCCGGAGACTTATTATGTCTGGAGTCGTACTCTTGAGAGGTATGGGAAGCCTATACAGGCATATTATCCGAATACGGCAGCAGTTGAGCATTTAGTCGGTTCGAAAGGACCCAGCAGTTTTTATGAATCTGTTGAGAATCGTAAAGAATGTTGCGCAATAAGAAAAATCGAGCCTTTAAAACGTGCACTTTCAGGAAATGCATGCTGGATAACCGGAATACGCGCCGAACAATCACAGAACCGGGAAGATATGGAACCAATAGAATGGGACGAAGCTAATCAGATTATAAAGTTTCATCCTATTTTCAATTGGGCCCTAGATCAAGTCAAGGCTTACATCCACCAAAACAATATTCCGTATAATCCATTGCATGATCAAGGTTTTCCAAGTATCGGTTGTGCGCCATGCACGCGGGCAGTAAAAGAAGGTGAAGATTTCAGAGCCGGTCGCTGGTGGTGGGAAGATCAGGATAAAAAAGAATGTGGTTTGCATTCTTCTTAATGATAGCGAAATAAATAATTCAGCATGAGTATACGATTTTTTTAAGTGAATATGAATACACAGGATACAACCTATTTAGACCAGCTGGAAGCCGAAGCAATTTATATATTGCGTGAGGTTGCCGGTCAGTTTGAAAAACCGGCCTTATTATTTTCTGGTGGGAAAGACTCCATAACACTTGTCAGACTTGCCGAAAAAGCATTCAGACCCGGAAAATTTCCTTTTCCGCTCGTACATATAGATACAGGACATAATTTTCCTGAAACAATCAGCTATCGTGATGAAATGATGGCGAGAATCGGGGAGAAATTAATTATTGGCTATGTCCAAGATTCAATAGATCAAGGAAAAGTAATAGAGCAAACCGGCAAAAATGCCAGCAGAAATGCGCTTCAAACGGTCACTTTGCTGGATACCATAGCAGAGAACAAATTTGATGCCTGTATAGGCGGTGCTCGCAGAGATGAGGAAAAGGCCCGTGCTAAAGAAAGAATATTTTCGGTGCGTGATGAATTTGGACAATGGGAACCTAAGCGCCAGCGGCCGGAACTCTGGAATATTTACAATGGTAAAATTCACAAAGGAGAAAATGTTAGGGTATTTCCGATTAGTAATTGGACAGAGCTTGACGTTTGGAATTATATCCGTAGAGAAAATATTGATTTGCCTTCTATCTATTTCGCGCATGAGCGGGAGGTGATTTCTCGGAACGGACAGTTGATGGCAGCTGCAGAATGTTTAAATATGGATCATGAGGATCAAGTTGTACGTAAAAATGTTCGTTTTAGAACGGTTGGTGATATGACTTGTACGGCTGCAGTGGAGTCTGATGCAGATCAGATCGATGACATCATTGAAGAAATCAGGTTTTCAAAAATTAGTGAACGAGGCGCAAGGATGGATGATAAAGTGTCTGAAGCCGCAATGGAAGACCGCAAGAAGGGGGGATATTTTTAATATGGATTTACTAAAATTTTTTACTGCCGGAAGTGTTGACGATGGAAAGAGTACATTAATCGGCCGACTTCTTTATGATACGGAGTCCATCTTAGCAGATCAGCTTGAGGCCTTGCAACAATCAAATCGTAAAAATGACGATGGCACCATTGACCTGGCCATTTTGACCGATGGATTAAAAGCAGAGCGTGAGCAGGGCATTACGATCGATGTAGCTTATAAATATTTTCAAACGGCCAAGCGTAAGTTTATTATTGCGGATACTCCGGGGCATATCCAATACACCCGAAATATGGTTACGGGAGCTTCTAATTCCGATCTGGCCATTATTCTGGTGGATGCCCGCAATGGTGTGGTGGAACAAACAATCAGACATTCTTTCCTGGTTTCTCTTCTTGAACTTAAGCATGTAGTGGTTTGTATCAATAAAATGGATATGGTTGGATACAGCGAGGATGTTTTCAATTCCATCAGACAAGCTTATTCCGGTATTGCGGATAAATTAAGGCTTAAGGAAGTAACTTATATTCCGGTGAGTGCATTGAAGGGTGACAATATTGTTAATAAGTCTGAACGGATTTCCTGGTATCATGGAAAAAGCTTGCTCAATCATCTTGAAAGTATTGAAGTCAATGAAGCAGTTATGTCACATCAGGCCCGTATGCCTGTGCAATGGGTAATCAGGCCGCAAACGGAAGAGCTTCATGATTATCGCGGGTATGCAGGCCGAATATTAAGCGGGAGTTTTCACTTAAATGATAAAATAACTGTTCTGCCTTCAGGAATTCGTTCGGAGATCAGCAAAATTGAATCCAATTTCACGGAGCAGGAGGATGCAAAATCCGGAATGTCGGTCATACTGCATCTGAAAGATAATATTGATATAGGTCGAGGTGACCTCTTGGTTAACTCCTCTCATGAACCTTTAGTATCCCAAGAGATTGAAGCAGACTTGTGCTGGATGGATACCCGACCACTGGATACATCGATCATGTACCTGATTCAGCATAACAGTAAGGTTACTAAATGTAAAATTCGAGAAATCCTTCATTCGGTAAACATCAACACGCTTGAAAAGATAGAATCAGATTCCTTTCAGTTAAATGATATTGGACGAATTGTGATTAAAACAGCAGAACCACTGGCATTTGATTTGTATCAAGAGAATAAGTTGAACGGAGGAGCGATCCTGATTGACCCAAGAACTAACCTGACTGTTGGAGCATTGATGTTTCGGGCTAACGCAGGATACTAGGCTTGTGTCATAAAATAAAATTAGTGGAAACCAGGGATCCGAATAGCCCGATGCTTCAGCTTCGGGTAAAGATTCGGGTTTCAGTCCAATTTTTTTATTTCGATCAATTTCTGAGACATCAGCAGCCCTTTGGATTGGATATGCCTGGTAAAATCCCTAAATTTGTAGAAAATATAAAGCAGTGAAAGTATCCTTAAAAAGAGTAAATGATGCCGTTCATTTTGAAGCATCAGCACCTTCATCAGCAGTGAAGGTACATATTGATGGTTCCCCGGATCTGGGGGGTCAGGAGCTTGGTGTTCGTCCGATGGAAATGGTTCTTATGGCATTAGCTTCCTGCAGTTCATTGGATTTGGTCAGTATTCTTAAGAAACAAAAGCAAGTAATTGATCATTTTTCTGTTGATGTTGAGGCAGAACGCAGAGAACAAATACCAAATATCTTTACCAAAATTCACATGTACTTTCATCTTAAAGGGACTATCGATCCTGCCAAAGCGGAACGCGCTGCAGAACTTGCCGTAAAAAAATACTGTTCCGTTCATGATATGCTCGTTGCCGGTGGAGTGGAGATAAGCTACTCTCTGGAAATTAGTAATTAAACGGATATCGATAGTGCATCTCGCCTGACTAAGCATAGCCTGATTATTTTTTTCAGCTTTTGGAAAGCAGCGTCTGTTGCTCCTGGCTTATGGCAGTCCCGTATTCTGCCATATTTTTTTGCTGAAAATTGAATCCTTATCCTAAGATTCAGGATGGCAAAAAAGATAAAGCTGCCACCCGGGTTTGCTTAACCCGTAGCTGTTTTCCATCTGAATTGACAGTCCGCCATGATGCCGTGGCTGCTCAATAGGTAAGAGTTCGTGACCTCCGCCTCGATGAAAGTTCAATATTTAAAGGGGGTGAGTACCCAAAAATGAAATTTAAAAGCATCCATTGCTGCTATTGATATAACTCTCCTTACCACACCCCATGACTTGTCATCCGATAAAAATCGGATCTCGCGGAAGCGAGAACCTACTTCATTCCCAATCTTTAATCGAATCTCCTCTCCACATCTTATTCTTACAAGAGCGAAAACATCCTTTGTCATGGGGTATCCTCCGTCTATTGACTATTTCACATGAAGCAAAATTTTTCTTCGGGAATATTCCGAAGGAAAGAGCTTCATTGAGTAATAAAATGTAGGTATTGCTTTCAAAAATCAAATCATACCCGTCTAGAGCATCTTGATATCCCTTAAAAGTATATTATTTAACTTTTAGGTCTCTTATGACTTTTAAATTACATGTTTAAACATCTAATTTACTACATTTGTATCACTAGCTAAAAAAACTAAAAAATTTAATATGGAATCAGCATTAAAAACTAAGTGGATTATTGATCCAATGCACTCGGAAGTGCATTTCAAAGTAAAACATCTGGTAATTTCAACAGTTACAGGAACATTCAACTCCTTTTCAGGAAGTATGGATTCAGAGAACGAAGATTTTCGGGGTGCTTCAATTGAATTTGCTCTGGATGTCAACAGTATTGATACCAATCAGGGACAACGTGATGCTCACCTAAAATCAGCTGATTTCTTTGATGCTGAACAATTTCCTAAAATTTCATTCAAGTCAACATCATTCACTAAAGTAGGTGATGATTACCAATTATTGGGTGATTTAACCGTGAAAAACGTTAGTAAACCGGTAAAATTAAACGTAGAATTTGGTGGCAGAGCTACTGATTTTTATGGCAATGACAAAGCGGGTTTTGAAGTTTCAGGCCAAATCAGTCGCAAAGAATTCGGATTAACCTGGGACGGGATAACAGAAGCCGGAGCAATCGTTGTGGGTGATGAAATCAAGTTGCAGATAAATGTTCAATTTGCAAAACAAGTCTAATCAATTATTATATCGTAAAAATTGCGGTCTACCGGTGGTAAACCGCAATTTTTTTTATTTCTGAAGACATAGTCTCAGTTTTATTCTTTTTCTGGCCCATGGGTCAAAAAATGACTATAAAAGATGTAATCTTTTACAAGAGTATTTTTCGTGCGGCCTTTTCGTCTTTGATCAGTTGTTCTCTGAGCTTTTCAAGAGAATCGAATTTCTTATCAGCGCGCAGGTATTCCATAAAATTAATGCAAATGGTCTGACCATAAATATCCTGATCGAAATCAAAAATATTCACTTCGATATTTCGGCTCATTCCGTTTATAGTTGGTCGGTGACCGATATAAGCCATCCCTTTTGCGGGCATTTGATTCAGCTCAATGCTCATAAAATCAATGTTCACCGCGTAAATCCCATCTGAGGGAATAAGTTTGTAGCTTTCTTCGAGGAATAGATTTGCGGTGGGAAATCCAAGAACGCGACCCAATTGGTCGCCTTTTATCACTTTGCCCCTTAATTGAAAGGCATAGCCAAGAAAGTCATTTGCAGTTTTGGTATCACCACTAAGAATCGCATTTCTGATTTTAGTAGAACTTACCGCAACATCATGGATGTCTTGTTCAGGAATTTCTTCTACATCAAAATCAAAATCAGAAGCAAGTGATTGCAATTCCTTCATCCCACCGGTTCGGTCTTTACCGAATCGGTGATCATAACCAATAATAATATAACGCGTTCCAATTTTTTCAACAAGTACTTCTTTTATGTATTCCAGAGGAGACAAATTTGAAAAATCACGAGTAAATGGAGTGATGATCAGGTGGTCTATTCCCATGGCAGCAAGCTTTTCGGCTTTTTCATCCAAAGTGCTGATTAGCTTGATATTCGGATCATCAGGATGCAGAATCATTCGAGGATGCGGGAAAAAGGTTAGAATGACGCTTTCTCCTCCAATGTTCTTTGCAACTTCCTGTAAACGGCTGATTATTTTTTGGTGCCCAATATGTACTCCGTCAAACGTACCGATAGTGACTACGGCGTTATGGATTTGTTTGAATTCGTCAATGTGATGGTAAATCTTCATCGTCTACGAGAGGGCAAAATTAATCATATTATTTTATTTCGCCTGTTCTTTAAGCTGTCTGATATGATTAACCAGTTCCGTTACTTCAAATGCATCCTTCACATCAAATTCTCCGCTTTTGGTGCGTCGAAGGGATTTTAAATAGGCTGCATTATCCAGGGATCTCCCAAAGTCATGTACCAGCGAGCGGATATAAGTGCCTTTACTGCAAATGACTCTGAAATCAATTTCTGGCAGTTCAATTCGTGTGATTTCAAAGAGGCTGACGCTAACTTTTCGTGTTTTTAATTCGACAGTTTCTCCCCTTCTGGCCTTTAAATAAAGCCGTTCTCCATCAACTTTTACGGCTGAGTGTGCCGGTGGATATTGATCGAGATCCCCCGTAAACTGACTGGTATTTGCTCGGATTCTTTCCACATCAAAATGTGTGATGTCGAAGGTTTCTTCAATCTCGGTTTCAAGGTCGTAGGATGGGGTGCTTGCTCCCAAAATCATTGTTCCGGTGTACTCCTTGATTTGGGCCTGGAATTCGTCTATTTTCTTAGTCATTTTACCCGTACACACGATCAATAATCCGGTTGCAAGCGGATCTAAAGTGCCGGCATGACCAACTTTTAACTTTAAAGGCCTGAAAGAATTCCGAATTTTACCTACCACATCGAAACTGGTCCACTTATAGGGTTTGTTGATGAGCAGCATTTCACCTTCTGCGAAATTGAATTCCGGAAATATTTTTTTAGTTTTTTCCTCCATTAGATCACTTGAAGATCAAATCCTGAGAGTAAAAGGATTAAAATCACTGCTCCTACAACGATACGGTACCATCCAAAAATCCTGAATCCTCTGCTTTGTAGGAAAGTTATAAAATAGCGAATGGCCAACATAGCCACTATAAAAGCAACAATATTTCCGATGAGTAACAATTTAACCTGTTCGTTACTGATCGAAAATCCATCTTGGTAGAAATCAAACAGTTTTTTTGCGGTAGCTCCGAACATGGTTGGAACCGCCAAAAAAAATGAAAATTCTGCAGCCGTTTTTCGAGATAATTTCTGAGACATTCCACCTACAATGGTTGAAGCAGATCTTGAAACTCCCGGTATCATTGAAATACACTGAAAGAAACCAATTTTTAAGGCTGTAAAGTATGGGATATTATCAGTATTGTCGATATCTCCATTTTTATACCACTTATCTACGAAAAGCAAAATAAATCCACCAACAAGAAGTGAAATGGCTACTGCCATCGGGCTCTCGAGAAGTTGGTCAATGCGATCACCTAATAATAATCCGAAAATTGCTGCCGGAACAAATGCCACCAAAAGCTTTAAATAAAAATCAATACTCTGAAAGAATTTTTTAAAGTAAAGTACGATAACTGAAAGAATAGCACCCAGTTGAATGGCAACAGTAAATAATTTTACAAAATTATCTGATGCAATACCCATAAGAGATGATCCAAGAATCATATGGCCGGTAGAAGAAACCGGCAGAAATTCAGTAAGGCCCTCAATAATGGCCAAAAGAATCGCCTGGTATACGGTCATTATTTTTTTAGAATTGCAATAAAACCAATTGCAAAGCCTGCAAGAACCAGGATAGGAGCAAGTACGATCTTTCTGAACTCATAAATGTTGGTATCACCAATCATAAGTAAGAAGCCAAATACAACTACAATAATACTCAGCAGCATCAATCTGTAATTGTTTTTTCCGAACACGAAATTTTCGTTGGTATTTTCCTTATTGGAAGTGCTTTTTTGTGCCATTATCTGTAAAGTTCGTAAATTTTTAAACGAAGAAACTTGCTGACTGCGAAATAAGTACTCAATCCTGAGATGAGAATACCAATGCCAATTACTGAAATAAATACGATTCCAAATTCAAACCAGTTACGCAGTATGATCATTTCGGGTACCTGTTGCTGTGCTAGGTATAAAGTGAGCATCAACAGAATTATCGCAATCAGTCCGGCCATCAAACCATGTAGAATTCCGTAGGTAAGAAATGGTTTTCGAATAAAGTTTTTTGTAGCTCCAACCAATTGCATACTCTTAATTAGAAAGCGTTGCGAGTAAATCGCTAGCCGAATGGTATTATTAATCAGAGCCACAGCAATGATAAGGAGTATTGTTGCGAAGGCAAATATAACCAGTCCAATACCCCTGATATTTTGATTAACCATATCAATTAGCGACTTCTGATAAACCACTTCCTTCACCAAGGGATTCTTACTAATTTGGGATGTAAATGCCTCTATACTTTCATTATTTGCATAATCAGCCTTCATGTACAGATCGATGGATGACAAAAGTGGGTTGTAGCCAAGAAAGTCGACAAAATCTTCTCCAAGGTCTTTTGTCAAATTTCTGGCAGCAAGTTCTTTACTCACATACTGAGTTTTTAAAACATAAGGATTCCCATCTAATTGTCTTTGTAGTGCCGTAATATCTACTTCTTTCGCACCATCATTCACGATAATATTGAGTACTATATTCTCTTTAACATATTTGGATAGGTTTTTCGCATGAACAAGGATTAAACCAAGTAAGCCTATCATTAGCAAGACTAAAGCAATACTGATTACGGTAGAAACATAAATAGTTTTTGTTTTTCCGGATGATGTACTTTTTTCAAATTCTTCCATAAGCAAATTGATATGTTGCGAAAATAAAGAATTCAGTTCAATTACCTGTATAAATTGAATTGAAATGCCTGGATTTCAGGTTAATATTTTTAATGGAAGCCTTTACATAAAGGTGAACTGGACAAAAACCGCTTAATTGCCTGCCGCTGGGCATGGAAGCCTAGCATTTTATGGTTTCTGAGCTACATTTTATACATAGATTGCCTTGAAGCTTGGTGAAAATCTATAATTTAAGTTTGCTTCAAAGCTTTATAAAATCGAATTTATGAGGTTAATTCTAAATATTTAGAGGGTTTAATATCGAACTCACCTTATATTAGTGCTTAAAGGTTTTTCGAACAGGTTCTGATTCAAAAAATCCTAGATTTTAGTATTTTCGCAGATTATTAGTTTTATAATGGATTATCAATTCAGAGATCTGGAGAAGAGGTGGCAAAAATTTTGGGCTGAAAATCAGACCTTCAAGGTCGATAATAGTTCTACCAAACCAAAGTACTATGTTCTGGATATGTTTCCTTACCCTTCCGGGGCGGGGCTCCATGTCGGGCATCCTCTTGGTTATATTGCTTCTGATATCTTTGCAAGGTATAAGCGTTTAAAAGGCTTTAATGTTTTGCACCCAATGGGATATGATTCTTTTGGGTTACCCGCAGAACAGTATGCCATACAAACAGGGCAACATCCTGCAATTACGACAGAAACCAACATCAATCGCTACCGCGAGCAACTCGATAATCTTGGTTTTTCATTTGACTGGACTCGCGAGGTAAGAACAAGTGATCCGGATTATTATAAATGGACTCAATGGATTTTCATGGAGCTTTTTAATTCATGGTATAATCTGGAGAGCGATAGGGCTGAACGAATCGATCATTTGATCGAAAGACTGGAACATTCAGGCACCTCAGGAATTAAAGCGGTTTGTGATGAAGATGTACTGACTTATTCTGCTGATGAGTGGAAGAACCTACATGAATCTGAAAAGCAAGCGGAGCTGTTGAAATATCGTTTAACTTATCTTCGCGAAAGTACGGTGAACTGGTGTCCGGCATTGGGGACTGTTTTGGCAAATGATGAGGTAAAGGATGGGTATTCTGAACGCGGTGGATATCCTGTTGAGCAAAAGAAAATGATGCAATGGAGTATGCGAATTACCGCATATGCAGATCGTTTGCTACAGGGGCTCGATGGGATAGACTGGCCGGATCCATTAAAGGAAATGCAGCGTAATTGGATCGGAAAAAGTGTTGGGGCTCTTGTTAAATTTCCAATAAGCTCAAACAAGGTAATCGAAGTATTTACCACTCGTGTGGATACCATTTATGGAACAACTTTTCTTGTGCTTGCACCTGAACATGAGTATGTTAGTGAATTAACTACTCCGGAGCAAGAAACGGAGATCCAAAATTATATCGATCAAACCAAGAAGAAAACTGAGCTTGACCGTATGGCCGACACAAAAACTGTGTCGGGGGCATTTACTGGTAGTTATGCCAGGCATCCTATTACAAACGAGCCAATACCAATTTGGATTGCAGATTATGTCTTAGCCGGATATGGAACGGGTGCAGTCATGGCGGTCCCTTCCGGTGATCAGCGGGATTGGCTGTTTGCAAGTAAATTCGGGTTGCCGATAGTGGCCATATCAGATGCTCAGACCAACCTTGATCAGGAGGCTGATCCTACCAAAGAAGGTCATTATATCAATTCCGGAATCATCAATGGCCTAAATTATAAAGAAGCAACCAGTACGCTCATTGCTAAACTGGAAGAACTTGGTGCCGGCAAAGCAAAAGTAAATTATCGTTTACGCGATGCCATATTTGGTCGTCAGCGCTATTGGGGTGAACCTGTTCCGGTTTATTTCAAAGATAAACTCCCTCATCTGATTGATGAAAAAGATCTTCCATTGGTTTTACCTGAAGTTGATAAATACCTGCCAACAGAAGGTGGGGAGCCCCCATTGGGAAGAGCAGATAATTGGAAATATAAAAATCAGTTTGAATATGAACTGAGCACCATGCCAGGTTGGGCGGGTTCCAGCTGGTATTGGTACCGATATATGGCTTCTCAAGAGGATCGGAAGCAGGATAAATTTGCTCCTGCCGAGGCGATCTCCTATTGGAAGGATGTTGATTTGTATATCGGCGGTTCGGAGCATGCAACCGGGCACTTACTCTACAGTCGTTTTTGGAATAAATTCTTGAAAGATCTTGGATATGTAGTTGAAGAAGAGCCTTTCAAAAAATTGATCAATCAGGGAATGATTCAAGGGAGATCAAATTTTGTTTACAGGGTAATTGATGATGAAGGACGCGGAACCAATACGTTCGTTTCTAACGGTTTAAAATCTCAATACAATACCTCTGCACTCCATGTAGATGTAAATATTGTGATGAATGAAATACTCAATCTTGAAAAATTTAAAGCATTCAGACCGGAGTTTGCCAATGCCGAATTCATTCTTGAAAATGGTAAATATATCTGCGGCGTTGAAGTAGAAAAAATGTCCAAGTCTAAATTCAATGTGGTTAGTCCGGATGATATCATTGAACGTTTTGGTGCGGATACTTTGAGGATGTACGAAATGTTTTTGGGCCCGCTTGAACAAAGTAAGCCATGGAATACAAACGGTATTGAGGGGGTTTTTAAATTTCTCAGGAAATTCTGGAAACTTTTTCATGATGATGAGTTTAAATTCAGTGTTTCTGACGAACAAGCTTCAAAAGCTGAACTCAAAGCACTTCATAAAATCATTCGAAAGGTAGAGGAAGATATCGAGCGCTTTTCTTTTAACACCTCCGTATCGAGTTTTATGATTTGTGTGAATGAGCTCACTGATTTAAAATGTAATAAAAGAGCGGTTCTGGAGCAGTTGGTGATTGTACTTTCACCCTATGCACCTCATATTACCGAAGAGTTGTGGAGTTTATTGGGTAATAGTCCCGGAACCTTATCCACAGCAGATTATCCGAAGTTTAATCCCGATTACCTTGTTGAGAATGAGTTTTCATATCCTGTTTCTGTCAATGGTAAAACTCGGATGAATTTGAATCTTTCCTTAAGCCTTTCCCAGGCCGAGGTGGAAGCACTGGTTCTTTCTAACGATGATTTGAAGAAATATCTCGACAACAAGACTCCAAAGAAGGTTATTTTCGTCCAGGGAAAAATTATTAATCTGGTTATATAAATTTTGGACTTTAAAGCGAGTTTTTTCAGGAATGCTAATTTCTGTCGGTTTGGCCTGTATCATTTATTTTAATTTGTTTCAATAATTACTTTTGAGCAGGTTGTAACATTAACTGTACTTTCGTGACTAATTACAAAACCAATTAAATGAGACGATTACTTACTGTTTTTTTAATATTATCCGGTATTTCCGGTGTTCAGGCACAAGGTTTTGGAGCTGCTGCACAACCCGCCGTGACCGGTAAAATTTCGGGTATAATTCTTGATTCGATAAGTCGAAAACCCATTGATTATGCAACCGTTTCGTTAGGCCGTGCAGGCTCCACAAAAACCACTAATGGGGCATTAACTGATGAGAAGGGATCTTTTAAAATTGAGAACATTACCGCAGGGATTTACCGTGTCACCATCGCTTTTTTAGGGTATCAAACCAAGATTATTGATTCCGTTAGAACTACTCCTGCCAAACCGGATCTGAATCTTGGTCGTATCATGCTTTCTCCCAATCAAAACATGTTGAAGGAGGTTGTCATTACTGGAACTACACCAATCATTGAAAATAAGATTGACAAGTTAGTCTACAATGCTGAACAAGATGTTGCTATTGCAGGGGGTAATGCTACCGACGTACTTCGTAAAGTCCCCTTACTATCAGTCGATTTCGAAGGTAATGTATCCCTTAGAGGAAGTCAGAATGTAAGGGTGTTGATTAACGGAAAGCCTTCCGGATCCATGGCTTCAAATATGGCTGACGCACTGAGAGCTATTCCTGCCGATCAGATCAAAAATGTCGAGGTCATTACCTCACCTTCCGCGAAATATGATGCCGAAGGTACTTCCGGTATCATCAACATCATCACTAAAAAGAGTAATTTGGCTGGAGTAAGTGGTTCAATTAACGGAGGGGTAGGCATAAGACAAAATAGCGGGAATCTTAACCTAAACGCAAAGACAGGTCGACTGGCAGTAACCGCTAATGGAGGTGGGTATTATTCATGGCCTGTAACCAGCGACATCACATTTAATCGGACCAATACCGGTGGAACTCAAATTATTAGTCAGGCTGGTCAAAGCAGAACTTTCCGATTAGCATCCAATGGATCAATTGGTGCTGATTACGATTTTAATAGCTTTAATTCAATAAGTTCCAACATACGTTTGAATGGATTTAGTAATGGCGCAGACGGAAGTAATCTGAATCAGAACATATTCAATGGCATGATGACCAATTTTACCCGATTGAGCGATAACCGGATGAATATGAATGGAGTTGATTGGAGTAGCGACTACCTTCATAAGTTTAAGAAGAAGGATCAGCAGATTTCGCTTGCCTATCAATTTACAAATAGTAAACAGATAAGTGATTATACGACCGATTTTTCAAATACCATAATTGATGAATACGGGGATAATAATGCAGACAACACCGAAAACACCATTCAGTTGGATTATACCCATCCATTCAAAAAAGTAACCTTCGAAACAGGGCTCAAAGGTATTCTCAGAGATATTGTCAGTGATAATCAAACCCGAAATTTTAATTCCCTAACGAACATATTTACGCCAATTCCATCCAGAACATTCGTCTACGATTACAGTCAGGATGTATATTCTGCCTATGCTACTTTTGCTTTCACCTTGGCCAAAAAATTTGGTGTAAGGGCCGGAGCACGTTATGAAGGTACTGAAATTAATGGTGATGCAAGGTCGGCCGGTGCCGGGGCTTCTCCTTTTAGCAGCAGGTACTTTAATCTCGTACCAAGCATAGTAGTCAGCCAGACCTTTAAGAATTTTTCTACGATTAAACTCAGTTACAATCAGCGTTTACAAAGACCGAGTCTTTTTTTCCTGAATCCATTCCTTAATAGTGCCGATATTTTCAACCAATCTCAAGGAAATCCAGCACTGCAGCCCGAATTATCACACAACATAGAATTTAATTATTCCATGTTTGTCAAATCTTCTGTATTAAATGCCTCTCTTTATTATCGTCGTACAAATGATATTATTGAAAGTTTTGTTCTACCTATAAGTGTGATTGATCCGGCGACAGGAAATGCAGCTGTCGGATCCAAAACTACTTTTAGAAACGTTGGAAGTAATAATTCTGTAGGGTTTAATTTCTTTGGGCAGGTAAATCCAATCAAGCCGCTAACCTTGCGGGGAAATTTCAACGTATTTACTTATGACATTAATGCGAATGGTGGTTTTACTGTTACAAATACCAATACCCAATTAATTTATAACGGATTTTTTATGGCTTCTTATGTATTCCAAAAGGGCCTAACCTTTGAGACCTTCCTGATTACTAACTCTCCACGCCAAACTGCACAAGGAAGAAATCCATCTTTCAATATGTGGAATCTGGGTCTGAAAAAAGAAATAATGAAGAAAAAGGGAAGTTTAGGCTTAACGATCATTGATCCGTTTAATGAAAACAAGAATTTTCGCCAGAATATTGCGGGAGCAGATTTTATTCAAACCAGTAATTTTTCTGTTCCTTTTCGATCGTTTGGTGCCAGTTTTAGCTATCGATTTGGAAAATTATCCATGCAGGCACCGAAGAAAAAGAGAGGTGTGTCGAATGATGACCTGAAGCAGGGAGAACAAAATAACGGGAATCAATAAAATCAAATTGAAAGAAAGTTTAAATTTACGCCCCGATTTCAAAATCGGGGCTTTTTTTTAAATTGCTTAATTGCCAGAATTGAAATAAAATGCAAGACCTAAAAATTATTTCTCTTTTACCGGCAGCCACAGAAATTATTTGTGCACTTGGTTTTGAAAAAAACCTGATCGGTCGTTCCCATGAATGTGATTTTCCGGACAGCGTGAAGACTTTGCCTGTTTGTTCTTCCGCCAAATTTCTTCCCGGGTCTGAAAGTGCTGAAATAGATAGGCAGGTTAAAGATATTCTCTCCGACTCACTTTCTATTTACACGATTAACAAAGAATTAATAAAAAGTCTGGCACCTGATGTGATCATTACCCAATCACAATGTGAAGTATGTGCAGTAAGTTTAAACGATGTGGAGTTGGCCTTGACTGGTTGGATTGAAAAAAACGGTGAAGTTATTTCATTAAAGCCTCTCAACTTGGCTGATATTTATACGGATATTCAAAATATTGCTGATCAGCTTGCAGTACCCGAAAAGGGTAAAAACCTGATTGAATTGGCAGAAGAACGCGTTAATCTTATTCGTCATAAACTCAGATTCATCGTCGAAAAGCCAAAAGTGGCTTGTATTGAATGGCTTAATCCATTGATGACTGCCGGAAACTGGACACCTGAAATCATAGAAATAGCAGGGGGTATTCCGATACTCACAGAGAAAGGAGAGCATTCCAGCTTTATAAATTTCGAGAAAATTCAGGCGGAAGATCCGGATATAATTATTTTAATGCCTTGTGGATTTTCCATTGAGAGAACCTTAAAGGAGATTAATCTGATGCTGGATTTACCCGGATGGAATGAACTCAAAGCTGTCCGGCTAAATGGAGTTTTTATAGCCGATGGAAATCAGTATTTTAACAGGTCTGGCCCCAGAATAACCGACAGTATTGAAATTATTGCCGAAATTATCAATCCAAGACAGTTTGTTTTCGGCT
>Ga0169931_10007666_pt1 | contig 15944 bp, 11 predicted proteins | sample Kivu_15m_20L_FD_129675 | JGI IMG/M metagenome (GOLD analysis project Ga0169931, IMG submission 129675) | Freshwater microbial communities from Lake Kivu, Western Province, Rwanda to study Microbial Dark Matter (Phase II) - Kivu_15m_20L... | ecosystem: Environmental > Aquatic > Freshwater > Lake...
AAAACATTATGAAACAATCCCAACACAGTGCCCAACTCTAACTTTTGATACCAATACAGACTACAATTTATTGCTGTGTATTAGTAATTCGTTAAGGTGACAATCAAAGTGCATGTTTATTTAACCTATACATAGCTCACTCTTACTCATGCTTATATCCTAATGAATGTGTCGTGAATGTGCTGTTGAAGCGGTTTTACACGATGTGAGCAATATTGAATCAGATGAAACTGATTCAGACACACCACATATCCCCTTACATTGCTAGAGTATGAATATGAGCCATAATCCAGTAGACCCAGGAGTGAGTATAATGGATTCGTGGCGTATACATCATGATAGGGGAAATTCTGTCATTTTTTTACGCATCAGTTGGAGTATAGTCTATCCAATGTTACAAGCATTGGAGTATAAGTAACCATGAAACAGCACTCACAATTCTACAGTAGTATACAAAGACCTTAGGATCGATTTTTGCCATAGCAAGCTTCCACGGCTTTTAAAGAATATACCAGGTTACTGTATGTTCCCTTCTTTTCTGCCTATATAGGTACAGCAGTCAGATGCTATAGTCCAATGTACAAAATCAATCATGTACTATTAGCCAGAAGCTCCTTACTTCTGGTATTAAACATGAACTCAACGAAATCATCCTATATCAAAGATAGAGAATATATTCTATGGGTAGCAACGAGAGGAATTCTCTGCGTCACGATATTCGATTCGCATATCATGAAGAGTTTACAAACCTTGTTGAAAAAGGGTAAAAAATTGAATATCTTGCATAAAATAATATCGTTACTCTACGACTGAAAATGTTTCCGTATGATTCATAGCCACATTACGGGCGGAGTCTACACGTTATCCCTTTAGAAATGTTACGGCCCAAGGATCTATATATTCCACATGATGATGATGATGAAGCATAGGATGAACATATGTTGGTTGCACAATAGATTTCACATGTCGTTCTCAATTTTCCCAATGACTAATGGTATACTATTCAAAATGAGTCATTTTTTCCCTATGATGATAGGGGGACACCAAGGGGGAGAAAGCCATCCTCCAATCCAAAAAAAACTACACCTCCATATTCTTTAATAAATCAGGAAAGAAGTAAGAGACATTTCTTTGTGTAATAGAATGAATTCATCTGAGCCTATATATACCCAACCCAATTATATTCGGATCCATAATTCTGCAATAACAAAAAAGTATTCACTCCTGATTCTTTATGATTCCCACTGTTTCATACCCTGGAAGTTTAGGAATATCATGACAAAGTACATATCCTAGGATCGATGAATGACTACATATTGGAAGGGAGAAAAAAACCTTCCTTTATGGAATATAAGGAGCAAGAATTCATCCAAAAAAAATCATAATGTTCTTGAACATTCACAAGTAAGTGGTTGCACCGTAGCCATTCTTGTATATCTATATTTCCAGCAGGACAGATGCGTCTGATTTTAGGATAGCTGTGACATTATGGAAACGATCAACGGGTTGAGAGTGTGGACAGAGCCATAATGGATTTACATTTGTCATGAATCAGGTTGCATGCATGTCTAAATATGTCCTAATAAATAGAAGTAAAACAAAACAATAAGCTAATAACCATGCACTCGATCGCTCGTCAGCATACATTCTCACCCTACGTACGTACACTTCGTATGTACTTACTGTGCTTACGGAGTATTTACATCTTCCCGCGACCAAGAATTATCCATGCTATATAATAACTGTAGGGTATTATGATATCTCTATCAGCATTCATTCTGTTGTATAAACAATAATAATAGTAACGATAACTAGTTATGAAACGAACTCTTGGTAGAAAACGTGGTGCTGTGACTGTATCAGAGACCCGACTCTTGTGGTTCAACAAGTGTTTCCATACATGTAAGAATACTACTGTTACTACGGCATCCTCTTGTTGCTCGTCTTATCCACACAAACGATTCCAAGGGCATCGTACCATGAGTGGAATCACTCCGAGGCCAAGCTCATCTCAACTAAAAATAGATACCGAATTGGTTTCAAATACACAATGTCAAATACTACAATCCAAACGGAACCATCCGCGGTTCGAAACGTTTTTGAATTTACAAACTCTGTTTACACAAGAAACATCTCTTGCTTTACAACGTTTATCCAAAGTATTGATACAACGAGTTGATCAAGAAGGACGAAGACGAGAAGGAGAAGGACAAGCTATGAAAGGAAATGGGAATACGAATCCCTCGTGGGTATATACACATGGAAACCATCGAAAGAATATGAAATATATGCAGCATCCCCAACATCAACAACAACCATCATCATTATCCAATCAAAAATATGAAATGGCAACATTATTACAAAAATTTTATAATCCACAAAAACCACCATTACCATCATCAAACTCTTCTTCTTCAACAACACAATTATTTAATTTACAATTATGGTATGAATGTCAATCTCAACAAGAATCCGTACTCAAAATACAAGACATGTTACAATCAGCCAAGGCTAGACAAGATTATATATCCTTACCTATTATGAAACAACATTTATTAACATGGTATCATCCATTACGTCAACGGATTGAAACAGAACAACGAATGTACCTATCAGGACAGGGGACAAAACAGGGGAAAGTTGATTTTAAAAGATATGGTCCCTTTCTTTGTACGATACAACCTGAAAAATTAGCTATTCTTACCATACATGAAGCTATTTATACTTCACTATCGAAAGGTGGTGGGGGGAAGACTCATAATAATATTCATTCCTCTATAATGGGAGGTGTTACTGTGACACAAATGGCTTTACGAATTGGTGATGTTGTTGAGGCTGAATTAAATGTACAACGTGCTTTGAAAAGTAAAGTTATGATGAAATCTTCATCATCTGCTAGTACTACTACTACAACTACTACTACTAGTCATGATCATGATACTACAACAACAACAGACCATAACAAACACACTCCTACAGTATCAACATCATCTACTACAAACATAGATACAAACTCAACATCTGCCATGACAGATACTTGGATGTATAGTGGAAGTCATTTACAACAATTTATGGATGAAATTCAAAACAATAATAATAATAATAATAATAATTCGTCTACGTCTACCAAGAAAAATTCACGTGCCTTGATACGATTAGCTCATCGTCGTGCACGTAAACTCATTGATAGTCCAGAAGAAGAATGGACTACCGCAGAAAAGGTGAAATTAGGATCTGTACTTATACAAATGTTATTAGAAACAACACGTGTGATCAAAGACCATGATAATGGTAAACGAAGAAAAGGGAATATGGAATTTACAGATCTAGATTCCTATCTACAAGCGGGTGAACCAGCCTTTACTTATGAAAAACAATGGATGGGTGAAAAGAAACTTGTTGGACGGATTGTTATGAATCCATGGTTGTATCGAGCTTGTTTAGATGATAAATTTGAATCCCTAGAAGGATTTACATCTAGATATCAACCTATGATTGTCCCACCTAGACCTTGGAAAGGAATACGAGATGGTGGTTATTATGCCTTGAATGTAGATCTTATGAGAACCCATGGATGTCGAAATCAAAGGGTATGTCAAAAGATATAGTATCTATATACACGTCGTTTTGGGAAAATGTAGTCAATGTCACTGATAACGTTTTGGTTCTTTTCTTACTTTCGGATATACTTTGTACAGGATGCGCTTCGAGAAGCTGATCTCAGTACGGTCTTAAATGGATTAAATGTCCTTGGACGTGTACCATGGAAAGTGAATAAGGATATTCTTGCCGTTGCCAAACGATGTTGGGATGAAGGAATACCTATTGGGGATATTCCCTCCCGTAAGGACTTTGAGTTGCCGCCTGAACCTATACCCATCGTATATGATTCCTCTGTATATAAGGACAAGGATCATCCGGCATACAAGGTTGCTACTGAAGAATACAGAGCGTATTGTGAGGCTAAGATCCGATATAAGCGCGTACGCCAAAAAAATATGGACCTAATATCACTTCGATGTTCGGCATTATTGAAATTAAATCAAGCGGAAAAATTCAAAGACTTTGCAAAGATTTATTTCCCCTACAACTTAGATTTTCGTGGTCGCTCATACCCAGTGCCTCCACACTTAAGCAATATTGGGAGTGATCTATGTCGAGGTATGCTCATGTTTGCTGAATCCAAGCCTTTGGGTTACAAGGGCCTTTTTTGGTTAAAGGTACGATTCCTTGCATATTTCGGTTTGTTTTTGTATGAACTATCCCCACCTGTTAACATCCGGACTATTTATAGGTACATGTCGCCAACTTAGCAGGCAAGAATAAAATGTCCTTCGAAGATAGGGCAAAGTTCACCGAAGACAATATGAAAAATATTCGGGAATGCGTAAATGATCCTTTCGGAGAAAATCGCTGGTGGATAAAATCCTTGGAGGATCCCTTCCAAGGATTAGCAGCCTGCAACGAAATCATCCGAGCGATCGATTCTGGTGATCCATCGACTTATGAATGTAATCTACCGGTTCACATGGATGGATCATGCAATGGTTTACAGCATTATGCTGCACTTGGAAGAGATAAAGTAGGTGGAAAGGCCGTGAATTTATGCGATTATGAAAAGCCTCAAGATGTGTATATTGGAGTTATGGTTGAAGTAATCCGCAGAGTCGCTGAAGAGGCCGCTAAGGAAGTACCTTTCGACGTCAGCGACGTGAGCAAATTAAGCAAAGCTGAAAAGGAAATATTGAAAAGTAATCGCGCTGCAAAGTTGGTAAATGGACTGATTGATAGGGGGGTTGTAAAACGAACAGGTTCGTGGTGAATACTTTTTTTCTTCAACTACTCTTGGGATCCTTTGATAATATACAATGTTTTTTTATGAACACAAAGTTATGACCTCCGTATATGGTGTTACCTTTATCGGTGCACGTAAACAAATTCAAGAAAAGATCGAAGAAAAACTCGAAGGGAAAGGTTACGATGTGGATGAGATCGAAAACGAAGTTCATGCAGCTTGTGGCTATTTGGCCCGCGTGACAATGGAGGTCATCGGGGAGCTGTTCACAGGTGCAAAGCAAACAATGGGATGGCTTTCTGGTTGCGCACGTTTGATTGCGTCTCAAGGGCAACCCGTCACTTGGATGTCGGCAGTCGGTGTTCCCGCGGTGCAACCTTATCGTCAGAAAAAACCTTACACTGTAGTAACATTGCTACAATCGGTCATATTAATGGACAACTCTGACAATTTACCTATTCACAAGCAACGACAAGTATCAGCTTTTCCTCCGAATTATGTCCATTCGTTAGATTCTTCTCACATGCTCTTAACAGCTCTAGAAATGGACCGCCGAGCGTTGACCTTCTCAGCAGTGCATGATTCGTTCTGGACACATGCATGTGACGTAGATGAAATGAATCAAGTTTTAAGAGATTGCTTCGTCGATTTATACAGTCGCCCTTTACTTGAGGAGCTGAAGAAAACATGGGAGCTACAGTATCCATCGCTGCAATTCCCTGAATTGCCGGCGAAAGGGGAGCTAGATCTGACAGAAGTTAAAAGGGCTAAGTTCTTTTTCCAGTGACGAGACTTTTTTCATCTTTAAGAAGTGATTGTACTCGGTTGAATGAATAGATGACAATGAGTACAGGAGAAAGAGTACACAATAAAGCTAGCTTAAATTTTAGCCGTAACAAGGAATAAACGAACTTCTTAACAAATATCTAAACTCAGAACAGAATCTTTGATATATGATAAGCCATTACTTTCACCCACGTCAATGATTTTTCGCCCCCTTTAACGTCCATGTGCACTGATTCATAGTTGCGGTTTCAGTATCTGTAATTCAGCTTGCTTTCTTCGAATCATGGACTCGATCAATGCCATTCGCCGTCTCCGTGTATGGAGCTCATTCTCAAATCTACGTTTCTCGAATTCCTCACGATTCTTGGCTCGAACGCTTGAATGTAATGTGAAGGGATAAACGCACTCTTTACTTGTTTGAAAATTCATTTTTAGGTTTTCGATGCCTTGGACGTAGACATCATTAGAATAATGTAGTGTATTAGGAGTAGCTCCTAAGAATTCTAGTCCATGAAGGTATCTCGTTTGTGTAGAAGGAGTGTCAAAATTTTCACTGGGTTTTGGGTGTGATAACGGATCTGGAGATTTAAAATGATTTTGGGTATTTTGATACGTCCTTCGATTTGTAGAACCTGGGTTTCTTACCAACTTGGAATCATACTTCTTTCCTTGTAGTTTTGTATTTTTACGTCGTAGGCCTAATTGGGGTGATATCGGGATTGTCACTGGTAGTTTACTCACCTTGGGTACTCCCGATAGACCCGTTGGGTCCATCGTTGATGCTGGAAGAGGGCGAGCTTTAAATGGAGTATAATAAAGCTCTAAAGATTCGTTTCCTTTACCGAGCATTACATTCGCAGAGGAAGAAGATAGGGCTCGTCGATGATGGATCCTAAGATTCAACGCCTCGTCATTCGCTTTCATTCGATCATGGGTTTCATGCATATCCTTAAATGTTTGCGAACCACCTTGCTTACAATCTTGAGAAAATGTCACTTTCTTAATGGTCAATGGGTCCCTTGTTATAGTAGAGATATGCTCGTTCCAGTCCCCCCATGATTGTACATTCACAACTGCCGTAGATGAAGAATGGTTTTGAGATTGAGCTAGATGTAGTGTTCTTCGTTGAAATGCTCCTTTCAGTTGTTTCATGAATAAGGTTGAATGAGCATTCAAATGTTTTTTCGTACTACTTAAGTCATGGGATAGTGAAAGGTATGAATCTCGCTTATCATTGATAGGTGTATAGTTACTGGAGAAATCGTCTTTGTCACTGCTGCTAGAGGGAGAGAAAAAAGTATCGTTCTGTGACCTCACGTCATAGGACTTCAGATTTCTGGATAGTTTTTTACTGGATGATAAAATCAACGATTTATTGAAAGTTGAGTTTTGACTTAAGCTTGGACTGGCCATAAACTCCAATCGATACATAGTCTCATCAATCGAAAAAGGACTCGTAGTTGATATTGAATGATATGGAGATGATGATGGGTTGATTCTTTTTCGAGAGAAGGGACTATCTTCAGCGAGCAGCTCATCCTCTTGGGGACCCTGGTTTTCATAGTTATCGCCTGGCTCTATTTCTACTGACGAATCTACCCTCATTTTATTTAAGGGTTTTACTCCTGGAGACTTTATCGTTTCATGATTTACTCTCTCAGATGCACCTAAAGAATATTGCACCTTAATCCGATCATTAGATAGACGAGAAAGAGGAGGAGAGAGCATATTCTCTTTCTCTAGAGCTGCGATGGGTGTAGTCTTCCGTATAGATTGGTTGGCTCGAGAGAATGGACTGTTGTTTTCCGAGAGCAGCTCATCCTCTTGGGGACCCTGGTTTTCATAGTTATCGCCTGGCTCCATTCCTACTGACGACTCGACTATCATTTTATGGAAGGGTTTTACCCCTGGAGACTTTATCGTTTCATGATTTACTCTCTCAGATGCACCTAAAGAATATTGCACGTTAATCCGATCATTAGATAGACGAGAAAGAGGAGGAGAGAGCATATTCTCTTTCTCTAGAGCTGCGATGGGTGCAGTCTTCCGTATAGATTGGTTGGCTCGAGAGAATGGACTGTTGTTTTCCGAGAGCAGCTCATCCTCTTGGGGACCAAGGTTTTCATAGTTATCACCTGGCTCCATTCCTTCTGGCGACTCGACTATCATTTTATGGAAGGTTTTTACTCCTGGAATCATCTCCTCAGATGCACCAAAAGAATATTGTATATTCTCTTTCTCTAGAGAGGCTGTGGATGCAGTCTTCCGTATTGATTGTATGGCAGTAGTACGAAGAGAAGGGGTATGATGGGATATAATCTGAATCTCTTTTTGTCCAATGTCGGAAAGATGTCTTTCGATTGATAAACGTCGTATCTCGTCATAGGAGGCAAGAATATTAAAGTTGCAATCAGCATGCTCGTTAAATTTTTCTTGTCGAACAGTCGATGATGCTTCAACCAAATAATTTAATGGTGAATAAGATTTGGATGATGCATTTGATTGAGGATTTTCAATAATCATCATGTTGTTCTCATCAAGAGAAGGATTTTTGGGTAATAGGGAGGACGTATCCGAGTGGTAGGTCGATATGAATTGATTTCCTTCATCCAAGGACTCTTGTACAATCTCCTCACAATTTTCCGTGACATTGACCAAACGAGAAAAATCATTAGAAGGAGAAGACGATGACGAAGGTGATGATGACAGAGATCCATCCTCAGTCTCCTTCATAACATGCAGAATTATACTCTCTTCCTCATCTTCTGATGATGCAATCTGTAAAGAAGATAGAGAATTTCTCACTTCATCGTCATCTTCATCTCTTTCTTGTTCCACGCATGAATGAGATACATGAATGTTTTCAGACGGAGAGCCCCATGTATTTCTAGATGAGATGTAATCAGATAATAAAGGTGAGGCAAGGATACTGATACTGTTGGATGACACACTTTCATCGAATGATATATGATTTGATTCCAAATATTGATTTAGGGTTGTTTCCACAAAGGGTTTTACAGTTGATTTATCACAGTCATCTTGATTCAGCCAAGGCCCATCCATTTCAGCTTGTTTAATACCGGTACTTTAATTGGAATTTTGAAAACAATATTGTGATACGAGGACGTTATTGTGTTTTTTTTTCAAAAACGTGAATAGGCTTGCTTTTTGTTATCTGCTCTACTCTCAAACCAAGTTTTGTAGACATGTACACAATCTGACAGGTTAAGAGAGAATCGGAACGAATGGCTTAGAGAAAGATAGAAAGATAAGGCAGAGACTGCAAGTGACAATAATTACACTAAGTGAAGGTAGTGATGCTGTTATTACTTGGCTATTATATTGAAGTGTAAAATGAGACCGCGCGAGCCAGAACTTTGTCGTTAGCGATCGCCGAAAACATGAGTATTAGCCCCGTATGTAAATGACTAAAGCTCGTGCACGATCAAGGTCTTAAATCACGCAAGAGTGAGAGTGACGCATGCAACTCTGAACAAATTTACATCAGTGTTGTTCGGCATATTATGTTATCCTATTGCTCATAGTTAAACAAGCCCTAGAACTAGCAAGAGAGAGCAAGGAATGAGTGGACAACAATCTGAACAGTATTTAGCAGCAGGTTGTGCTCTCAGAGAAAGTCGATCGCCATCGACTTCCCACTCAAATTCAATGCAACGAGATGATCTTACTCATAATCATCAAAATAATGGAATCCATCGTTTACATCAACCAACAACACTTATTTCAACGACTCCCGTTTTCGCAGTCTACTGTTGGGGTGAGTCTTATATAATTTCCTTGTGGAATTGCAGTTCTGGCTTATTAAAACTGCAGCAACAACAGCACAACGAATTTTCGACTATTTACAATCGCTTTTCGTTTCTAGGACGAGGAGAAGATGGACAAATTGGTATCGGAGATACAAGGTATGATATCCTAGCATTTCTTTATTTTGATTGATCTTACTTATGAGTCTTCATACAAGGGTGTTTTTGCGTTTCAACAAATAGCGATCAATATGAACCGTGTTTAGTCGATTCTCTACTAAATGTAAATGTTCGTCAAATTGCATGTGGATCGGGTCACACTGCAGTTTTGAGTACAGAAGGAGATGTTTACAGTTGGGGAAGAGGAGATGATGGACGTTTAGGTGTGTATGAGTTTTTTATGAATACTTACTATATCTCATTTCTATGACTGTATTAATAGTAATTGTAAATGTTAATTACTTTTAGGCCATGGTGACAATTGTTGGAAATATGTTCCTCGACTCATTCAGAATTTGAGTTCAGGACGATTAAATGATTCGAAAATTGTTCATATCACCTGTGGGAGTTATCATACAGCTGCCATAACTAGCCGCGGGGAGCTTTTTACGTGGGGTGGTGGAATGTACGGAAAGCTTGGTCATGGGACTGAAGCAGGTTGGTCAATACCAAAAAAAGTAGAAGCCTTGAATGGAATCTCTATTGTGCAAGTCGCTTGCGGCTCGAGGGTAAATAAGGGATATATATTTGTAGTCATCAACGAATGTCCAGCTGCTCATGACAATCTTTCAATCATTTATTAGCACACGGTAGCTGTCAGCGCATTTGGAGAAGTGTATTCATGGGGAGACCGTGAGAATGGTGTAACAGGTGCGATCAAGGTCCTCTTTTTCACTCAATGTGCGTCGGCAGAATCGTCCTCATTCGTTACAATATTTTATTCATTTTGGCCCGTGATTCAATTAATTGACGAATATAAAGGACACGGTGATACTGACGGCAACGAATACACGCCAAAGTTGCTTGAAATCTTATCTAATAAGCGCGTTGTTGAGGTCAGCGCATGCGGTTTCCACACAGCTTGTCTCACGGATATGCAGGAACTCTGGACATGGGGAGAAGGTGCGTTGCACATGATGGTTTAAGTGTCGTTATGGTGATATAACAATCTCACTATCGTACGTGTTTTAAACACCCATAGGTAAGTTCGGTCGGCTTGGTCATGGAAATGAGCGGACATATCATACACCGAGTAGAGTTGAATCTCTCGTGGGTAAAAGACCCAAACAAGTTTCGTGTGGTGGATTTCATACTGCAGTTGTAACAGAGGATGGCAAGGTTATGACATTTGGCGGTGGTGAACATGGCCAGCTGGGTCATAGTGACAGATGGAATAAGTTAAAGCCTACTTTAGTCCAAGCCTTGGATGCCGTAACCGTTTCGTATATTACGTGTGGGTGGTCACACTCAGTGGCGTTGATATCTGACGGAACTTTATATTCATGGGGTAAGAAAAACGAGTGTCTTGAAATTGTTATTTGTGTGCATTTTACTGATTTTTTTTCTTATCGCAAGGTAATGGTGACCACGGAAAATTGGGGAATGGTTCTGAAAAGAAAATTTCTGCTCCCAGAAGACTCGATTCTCTTCAAACCTTAAAGGTAGTTCGCGTTGCGTCTTACAATGAGCATACGGCTGCTCTAGTAGAGCTTCGTGATGATACAGGCCAAAGAAATGCGTTGATACCTGTAACCTCCTCATTTGTTCAAAATCTTCGAAGGTAAATACGAGGATATACTGAACGTAGAATTTTTACTCGAAATATAGCCCATTTGTTTTTGTTCTATGCATATACGCCCAGTATGATCAATGATAGAGAATACTCTGATGTGACGTTCATTTTAGATGATCAGGCAGTCTATGCGCACAAATCTATTTTGGCTAGTCGGTGTGAGATTTTTGCTGCCATGTTCCGATCTGGAATGCGTGAAAGCGTTGAAAGAGAGATTCATCTACCCAACACTAACAGGTCTATTTTTATTTTGCTTCTGGAGTACATTTATACCGATTGCGTAAAAGTTGAAGTCGAACAAACCATTGACCTGTACGCACTTGCCGACTTGTATCAGCTGAAAAAATTACGCGATACGTGCCTGTCAGTGCTAAAATGGGGCTTGACCACTGATAATGTGGCGATGCTACTTCAGCACTCTACTGATATGCGTTGCGATGACCTGAAAGAAATCTGTATGAATTTCATTGTAATGAATTTTGATGTTGTATCCAAAGGGCCTCATATCAAGATACTGCGCCATGAACTACTGCTAGAGATTCTCGCAAATCGCCCTTGAGCATGGTAAATACTTTATTTCCAACTTATAGTTTTTTTTACAAAGAAGCATTACGCTCCTCTGGTACATCATCATTACTAACCGCATAGGTCATTGATGTATCGAGCACTTTACAGTACATTAAAGCGTCTCACGTAGACTCCATGTACTTACTATACGTCGGAAATATCGAAATACATTACCATCAGTAATCATGTGAGCTTACCAACTATTAGTATCTTAGACTCGTAATTTATTAAGGCCTTTTATTTTTAAATCGTTTAGTTGGAAGAATAATTCTTTTTGAAGGGGGTGTAATTAACCCGTGAAGTCCGGTTTTCCGTGATAGAAATTTTCGTACGTTTCTAAAGGGAACCTCCCGTTGTACAGATGATACCGTATCATGTTCAGAGGCACATGAAGAATTCATAGATGATGAACTCGGTTCAACAATTGTTATATCCTCTACTACATCATTAGGAAAAGTCAGGCCCTTATGTCCATCTGTAAGCAGTACCGTTTCGAGAGGAGATTTGTCATCTGCTAAGAATGAAACGATTTCTTGATCTGCTTTTGTTGTCGATACAAGAACATCACTGATTTTGATAATTTCCTCATCATCGGAAGTGAAACCGACATTATCCTCGTTTCTTCCATCATCACGTGACTGGGCAACATTAAGGTGAGAAGGGATACTTGCATTCAGATCATTTGATTCTAAAGACTCATATTCTCCCAAGTCGATGTCCTCTACAAAATCTTCAATAACCGGCGGTGGTGGAGGAGGTATCATGTCATCGAAGTGATCATCCGTTCTGAAAGGAGATGAAGCTCTTAAACCAGACATCAATTGCATGACCATTTTTGTAAGAAGAATCATAGCTAGAGCTCTAATGGCTGTTTGACTCATAAGGAATGATGTGAGATGGGCATCATTCAAAGATTCGTGCAAGTGAATTTGCAACAGATCTTTTATCCAATCTGTGGCCGATTCGTCGGACAAGAGGTTTTTAAACTTTTTCGTGGCCATGGACTTCACCATTTCAACCGTATCCTGATCCGGATTTTGTAACTGTACACTGTACAATGCGATTGCGAGTGATTGAATCATAGGCTTGTTTAGTGCTATGAGGTTATCTCGCAATGACTGCACAGTGTTGGACTCGTCAAATACTTTACTAATTGGATCCCAAACCTCTAGAATCGGAAACTGAGGGTCGACATCTGCGATCACTTTGTTTAAACCTTCCAATTCAGCTTTATAAAATGATATATTTGTCAAACTTTCACTAAGTTGATCTTCAAGGATTCTCTTGCTAAACTCAACATCCGAAATTCGAAGGAGCACTATATCCTTCTCATCTCGCAAGTTAGTTATCTCGCTTTCCATGCTGCTGACTTTCCCATGTAATTCGTTAGCTTCCTGTAATAAACTATCGTAGTTCCCTCGGAGATCGCGAAGCGACAGCAGTTCCATTTCATTTTGATTATTCAGCGACTCTATCTCTCCCAATGTCATGGTTAAGTTTGATATCTGTGTTTTCATGTCACTCAACTCCCCAGTCAATGTGTGTATTTGAGCCCTCATACTCTCCCCTTCGACCGATTGATCCTTGATTTCTTCCTCTAACTTTATCTTCTTCTTTTCTAAAGCCATTCGTTCTTTCACCAACAAATCCACAAGATCTTTTAGCTCCCCTCTCTCTTTGGATACCGACTCTAGGTGAGTTTTCAAGAGTTGTATTTCATTTGTATGTTCCCCTATTTTTATTTCCAAGTCCTTGCATCGTTCTTCTCGAGCTTCAATATCCCGCCTTGCCATGGCAAATGATGCTAATCGCTCTTCTAGTTGATCTACGTAAACACTAATCATATTCATTTTCGAGTCAGTTTCCTCCATCACAGTTTGCTTTTGCTTCAATTTGGTATTCATACTATCCATCTCCTGCTCATGAAGACTTTTTAAAGATTCCAGTTCCAATTCAAGATCCTGAACGTCTAGAAACAAATAATAGTAAAACGTTTCAGCAATATATGTATCAAAAGAAAACCTATCTTACGTGGATTCGTGATGAGATGACACTATAGGATATATACAACAAGAAAGAGCGTACCTTGTCTAGCTTGAGTAAGATCCATCATAAGTTTTTCCGTTTTAGGTGCTTCTTGCTTAATTTCATTCTGAAGTTGACGTAAGGCTGCTTTTAAAACCATTTTATCATCCTCAAAAACACCCACACGTTTATTCAATTCTTCAATCAGTGAATCCCGAGATTGTACCATATCTGCAATCGCAGAATTATTTTGTTGTAAGGTAGAAATGATCGTTTCAAGTTCATGGACATTGTTTCGTTCTGTTTGTAAAGCGTCCAAGAGAGTAGATCGAGCCAAGTCCTATCAGTGTAGAAGACGATTGTGAAAACAAAAAGAAAAAAAAAAACGATTTCATGGATTGGAAAAGAAAAATTACTAAATGAAATCAAGGTTCCAGAAAGAAAAACAAAAAACGAACCTCTAAAAGTGCCTCTTCTTCTTCATCATCATAATCTTCGGAATCGTCTATATCAGAAGTTGTATCCCAAGAAGAAGAAGATGATGATGATGAAGATGGAATAAACCAATGAAAGATCCAACTCCATAATCCACCACCTCCATGATTCTTTTTCGTTGATGATTTCTTTTGTAATAATTTATTTTCCTCCATGAATACTATACGTTTTTGTTTCTCTTCTTCGACTTGACGTTGAATTCTAGCCTTTTCAATTCGTGTAGCTACATCTTGTAATTCCTTTTCTTTTTCATGTACTTTTTGTTCCAATAGTATATTGTGTTTTTCTTGGTCATGGAATCGTTGTGTTATGTTGATACACGCCTGTTCCATTTGATTGTATAGACATATCCAATGAGTTACGTTTTCTTGTAGGGTAGTACAATTTCTTTGATATTCTACTTTTAATTGTGATTCATACATGATATCCTCTTGCGCATCTGTCACACGTTCTGTTAAGACTTGTATTTGATTCAACTGTAAATCTGTAATTCTTTCTAATTGTGTTACACTTTCTGTAAGATTTTGTATTTGAGAATACAATTGTGAATGATATTGTAATGCATCCTGTAGTTGTGTTTCTAGATTTTGAATTTTTTCTTCCTGTCTCCATGTCGAAGAGATTTCATTATTATACGGAGCATATGCTTGTTGTTGTTGTTGTTGTTGTTGTGACCAATCAGGATATGATGGTATAGATGTTGGAGGTGGAGGCATCATAGGAGAAACTTGACCATATGTCATATCCCAAGGGTTATACGATGGAAACAGTGGTGGTGGATTCATTTGTCCCCAAGATTGTTGGTAAGGAAAAGTCGGTACCTCTTCCTGTTGTAGTTGAACCGTTTGTTGTGATTCCGTTTGTAGAGTCTCCATGATCAAACTTGAACTTGAATTTTGATTTGTCGAAGGGATCCCAAATGGTAGAGGTGGTGGAGGAGGAGGGGGAGTCGGAAACGATGAATCTAATATCGGGTTTGATGTATTCGTCTGAGAATCTATTCTTTCATAGGTCTCCTTGGTATCAGTATCCAGGATATCATTAGCTGCAGTATTCATAAATTGTCGTCGCTCTCGTCCAAGTCCAAACCATCCACCAGCCGATTGTTTATTTCCTGTGGTGCCAGAACTGGACGACGAAGACGATGCCATGGAATCTGATGATCCATGAGTCCAGGATACGACCAAGACACCAAGTATTATGAAAACGATTCCAATACGTTGCATCTATTATTGAATCAATCGAATATAACAAGACTGTATATATAGATGAAAAATTGACCCAATCTATTCAAGGCCTGGGGATTTCTCTTCTCTAGGATAAAAATTATAACTTTTCAAACTTGACTTCTCTATTGCTATACTTGGTGGGAGTTTTGATGGGTTTTGATGATCAAGTAAATAGTTCATCCAAGAGGATGTACATAGATGACGAGTAACGCTTTTTTATATTTGCAGATTTGCAGGCCACCGCAATTTTTTTTACGGGTACATAGGGCGTAGGTCACAGTAGGTCCAACAGTATGGTACAGATCTACGTCTGACAGTACTGTAGATCTCTCTAGAGGCAGCGCCCGGCGTCCGGTGGGTCCGGCATCCGGCATCAAGGTTTCTACGTAATCAATTATGTAGTATCTGCATCAATTCTGTCATGGTACAGATTTGAAATGACATTCAAGTCATTACATCCAAACATCAAGTATATACATTTTACATTC
>Ga0169931_10007667_pt1 | contig 15943 bp, 5 predicted proteins | sample Kivu_15m_20L_FD_129675 | JGI IMG/M metagenome (GOLD analysis project Ga0169931, IMG submission 129675) | Freshwater microbial communities from Lake Kivu, Western Province, Rwanda to study Microbial Dark Matter (Phase II) - Kivu_15m_20L... | ecosystem: Environmental > Aquatic > Freshwater > Lake ...
ATGGAATGTGTGGTCTCTTCGCTGATGGCAATAAAGCAACTGGATTTAAATCCATGGTTGTTGCTCAATACACTGGAATTGGTCTGCAAAAAGATAACAATGCATTTGTAAAATATAATTCAACAACTGGATTGTATGAAGATTCTTCTATTGCAGGAAATGAGAATCTTCACACAGATTCAAACGCGGTTTATAAACCATCATATTCAAATTTTCACATTAAATGCACCAATAACTCTGTCTTGCAATTAGTTTCAATTTTTGCAATTGGTTTTACAGAGCACTTTGTTGCGGAAAGTGGCGGAGATCAAAGCGTTACAAACTCTAACTCAAACTTTGGTGCAAAAGCACTTGTTGCAAGAGGATTTAGAGATACTGCTTTCCCACAAGACGATCATGGATATATTAGCCACATTATTCCACCAAAATATATTGATGAAAAAAATCCAATTAGTATTGAGTATCTTTCAATTGATGTATCAAGAACAGTTGGTGTAGCATCAACAGGACATCTATATCTTTTTGGAGAAACTAATTTTGATTCACCACCTGAAAATGTTCTTCAAGGATTTTCAATTGGGGCAAATAGAAATGATTCACTTAAAGTAGATCTTTCTGTTAGTGGAATCACCAGCGAATTTTTTGCTAACATTGTGATGCCAAGCACACAGCAAAGCACGAATAAAGCAATCGGTTCAAAAACCTCAATTGTTAACAAGAGTTCTGTCGGAGTAAATAGCATCACAAGTAATGTAATTACATTCAAAGATACTCATCAATTTGTCAATGGTGAAACTGTTAGAGTTTATTCCAACACTGGTCAAATTCCTGATGGATTAAAAAATAACAGAATTTATCATGTCATCACGAGTGGATCTGGAATTTCTACTAATAATCAAGTCAAACTTGCGACAAGTTTAAATGATGCGAACAATGATAATAATTTAATTTTTAATAATAAAGGGGGGACTCTTCAGGTTGTTAGTAGAGTTGTTGATAAAAAACCAGGTGATATTGGACATCCAATACAATTTGATAGTAATGTAAATCAGTGGTATATTAATGTTTCAACTGCATCAACACAAAATACTCTATATTCTAGAATACAAAGTGCTGGTGTTGCAGGACTAGGAGCAGCAACTCCAAGAACATTTTTCAATAGAATTCAAGATAAAAGAACATCTATTGATACTGTTTATAGAATCCGTTTTGTAATTCCAAAAGAATCGGTAAATGCAAGACCACCAATTGATGGATACATTGTTCAAAGTTCTAGTAATACATCTGGGTTCACAACGTCAAGCATTCAGAAATATTTTTCAAATACAACTGCAACACTATCAGATCAAACAGAGATCAGAAACTTTAACTTTATCTCCAATGCACATTGGTCGAGCAATATTGCCAGAATTGAAACTGAACTTCCACATTATCTACAAATAGGTGCAGTTGTAGAGACAAGAAAAATCAAAAGCACCAACAATACAACGGGTGCAGGCAACTCTGGATTTAATGGATTGTATACAGTTGTTGGAGTATCAAGTGCAAAACAATTTTCTATTGGTATCTCAACAAATCCGGGGACATTTAGTAGTGATACTTCCGTAAGAGATACAAATCTTCCACGATTCATACAAAAAAATTTCAGAGACTCTTATTCAATTTATCGTTCAACCTTATATAAAGAATATGTTGCAAATCAACAAGATGGTATCTATCATGTTTTATTAGTTAACAATTCAAACACGCCAAGTGTCACACCATTTACAGGATATAAATTTACACAACCAATTACAAATTTTTATCCTCAAACAGATCGAGATAATCCTAATATTGATCCAAGAGGGACAGTTACATTTGCTTTACCAAATCCAATTGGTGAAGTTGTAGTTGATGATCCCCTGAAAAGTCTTACGAGAGAAACTCTTGATAGAGGATTATCTGCAATTGGAATTGGAATTGGTTTAACTGATATCGTATCAACTTCAACGACATCACACACGCTTCATTTTAAAACTGAACACAGACTTAATCCAATCACCTCTGTTAGCATTGTAAATGCTGGTGCAGGATATGGATCTGGTAGTGGAGCCATTGAAAGATATTACAATGCTAATTTAGTTGGAATTGGAACTTCAGTCACCGGTAAATTTGCAACAGCAAAGATCACTGTGAGTGCAGCAGGATCAATATCATCAGTTGAGATCATGGATGGTGGCAGTGCTTATGGGATTGGAAACACTCTCGCTGTCATTGGAATTACAACTTCATCTGGGCATACAGTTGGAGTTGTGAGTGTAACTTCAATCTATAATAACTTTAATAGTCTTATTAGTGTTGCTGGCATCACATCCGCAGCATATGATGAGTTTAATAATAATTATAGAATTGTTGGAATTACAACTGGTAATGTTAATCGTGTGGATGTTAGATCCTTTGAGGAAATTGCGTATGGACCTTCAAATACTGCTGGACTTGGAATTACTGAGACTATTTTTTCAAGTGCCTATGTGAATGATCAAGTTGTTCCAGTGAGTGCTATTAACTATACCATAGCGACTGGAATTGCAACTGTCACGACATCAGTTGCACATGGTTTTAGACCAGGAAATGGTATTGAAATTGTTGGAGCAAATCAATCAGTTTATAATCAAAGAGCCCCAGTCATTGAAGTCGTTGGACTTACATCTTTTACTGTAAATCTTGGAATTGGAACAACAGCACCAGCGTTCAGTGGTGATTCATTTGTTGTAACTGATATTTTGAACTTCCGTGCAAATGATGGCAATATCACAATTGCAAACGAAAACATCGGTGGAAGACTCATTCCTCCATATGGTGGTATCCGTTCAACTTTATCAGCAGCAATCACAAGTTTAACTGATGAAAATGTGAGTGTCACTAATTCTGATGATCTTAATTTTAAGATTGGAGATTACTTATTAATTGATGATGAAATCGTAAGAATTAAAAGATCTATTATTGCACTTGACTCATTACGTGTTTTCCGTGGAGTTCTTGGAACTCGCAGACAAACTCACCTAAATGGTTCTGTGATTAGAAAAATTAGAGTTATTCCGATTGAATTTAGAAGAAACTCATTTATTCGTGCATCTGGTCATACTTTTGAATACGTTGGATATGGACCAGGAAATTACTCAACTTCAATTCCACAAAAACAAAATAGAGTTCTTTCTGTAAAGGAGAAGTTCTTGTCTCAGGCATCTAAGGAGGATGGTGGAATTGTTGTTTACACTGGTATGAATGACGCGGGTGAGTTTTACATTGGCAATAAGAGAGTTAGCTCAGCAACAGGAAAGGAAGAGGTTGTTGATGCACCAATTCCAACTGTCACCGGTCAAGATACATCTCAGGATGACGTAAGTATTGGATTTGATGTTCTTACTCCATTGGAGGCTAATATTAGTCGATCAATTCGTGTTGAGGGTGGTCCAGATAATACTATTGTTTCTGAATTTGATGGTCCAGTTGTGTTTAATGAGAAGATCGTTGCAACATCGTCAAAGGGTGTAGAAGTTTCATCTCTGTTTATTCAAGGTAATGCAACTGTATCTCGAAAACATACAGTCGGAATTGCAACTCCAACTACTGCTGGATCTGTTGGTGATATTGTTTATAGTGCAAACCCAGTAAAAGGTGGTTTTATTGGTTATGTATATACTACGACAAATGAGTGGAAACCTTTCGGTCAAATTTCAAACTAATAGTCGATTGTAACAACAAAACATATAAATAAACGAAGGGGGGACAGTGAACCTCAGGAGCACTAATGGCTATTAATAAAAATTTTACAGTCAAGAATGGAATAGAGGTCAATACAAGTCTGATCTTTGCGGACGCTGATACCCGCAGGGTTGGAATTGCAACGACAAACCCAAAACATATCTTACATGTAAATGGTGGAATTGGAGTTACAGACTTAGTAGTCACTGGAATATCTACTTTTTCTGGTATATCCACCTTTGGAAATAATGTTTATATTACTGGTATATCTACCGTTGATGGTGGTGTTAGCACCGGTGTTACTGCACTCACTGTCATTGGAGACCTAAGAGTTACTGGTGACATCAATTTAGACGATCTTACTTTTGATTCTGCAAATTTAAATGAATTAAATGTAACTGGTATTACCACCACCAAAAATTTAAATGTAACAGGTATTGGAACAATCCAAAATCTGGTGATAAACGGTGGAACTGTTCTCTCAGGATTGACAACTCTTGGTCCATTAGCACCAGGATTTACGACAACCTTCCATGCAGCAGTTGGAATTCAATCTCGTGGGGTTGTTGTTGGAACTGGTGTCACAACTCTCAACTTTGCAGGAATCGGTGCAACTCTTGTCACAGTAAGTGGATCAACAGCTAATATTTTTATCAGTGGCACCACGGGAATATCATCAGTTGGAATTCAATCTGGTGGAGTTCTTATTGGAACTGGAACAACACTTAATTTTTATGGAGTCGGTATTTCCAGTGTTAATGTCGATTCTACGGGCATTGCACATATTAACGTTGGAGTAACAACTCTTGGATTTAAAAATCAAGCATATAATGTTGGAGTTACTACAAACAAATTTGCATTTACATCTGGATATTCAACTTCTACTGGTGCAATCGTTGAGTGTTATTACAATGGTGTTAGACAATTAAACGGAACTGACTTTACTGCCACCGATGGCACAAACGTAATTCTTGCATTTAACGCAATTAATGGTGATGTTGTAGAAATTCTTACATATTCTACACCAATTGGTGAAATATTAGGTGGTTATATTGTTAGAAGAAATTTCATTGCTAACCCAGATCAAACACTTTTCCCATTCAGTGGAGGATATTTGGTTGGTGATCTTGATGTTTATTTAAATGGAACTAGACTATTATATAATAATGACTTTACTGCGTCTGATGGAACAACATTTACTCTTACTGAGGGTGCGAAAGAGGGAGATTTAGTAGAGGCAGTTACACATCAACAACCATTTGTCGGAGCAGCAGGAAGTTATATTCAACTCCAAGATGATAATTCTGTAATTGGTCTTGCGAATAATTTAAATTTTGGATCTAATATTATTGTAAGTGCTTATGATTCAACGACTGGTGTTGCAACCATTACTTTGAATAATAATCTTTCCGTTTCTGGTGTGGTTACAGCGACTTCATTCTCTGGATCTGGTATAGGTCTCACGAGTATTCCTGCAGGACAACTTATAGGAGCATTGCCTGCTCTTGATGGTTCTGCGCTTATTGGTGTTGTTGGTTCTGGTTCTGGTGTCATAATCAAAGACAGTGGAACATTAGTTGGAACCGCAGGAACCATAGACTTTGGAGACAACTTAACAGTATCTGCTATTTCTGCTGGTATTGTAACCGTAACAGCATCTGCTAGTAGTGGTAGTATTGTTGGTATTGACACGACAGGGACTTCCACATTTACTAATCTAAATGTAACTGGTGTTTCTACTTTTGCTGGTATTACAACGGTTACTGGATCGACACTATTTGCCAAACAGTTAAATGTTTCTGGTCTTACAACCTCTGGTGGAATCAACTTAACATCAGGGAATGATTATAAGATCAATGGGACTTCGGTGTTAACACCAACAACTCTAGGATCTGGTGTTGTTAATTCATCACTGACTTCATTAGGAACACTAGGTCAGTTGAATGTTTCTGGTGTTTCTACTGTCGGTGTCGTAACTGGTGCCACATATTATGGTGATGCTTCTTATGTGGTAAGTGGTAAATGGACTCTTGGAGCAACCGCAGGCAATACTGATTATACCTTCACTGGAATTGGATTTACACAAACAACAAATGACCCTGCTCTCTATCTTGCAAGAGGTAGAGTGTATGAGTTTGTGAATAGTATGGGGGCTCATCCATTTAGAATTCAAAGCACTGTAAACGGATCCACAGGAACTCAATATAATGATGGAGTGACAAATAATGATGTATCAAACGGAACTTTGAGATTTGAAATTCCATTTAATGCTCCGAACACTCTTTATTATCAATGCACATCCCATGCGGCGATGGGTGGAACAATCACTGTCTATCCATCAATTTAGATTAACTAATAAATAACTAAAAACTGTCACCATGTCAAGAGCAAGAGATCTAGCGGCGTTAGTCACACCTAATTTGTTCAACCAGAACTCCATCCGAACACAGGTTGGTCTGGGAACGACGAGTATTGGTGCAAAAATTCAAGTCGGTGGTGCAGTTTCCGCAGTAACTTACTTCGGTGATGGTTCAAATTTAACTGGAATCGCTCTTTCTGCGGCGTCCAGTCAGGTAATTAAAAACTTATACGTTACTGGAATTAGTACTCTCAACACTGTTCATATTGGTGGAACAGTTTTTGGTGGAGACTTTCACAATATTACACTTACAGGTGTTACGACAGTTAATAGTCGAGTAAGTGCTGGTGGATCAACAGGACAAAGTGGGCAAGTTCTCATATCAACTGGTAGTGGAGTTCAATGGCAAGATCCAGTAGGAATTAAATCTGAGATATATGTCACAGCAGGAGCTGGTGTAACTCAAATTACATTTACTCATGACCCCAATGAATTAAATGTATTTGTTAATGGTATCAAACTTGAACCAACAGAGTTTTCATCAGATGGTGGCACAATCGTTTCTCTTGCAACATCTACAAGAGCAGGAGACGTTGTAAACCTCGTTGGATTTGCAGTTTCAGGATATGTTGGTCAGGTTGGAAGTTTAACCGTTCGTTATGCAGGGACTCCCGTAGGAAACATAGGTGGAATCAAGATCATTGATTTTGAGGGAGGTGATATTTCCGTTGTTGGAAGTGGTAACAGCGTCAACGTCAACATTCCACAAAGAAAAGGATTTGTAGATAGTAGAGACACAAGAGCATATGTCTCTCATGAGGGTCCAACTGGAATCGTAACGCAATTCTCATTTTTACCCATTGCATCTTCAATTACTTATGACAATACAGATGCATATGTTGCAGGTTTTAAACAATATAAGACTTATTTAAATTTCCCAGCAAATGAAAAATATATTGGTTTTAATAATTCAGTTGGTATCGGTTCCGATGTTATTCTCGTTGGATATCGAGATAATGAAGTTAGAACTGGTATTGCATCAACTGCTGTTGGTGGTGATCTAGTCTTTAAATTTACCACTGGAATTGGAACACCAGCAAGAATTGCATCTGGTAGACCAATTGATGTTTACTATCGTGGTGTGAAATTAGTTGAGAATGAAACATATTTCCCTGTATTTGGTGATGCAGTTATTTTAAATCAAAACGTTAATGTTTTCACCTCAGATGCCATTGATATTTTTTCATATACAGGTAATTCAAAAGTTGGAATTGCCACAACGACTGCAACTGAACAATCAGTATTCATTGAATTAGATTCTGTTGTATCACCAGCAGCACCAATAGACGTTGTTGTTAATGGTATTAAACTTGCTTTCGGTGTTTCTGCAGGGGTATCATCTGCAATTCAAATAAGTGAGATACCACTATCAGGTTCATCAGTTGTTATTAATTCCTATCGTGATGAAGGAAAAATCGGAGTTGCAACCGTTACAGTAGGTGCTGGTGAAACAATTCATCTCGGAACAATTGATGATGAACATTTTGTTAATGGACTTAAGATATCAAAAGACGAAATCGACAGCGTTGGTGTTACTTCAATTGCATCTTTAAATGAGATTCCTGAGGTTGGATCCATTATTGAAAATATTCGTTATTCAACTGCAAGAATTGGACTTACAACAATTACTGCCACAAGTGTAGGTCAAACGGTATTTACGGATTCTTCGGTTACGGCATTTTCTAAAAATGATGTAGATGTCTTCTTTAATGGAGTCAAATTAATTGATTCTGACTTCTCAATCGTTGGAACTGCAAAAACTGTTACAGTGCTTGGTGGTTTATCAGCAGAAATTGGAGATAAACTAGAAGTTATACAATTGGGCTCTGGCACTCGTTATGGGATTACTACATTTTCAATTCCAGAAAACTTTACCCTAATCACTGCTGTTTCCACGGGTGCAAGTGTAAGTGCAGGATCAACTCAAATTTCAATTGATTCAGTTACTAATGTAGCAGTTGGGGATAGTGTTCAAATCACTGGTGCAGGAACATCCTTTGCAGTTGGAGTTCCAATCGTGTCCGTTGGAGCAACAGCAGTCTTTATTGGATCTGGATCAACGATTTCAGATGTGATTAATGTTGGAACAGCAGTCACGATTACAAGACCAATCGCAAGCGTTGGTCAAACTAACTTTACCGTAGGAATTCCAACTGGTGTTCCTGATACCCAAGTATTCTTAAATGGTGTCAAACTAGACAAAGGTGGAGCAAGTCCAGAATACGTTGTTCTTGGAGCAGGTAACACTGTTCAACTGGCAGTCGGAGTGCAAGCTGGTGATACAGTTGAAATTATAGGTATTGCGACAGATATCGCAATATACAACAGAGAAGTTGCAACTGATAAAGGAGATGCTTCATTCTACAACTTGAACATTGATAAACATGACTCCAATCAAGAAACATTCGTTAATGGAGTTCGTGTTCTTGGAGAAAATAGAAACACATATGCTCCAAATGAGTATGTTTATTTAACTGGTGGATCACCTGCTGGATCTATACATGAAACTTTCAGGTTTGCTTCATGGGCAAGAGTTGGCATTTCCACAATCACAGCACCACCAGCAAGACAACTTGTAACAACAGTTGCAAGCACAGTTGGTATTGGATCCACTCAAATCTTCCTGACCTCTGTTGCAAATGTTGCAGTTGGAGATACAATTCAAATCACTGGTGCAGGAACAACCTTTGCAGACGGAGTTTCAATTGTTTCTGTTGGTGCAACTGGTGTATTCATCGGTGCAGCAAATACAATTTCTTCAACAATTGCTGCTGGTGTTGCTGCAACTGTAAGATCTGGAATTGGAAGCACCACAGTTACGATCTCAAATGCTGCATTCCAAGTTCCAAACAATGATGTATATGTTAACGGAGTTCTTCAAATTCCTTCTGTTGAGTATACAGTAATTGGATCAGGAAATACTATCGGATTTGCAACTGCTCTTGCAATTAATGATGTTGTTGAAGTTATTGGTATTGCAACAACAGCAAGAGTTGCAACGGCACATACATCAACTGTCGCAGAAGAACTATATGAAGCTGGATATCATGATGCAACTCTTACAGAGGTTTTTGTTAATGGCATTCGTCAACAACAATCAATTGTGGTTGACTCTGTGCAGGGTGGAAAATATATTGACCTTGAAGGTAATGGAGAAAACTTCCTCACTGGTGATGAGATTGAAGTCTTCCAATATGGTTCAGGAGTAAGAGTTGGTGTTACCACATTCATTGCCACTGGTGCTGGACAAACAAATTACACCGTTGGAGTTGGAACTGGTGTTCCAATTAACGATGTATATGTTAATGGTGTTCACTTGGGGTCAAGTGACTTCACTGTTATTGGAAGTGGAGTTACAATTGGACTTACAACTGCTCCTGGTGAAGGATCTTTAATTGAAATTGTTGGTATCGCAACCACAGCAAGATCTGGTATTATCACTGAATATTCAGCTGTGGTTGATGGTCAGACGATTCTACCAGTTAGTGATGCCTCTGGAACTCTTGAAATATATGTTAATGGTGTTAAATACTCGAAATCTCAGTTTTCCGTTGATGCTGGTGACGAGGAACTTAGAATTGATACTGCCCCATCAGGACTTGGTGCAGCAACTGCTGGTGATGTTCTTGAAATTATTGAGTATAACACAAATCTCACCGAACTAGGAAGAACATCTGCAAATTATCGTGCATTTGAAGGTCAAAGAGAATTCCAAGTTGCATATACGGATAAGAAACTTCTTGATGTTTATGTTAATGGTCTATTGATTTCTCCTGATGATTATGCTGCTGATACTGGCACGAACATTGTATTCAACACGGCTCTTGCTGCGAATGCTCTTGTTGAACTAACATCATATCAAGGGACAGTTGTTGCAGAATGGAGAAAGACTGCTGTTGGTATCTTTAATACCTCACCTAAGGTTGGTGTCGGAACCACAGCAACTAATTATCAACTTGAAGTTGGTTATGCAGGTCTTGCAGGAACTACACTTTTTGTTCATGGTAACGCAAGAATCACTGGTATTCTCTCAGTTGGTCAAGGAACTGTTGCGATTGATGGAAGCACAAATGAAATTAGAGTTGGTTCTGGCATTATCCTTAATGGGCAGACTGGTATCATCACTGCAACTTCGATTTCTGCAACAAGTGGATTTACTGGAAATGCCACTGGACTTACATCCACTGCATCTGTTAACACCTCAGGTATCATCACTGCAACTGGTGGATTTGTTGGTAATCTGACTGGTACTGCTACGAGCGCAACCACTGCTCTTGGATTCTCAACTAGTGTTAACATCGATACTGTTGGCATTCTAACTGCAACTAAGATGTCTGCTGGCATCGGTAGCTTCACCAATGCGGTTGTATCTGGTGTTGTGACTGCAACCACATTTGTTGGTAATCTCACAGGTAACGTCACTGGCAATGTGACTGGAAATGTCACAGGAAATGCAACAGGTTTAACTGCAACTGCATCAGTTAATACCTCAGGTATTATCACTGCAACTGGTGGATTTGTTGGAGATCTTACTGGGACAGCAACCACAGCAACAAATGCTCTGGGTCTGACAACTACGGTTAACATTAACACCACAGGCATTGTTACCGCAGGAACCTTCATTGGTAATCTCACAGGCACTGCAACCACAGCAACATTTGCTCTAGGTATCAGCAGCACTGCTTCTCTGAATACTACTGGTATCATCACTGCTGCAACATTTAGTGGATCTCTGATTGGTAATGTTCAAGGAACAGCGAGCATTGCTCAAGTTGCTCTGGCACTCACTACAAATGGAAGTGTCAATACATCAGGTATCATCACTGCAACTGGTGGATTTGTTGGTAACATCACAGGAAATCTCACAGGAACCGCAAGTGTTGCCTCTGTTGGTCTTGCACTCTCAACTAATTCAAGTGTCAATACATCAGGTATCATCACTGCTGCTGCATTTGTTTCTGATGGAAATGTCACTTTACGAGGTGATAATAACATTCTTGGAATTGGAAGTGGGTATCGTGTTGGTGTTGGAACATTTACCCCAGCAACTGATGCAATTCTTGAATTGAAATCAACCACTCAGGTCTTCTTACCACCAAGAATGAGCACTGCACAAAGAAACTCTATTGGCTCCACATCAACTGGTGCAATTGTCTTCAATAGCAGCACTGGTAAGCATCAAGGTTATGATGGTTCCTCTTGGAATGACTTCTACATCTAATACACCGATAAATACTAAAAATAAGGTCAAGTAAAAATGCCTGCCAATAGAGAACTTGGTCAATTTGCAAATCATATAACAATTGATGACACAACTAGACAGATTACAATAGGATCAACATCTATTTCTGTCGTAATTCCCTCTCTATCAGTTGGTGTAGGAACAGTAAGTGCTGTATCTTTTCTTAATGATTTAACTGACGTTGTTATCACTGGTGTAGCCAATAGTCAATATCTAAGATATAATGGAACAAATTGGGTTAATTTTACACCAGATTTAACTTTAAATGGATTGGATGACGTTGTTATCGCTGGCGTAGCCAATAGTCAATATCTAAGATATAATGGAACAAATTGGGTTAATTTTACACCAGATTTAACTTTAAATGGATTGAGTGATGTTGTTATTACTAGTGTAAGTAACGGTCAACTGATACAATACAATGGAACAAACTGGGTTAACATCACATCACCGTATCTAACTTCCACCGGATCAATTGATAGTCACACGGATGTTGATACCAGTGGAATATACACACCAACTACTGGTCAAGTATTAAAATGGAATGGAACTGCTTGGTCATCAGCCGACGATCTAGGTGTAACTGATGGTGATAAGGGAGATATCACTGTCAGTTCATCTGGTGCTGTTTTTTCTATTGATAGTGGTGCTGTGACTGAAAGTAAAATAAGCACCGGTGCCGTGACATATGCTAAGATACAAAACGTATCAGCAACAAGTAGATTATTAGGACGACATAGTGCCAGTGCTGGTTCTGTTGAGGAAATTTCTATCGGATCTGGTCTGTCTTTGTCTAGTGGAACATTGAGTGCTTCTGGCGGTGGTGGTGGATCAAGTTTACAATCTAGAACAACAGTTAGTTCATCAACAGGGTCTATTGCTAATAATGCAACAGCAAACATTACCTTCACTGGATTTAAATCATATCTATTAATGAAAATTCAAACATCAGCAGCTGCTTGGGTGAGAATTTATACGGACTCTGCATCAAGAACTGCCGATGCATCTAGATTAGAAACAACAGATCCTCTACCAGGATCTGGGGTAATTGCAGAGGTTATCACCACCGGTGGTTTAGCTGCTTCAACTCAATTGTTATCACCAGGAACGCTAGGATTCAACAACGATTCCACTCCATCAACCACAATATATGCTGCTGTCACAAATAAGAGTGGATCAACATCTAATACAACAATCACTTTAACTCTTCTTCAATTAGAGAGTTGATATGGAAAATAATAAAGAAAAAAATACTTTTTTATTAAAAGACAATTTTGAGGTAAAAAAATTTGAATTAGAAGAGATTGATGAATATGTGGTAACTGTTTATCATCATGAAGATTTAGAGTCTTTTTATGATGATATGGAAACTCATGGAGGAACAGATCATGTTCCAGATAGATGTGTTGAGTGTTGTAATAGAAGACCTACTTCAAGAAATACTCATTATCATTTAAGTCAAGAAGAGGTAAAAACTTTAAAACAAGATGATAGAGTTTGGGATATTGTTCCTAAAAAATTATTAGACTCTGTTATAAGACATCCAACAGGATGGACAGAAACTAGTTCAAATTGGGATAAATCAAGTAGCGAAGCAAGCACACATAGAAACTGGGGATTGCGTCGTTGTATAGATGGCACTCAAACTAGTAACTGGGGATCTAATGGAACAGCAAACATAACTGGTAGTGTTACTGCAACTAGTTCTGGTAAAAACGTGGATGTTGTAATCGTGGATGGATTTATTAATCCAAATCATCCAGAGATGGCAGTAAATTATGATGGAAGTGGTGGAACTCGTGTGGTTCAATTTAATTGGTATTCACTAAATCCATCAGTAACTGGTGGTGCAGCTGGCACCTATCCATATCCAGCAACTTATACTGCATATGGTGATGATCACGGTATGCACGTTGGTGGCACAGCTGCTGGTAATTCACAAGGTTGGGCAAGAGGTGCAAATGTTTTTAACATTTACGTTTATGCTGGTAGTGGATCTCTGGCAGACGGATCAAACTATGTATTTGATTATGTAAGAGAATTTCATAAGCAAAAAGCAGTAAATCCAGCAACAGGATTGAGAAATCCAACAATTATGAATAATAGTTGGGGTTCCTCATATACATTTTCCAAATCAAATATTGCTTCGGTGGTGTGGAGAGGGACCACTTACACTGGTCCTTTTACTATCGCACAATATAATTCTTTTGGTCTTACAGACCAGGGTGCAACATTTGTATCAATACGATTTTACAGTGCTGCCTATGAGTCTGAGGTTCAAGATGCCATAAATGATGGTGTTATTGTGGTTGGTGCAGCAGGAAATGAATATACCAAAATTGATGTCCCTGGTGGAATAGATTATGATAATAGGATTATCCTAACAAATGGATCTGAATTTTATTATCACAGAGGATCTATTTTTACCTCTGCTGGAACCCTTGCCGCTGGTTCCATTTGTGTTGGAGCTATAAGCACTCTTGTGAATGAAAGCAAGGCAGATTTTAGTAACAGTGGTCCAAGAGTAACAATATATGCTCCAGGAACTCAAACGATGTCCTCTGTTCATTCAGGGACCACAAATGATTTCAGAAGCACATCATTTAAAATAGATAAACAGGGAGGAACCAGTATGGCATCTCCACAAGTATGTGGTGTTCTTGCTTGTGCATTAGAACAATATCCAAGAATGACTCAGGCACAGGCAATTCAGTATATTCAGTCATTCGCAACACTGAATCAAATAACTAACACTTCTGGTGGATATCTGGATGTTACAGATTTACAAGGTTCTGGAAATAGATATCTATTTTACAAAAAAGATAGAAAAGAATCTGGAGTTCTTCAACCAAGAGATGCTACAAAAACAAGACCTACTTCTGGGCAAGCATATCCAAGAAGACTAACTTTACATTATAAGAAGTGAGTGAGAATTGAAGTTCTTGTGATCAATAATTAATCTAAAACACACTTGTTATAAATAACTTTAAATAGGAACTTAGTGTCAGAGTTATGGCAAACAACAGAGAAATTTCACAATTTGCTGGTCTTGTTACAGTTAATGATAGCACGAATAATGTATCTCTTGGTAATACCTTTCTTCTTACTGGCAATGCTAGACTGGGTATAGGAACCACAAATCCAGGAGCGAAATTAGATGTTGCTGGAAGTGCTCAATTTGGTAGTAATGCGGTTGATACAACAAGCATCCAAAAAACATTTTCTCCATCTCATGTTGCTGCTAACAGAGAAGCTAAAATTAGAATTGGATTAAATGATGGTTCTTTTGCTGGAGTTGAAGTTCAAAATACAGTAGGTAGTAATGGTAGTTTTAATTCTCAAAATGTCCATTTAATTAATCATAATGGCGGCGTGGCGGGAGATATTTACTCATTAACTGCAAGATTTGATGGTAGTATCGGCATAGGAAGCACAAATCCATCTGGGGTGGCAAGATTGCAAGTTAGTGCATCTGCTGCACAAGCACCTGTTATTTTTAGTATTGCTGGTATTGAGACTGCTAGAATTGATAGTGGAGGACGTTTAAATATTGGTGCATCTAGTTTTGTTAATAGTCCTAAATTAGGAGTAAGAGGTAATAATAGTTTAAGTGGTGGAAGTGCCTCTGTTAGTTCTACCGATTGTGGTATTGTTCTTTCTTCTACTGCTGGTGGCACAGTGGATAATGCTCCGGGAATTTGGTTTGATCATGGAGATTTGTTCTCTGGCATTTCTGGCAGTAGAGTAAGTACAGGTAACTGGGGAACTGATTTAAGATTTTATACTCATCCGGATTCCACAACAAGTCAATTTACTTTACCGGAGCGGATGAGGATTACCAGTGATGGATCAATAATATATGGAAAAACAACCAAAAATAGAAATACACTTGGAGGTTTTTTTGACAATGGTATAGGATCTAATTATTTTTACCTAAGCATTACCTCTGGTGGATCAAGAGTTTTAGATATTAACCGTCAAACGGATGACGGTAATTTGGTTGAGTTCTATCAAGCAGATACACTGGAAGGCAGTATCTCCGTCTCCGGCACTACTGTTCAGCTTAATGGTGCTCACCTTTCCCGCTGGTCGCAACTCCTTAATGGAGGTCGTGAAGAGATTTTGCGTGGCACAGTGCTAAGTAACCTTGACGAGATGTGCGAGTGGGGTGACGAGGACAACGAACAGCTCAACCGGATGAAGGTTAGCGACGTTGAAAGTGATCCAAACGTGGCTGGCGTATTTGTCGATTGGGATAACGACGATGACACCTATACCGACGACTTCTACTGCGCGATGACGGGTGACTTCATCATCCGTATTGCTGAGGGCGTCACTGTTGAGCGTGGCGATCTGCTGATGTCTGCTGGTGATGGCACAGCCAAACCTCAGGACGATGACATCATCCGCAGCAAGACCATTGCCAAAGTCACAAGCACCAACGTGAGCTGCACCTACGAGGACGGCAGCTACTGCGTGCCTTGTGTGCTGATGGCGTGCTGATTGCACAATAAATACTTGACAACAAATCATTAAAT
>Ga0169931_10007668_pt1 | contig 15942 bp, 14 predicted proteins | sample Kivu_15m_20L_FD_129675 | JGI IMG/M metagenome (GOLD analysis project Ga0169931, IMG submission 129675) | Freshwater microbial communities from Lake Kivu, Western Province, Rwanda to study Microbial Dark Matter (Phase II) - Kivu_15m_20L... | ecosystem: Environmental > Aquatic > Freshwater > Lake...
CCCGCTTAATAATTCCCGCCCTGGCCGCGATCCGGACAATCGCAAGTCGGGGAAGTGAATAACTTGAAGCCCTAATAATAGAGGTATAGAGCTGAGAAAACCCTCAACGACACATTGAAGGTTAAAGGGTTTTAGCTCAGAATCGCAACTCGACCAAATTGCAGAATCTCCCAAAAATCTGGCAAAACCTTCGAATCTAATATTGAAGCGCCCAAGCACTATTGAACGTAATCTAGTCATATGTCGGCTCAATTACACAAATCGGGTCCTATGCGAATTCTCCAAGTGATCACCAGAATGAACGTTGGCGGACCCGCCATAGAAATTGACCAGCTAATGAAATCTCTTGATCCTGAAAAGTTCGAGTCACTTTTAGTTACCGGAGCCTGCCAATCTAACGAGATAGACTTTTTGGAAAACAAAGTAATTGCCTATAGTTACAGAAGAATTGATTCGATGAAGCGAACCATTTCTCCCATTCTAGATCTAGTCATTATTTTCAGATTAATATGGATTATTTATGAATTCAAACCCCATATTATTCACACTCATACCGCAAAGGCCGGACTGCTGGGCAGGTTAGCTTCACTGCCATTTTTAAGAAGTGTACGTGTAGTCCACACTTTTCATGGCCATGTCCTTGAAGGATACTTTTCTAAACCAGTGACAATATTCTTCAGATCAATCGAAAAGCTTTTAAGTAAAACTACCCATCGATTTATTGTTGTAGGTACTTCGATAAAGAATGAGCTGCTTAGCTACGGCATTGGTTCACAAGATAGGTTCAACGTCATACATCCAGGAGTAGAACTTGAAGATAGGCTATCGCCTGCAGAAGAAAGTGTAGTTTCAGAAAATTTCAATCTTGCATTTGTTGGAAGATTAACTCAGATAAAGCGGGTAGATCGACTAATTGAGTCTGTCAAGCTAGCGGAATCAAAAGTTAGTAATAGCAAAATCTACCTTCATATAATTGGTGATGGGGAATTACGAAATTCTCTTCAAACTTTGGCGCTTAAGCTCGGTATCCGAGCTAAATTCTATGGGTGGCAGGCAAATGTTATATCACTAATAGCACAAATGGACTGTGTAATTATTACTAGTGATAATGAAGGCACGCCAATCTCATTAATTGAAGCTGGCTTGCTGAAAAAGCCAACTATAAGCACAAATGTTGGATCAGTAAATGAGGTCATAATCCATGAAGTGACTGGGCTAATCTGCAATCTTGACCCTGAAGACATCTCGGGTGCAATTCTCAAGATTATGAACAATAACGAGCTCGCTTTGAAGTATGGAACTGCTGCAAAGCAATATCTGACTAAAGAGTTTTCAGTAAGACAATTTGTTTCAAGCCATGAAAGCCTTTATGAGTTTGTGTTTGACTCTATAACCCCATAAGACTAGCTTGCGAATCAAAATCTGGTACTGAGTTGCGAATCTGATCGAAATTTCCCTTGGCGAAAATTCTTCCTTCTTTAAGGTAGATTACATCATCCGCCTCCCTTACCGAAGATAGTCGGTGAGCAATCATTATTATCGTAATTTCGCCTTTCAAGCTCTTTAAAGAATTTATTATTGATGCCTCAGATTGTGCATCTAGCGAGCTTGTTGCTTCGTCTAGCACGAGAAGTTTAGGCCTGGTTAGTAACGCTCTGGCGATACCAATTCTTTGTCTTTGACCCCCACTAATTTTGCTGCCAAAGTCGCCTACCTGAGTATCCAAGCCGAGAGGTAATGAAGAGATAAATCCTTCTAAAGAAGAATTCTTCATTGCCCACGCTATATTTTCGTCAGATACTAATTCTGTATCATACCCAAGACAGACATTCTCCCTTATGGTGCCATCGATCAACATTACTTCCTGAGGTACATATGCGATTGAACCTTGCCACTTCTCTAATGCAATACTCGGCTTCACCCCAGAAATAAGAATCTCTCCTGAATTAGGCTCCAGTATTCCTAAAATTAAATCCACAAGTGTCGACTTTCCAGCACCAGATGGGCCCACTAGAGCTAGGTTTTTTCCAACTGCCAGCTCAAAAGCTACATCCCTTATCGTGGGGGGCGCACTGGTCTGATAGCTGAAACTAACATTTTTTAGGATTATGTGCGGGTGCAACTCTTGCTTGCGAGGAAAAGGGAAACTTGAGTTTACCTCACTAGTTTCATTGAGTTTTGGCAAACTACGCATAAATGTGCTGGTCAAAATTGCTGATGCGCTACTAGTTTTAAATCCAAGAAAACCTTGTTGAATTCGCAACACTGCAGGGGCAAGTCTAGATCCTGCCACTATAAACAGAGCTAGGGATGAGAAAGCGCTAATTGCATCCTTGAAAAAGAATTGAATTGCACTTATAATTAGCGCTCCAAAGATAACTGATATTTCTAGAATATATTTACTAAATAGCGGCATAAAGGCAATCTCTGCATCTAAGTTCGCTAGCTTATATCTCGTTTTACCAATTTTTTTTGCATAAAACTCTTGCCTATTTTTGACTACTGCTTCTTTAAATGAAGACAATACCTCCAAAATCCTTTTGTTACTCTCTATGTGGAGTTCAGTTGATTCTCTTCCAAGCCTAGATGCCCGCTTGCTCATCAACAAATAAAGTATTAAAGCAATGCAGAGAAATACTAGGGTTGTACTAAACGCTAACGTGGGGTCGAGAAGCAAGAGGCCGATTGAAATGAATAGTAGGAGAGTTAGGTCTGCAAACAAGTTCAGAGCTACTCCCAGTACTCCAACCATAATTTTCTGAACCCCAGTTGTGACTGCATAGAGGTTTTCTTGGGCTGATGTTGAATTCACACTCTGTATTGGCTGTCTGAGGAGTCTGGAAATCAAATCAGATGAAAGCATTGCGCTTTTTGCACTGAGAAAGAAGAGTATTTTTCTTCCAAGTATCATTGAGAGAATAGTTCTGGATATCAGGAGTAAGGATGCAAATGTGGCAAGTATCGCAACTTGACTCTGGAACTCTAGTTTTCCTAATGGAGAAGAATCCAATAACCCTAGGCTAAGTGAACTTCCAGGGGGACTTTTTACTCCCTCAATTGCAATCCTTCCAATTATGCCAATAACAGAGAGGGCGACTAAGTCGAAAATTCCTATTCCTACATTGAGCGCTGCTATCAGTCCTAATCTGCGACGATCACGAGGCTGCATCGAGTAAAAGGCGAGTTTGAGATTCGAACTCTCAGCACTTGCGAAAAAGGATTTAATCATGTCAAACTCTTTAGCATCTTTTCAATTTTCTTATGGATTTCAGAGCCTGAAATGTAATAGGCACTTTCTAAACTACTAGATGTTGGAGCTGGGCTCTCTGGGAGAGTCAATCTCTGGGGTTGTAACTTGAGTTGAAAGTCGATTTTTTCCATGACCATTGAAATTACCTCGCCTGCAACTCCTGAATCATTCCAAGAAGCATCGACCACCAACAGTCTTTTTGTTTTTGCAAGAGAACTTAATATGGTCTCAATCTTGAGAGGTTTTACAACTCTTAAGTCAATTACCTCTGCGATGCCTCGACCTCTTAGGAACTCCAAGGAATCAATAATTAAATTTGTTGAATGTCCAATTCCCACAACTGTTATCTGACTTCCTTCCACAAGAACTTTGGGTCCCTCAAGTGCTAAAGGTTGGAGATTTTGATTAAAGGTAAATTCGCTATTTATGTCATAAGACCATCTATCCTCAATAAAAATGGTTGGATCTGGTGACCGAATACTTTGCACCAATAACTCATATGCGTCTTGAGGTTGACTTGGCATCACTACTCTTAATCCCGGGACATGGGAAAGCCAACTATGCAAAGCTTGGGAATGTTGAGCCCCTTGCTCACCGCCACGATTTATCATTGCTCGGATTGTTAAAGGTATAGGCGTTTTCCAATCCAGGCTATATCTCCATTTAGCAGCCGCATTTACGATCGCATCTAAAGCAAGAATCATGAAGTCCATTCGAGGGTGAATCACAACAATAGGTTTTTCCATCAAGGCGTATCCCAAAGCCAATGCTGTAACCGCATTTTCAGAAACTGGCGTATCTATGATCCTTTCTTTGCCAAATTTCTTATCCAGATCTTTCATGGAACTTCCAACATAAAAAGGGCTCCATACGCCCTGTCCGATGACTATCAAATCCTTATCACGCGCAAGTTCATTTTCAAATGCGAGGCGGATTGAATCAACAAATTTTGTCATTAAAAATCCATCAATACATTTTGCAATAGAGTAGATTCATCAGGATTTACTCCCCTATGAGCCCTCTCCCAACAATCAATAACCGATTGATTTATCTCCTCACTTAAAGTCGCAAAAGTTTCTCTACTAAGTATGCCTTCGCGAATTAAGTCATTCAATTCTCTTTCGATTGGGTCACGTTTTCTCCAAGTTTTCAGATCTCGCTCGCGCTCAAATCCGATTTCTTCATCTATTTCAGGCCCGACATGTCCAAACAATCTGTAAGTCATAGCTTCAATAAAAGCAGGTTTGCTCTCGCTTCTCATAACTTTAATCAATTTATTCGACATTTCACTTACTTTGCGCACATCGTTACCATCTACTTCATGTGATTCAATTTGATGAGCTTCTGCAAATCTTTGAATCTTACTGCTCTTCTGTCTTTCAGAAATATGTAAATGGGATGAAAACAAGTTATTCTCACAGACAAACAGAATTGGCAATGACATGATGGCCGCAAGATTCAAGGACTCATGAAACACTCCCTCCTCTGCAGCTCCATCTCCAAAAAATACTACTGAGACTCCTTTGCTACCACTTCTTTTATGAGCCAAAGCAGCTCCAAGTGAAACAGGAATCGTGCCACCAACAATTGGCATAGAGCCCATGAATCCAGTTTTTCGTGAAGTGATATGCATAGAACCACCTCGTCCTCCTGAACAGCCATCTGCGTTTCCAAGAATCTCGCTGAAAAGAGAAGTCAATTCACCCCCCGTTGCTAGATAATGGCCATGAGAACGATGATTACCGAACACAGTATCCGAATTTCTTAGAGCCATTGCGACACCTACGGCGACCGCTTCTTGGCCAATAGCTAAATGAATGGGTGTTTTGAAAGTTTGCTTCTTTGCTTCAATTGAGATCTTCAATTCTGAAGCACGAATCAGCATCATGCTGCTAAGTAATTGGATAGGAGAATTAGCTGTTAAATTCATCTCTTCACTTCATTTTTCGTAACCATAAAACTGTTTTATACATTGACAAACATATTCAACTTGCTTATCAGTTAAATACTGATTCATCGGTAACAAAAGCATACAATTAATAATACGATTTGCATTATCTAGATCTTTTACTATGAGTCCGTCTAAGGCAAATTGATGAATGCCCTGACCTCCCCATTGAATTATGGTTCCGGCCCCCTTTGCCGTTAGAAAGTTACGTAGATTGTCCCGATCTTTTGCCTCAATCTCGTAGTTTTGATAAGAATCAAAATAACCCGGACTTTTACCAAAGTATTGTTGAGGAAGTACAATTTCTTCCACTTTACTTAACAGCTCAAAATACAAGCCAGCAATTTCTCTACGCCGCATAATATTTGCCTCTAAATGTCTTAGTTTGGCGTCCAGAATTGCTGCCTGTAGGTTATCAAGCCTTGAGTTAAATCCCCACTCAACAACCTGGTTCTCTCTGTCGCGTCCATGACTTCTAAGCCGAAATATTTTCTCAGATATAGATTGATCGTTGGCAATTACAGCTCCGCCGTCGCCTAATCCGCCAAGAATTTTTGCCGGATAAAAACTTAAGGTTCCTAGGATGCCGAAGGTGCCAGCTGATCTTCCATCTAACTTTGCGCCAATTCCTTGAGCGTTATCTTCAATCACTAAAAGGTTGTACTTTTGTGCAATCTTTGTGATTTGACTTAAGGGTGCTGCTCGTCCATTTAGATTTACGGGAACAATCGCTTTAGTACGTGGCGTAATGGCATCTTCAATTGCTTGAGGTGAAATTGAGTGATCATCTTGTATATCTACAACAACAGGAGTCGCTCCAACCGCCCAAATTGCATCCGCGGTGGCTACATAAGTATGCGCGGGCAGAATTACTTCATCGCCTCGTCCAACACCTGTTGCATAAAAACCCAGCCAGATAGCATCTGTGCCATTTCCCACTCCGACCGCGTAATTAACTCCAATAAAGCCTGCTAAATTCTTTTCAAACTTTTCCAAGTCTTCGCGAAGAATGAAATCAGCACGCTTTAGAACTGATTTTAAGGAATCTTCATAGATTGGATAATCTGAGCGATATATCTCTGTATAGTCAAAAAAGGGTACTTTCAAGACCTTAGATTCCTTTCAAAAACGGCATCGAATTTGAAACTTCTACAAATTCCTTATTCGCTCTTTCATAGTCTGCGTGAGTTCCAATGTCAATCCAAAAATAAGGTCCATCACTTCTAAATACTCGAACGGACTCTTTATTCTCTATGAGACGTTGAGTCAGAACATTGACATCGATTTGTTCACTTGGGCTTATGTAACTTAATACCCGCGAGTTGTAGACATATGCCCCAATATTATCCAGAAGTTCAAAGGTTGGCTTCTCCTTGAAATTGAGAACGTTATTTTCTTTATCAACTTCAATTGATCCAAGAGGTAGTTGATAACTTGTTTTCCTGACCGCAATTGTCAGTGCAGCTTTAGATTCACAGTGACTTAAAAATAATTGGTTCAAGTCAATAGTGGAAAGTATATCGCCATTAATCACAAGGAAATCCTCACTCTTTGGCGAGATACTTTTTACTGGCCCACTAGTTCCTAACGGGGAACTCTCAATAAAAAAATCAAATTCTGGTAATCCTGGATCTGCTTTTTTTTCTATAAGAAAGAGTCTTATCATTTCTCCGTGATATCCAAGTGAAATCGTTACATGATCGAAATTATAAAATTTTAATTGTCGTGAGATTATTTCAATTATGGGAATTTCTCCGATTGGCAGCATTGGCTTTGGGATGACTATTGTGTACGGAAGGAGTCGAGTTCCCTTACCACCAGCAAGTACTATTGCTCTGCGAGAATTTTCCAACGACATTTAGAAATAGTATCGGCTAGGCGCTGAAAATCTTAGAGTTTAAATGTGATACCGCCCAGATTCTCCTAATTTCGAGGAGTTTTCTCTAATCCAAGCCAGAGTAATGGCCAGACCCTCGTTCAAATTAACTTGAGGATTCCAACCAATTGCGCCACGAGCTTTTGTTGGATCTGAATGAAGAACTGTGATTTCGCTAGCCTCTGGTCTAATTCGACTTCTGTCAGTTTGAATCTCTACCTCCATGCCAGTTAATTCCTTGGCTACCGAGACAATATCCGAAACAGACACCACTTCCCCGGTGCCCAGATGCGTAACTTCACCGATTGACTCAATGCTTTTAGCGATATCAAGTATCCCCTTACAGGTGTCCTTCACAAATGTGAAATCACGTTTTGTCTCGAGATTTCCAAGATGAATCACTTTTTTACCTTGAATAAACTGTGACAAAATCGTTGGGATGACAGCTCTCATACTCTGTCTAGGTCCATACGTGTTGAATGGTCTTACAACAGTCACTGGAATCCCATACGTTGCATGATGGGCAAGAGCTAAAAGGTCAGCAGATGACTTTGAAGCAGCGTATGGGGACTGTGGTTTTAGTGAGTGATTCTCTGTAATGGGGGTTGTATCTGGATTGCCGTAAACCTCACTAGTTGAGATTTGTATTACGTGAGTTGCATTAGCTCTAGCAGCTTCAAGAATATTTAGAGCTCCAACGACATTCGTTTGAATATAACTACGCGGAGCTTTGTAACTATATGGGATTGCAATTAATGCCGCCAGATTAAACACTTGTTCTTGATGTGCCATCTGTGTAGAAATCAATTCTGAGTCATTAACGTCTCCAAACACCAATTCTACTTCTTTTGAGATCTCAGATGGCAGCTCTGACAGCCAACCTATATTTGAAAAAGAATTATAGAGACATAGGGCCTTTACTTTGTGCCCCCTTCGAACCAAATCTTCAACTAGATGACTCCCTATAAAACCTTCAGCACCCGTGACAAATACATTCATGCCAAGTACCAACTTTTTGATTGACGGAAATTCATTTCCTTATACTCCTAATTGTCTAGACCAAAGGAACTGGAAAGCTGGATTGCCTATAGAAATTTCTTCCATCTAAAATAACCTTTAATTGAGTAAATTGCAAGAAGTCAAATTCTTTAAATTCTGAAGAAGCGGTATGCAAAATAACTACATGAATCCCCAGCTCATCCCTCCAAGGTTGAAGTTTAAGCGCCTCAAGTTCTTCAGAGGAATAAAGAGGATCATGGATAAAAACATTAGCTCCTAAAGATTTAACCTCATTAACTAATGCGAGTGTTCCAGAATATGCATGCTCTTTTACTCCAGGCCGATAGGAAAGACCTAGGATTAGGACATTGCTCTTGGAATTAATTTGGTATACCCCATGTAACCTTTCCAAGTAGCGCTTAGGGCTCAATTCATTAACACGACGCGCTTCTCGAACTAAACGAGCGCTAGAGTCATAAAAAAGATAAAAATGAGGATAGACGGGAATGCAATGACCACCAACAGAAATACCTGGTTCGTGAATGTGAGAAAAAGGTTGAGAATTAGCAGCGTCTCGAATTTGAACAAAATCTAAGCCAAGAGAGTAAGCAAATTGTTCAAATGTATTTGCCAGGGCAATATTGACATCGCGATATGTTGTTTCAGCAAGTTTTACAAACTCAGCTGCTTCAGCATTTTCTAATTTCCATACTCCGTTGGGACGATTTAATCCACTTGTATTGTTAAAATCTAGGACTTCATGATAAAACGCGAAGCCTTTATTTCCGCACTCATCAGTAATTCCTCCAACAATTTTAGGATACCTTGAGAAATCTCTTAACACACTTCCTGAAGAAACTCTTTCGGGAGAAAATACTACGAAAAAATCTTTACCAACTTTTAGTTTGGATATTGATTCCAAATATTTTGTGAACCTGTTCCTAGTAGTACCGATCGGCAGAGTAGTTTCAAAGCAAATTAGCGTTCCTTTTTGAAGATTCGAGGCAACTGTCTTAGTGACTTCATCTATACCCATAAAGTCAGGTTCATTTTCTGAGTTAGTTACTAAGGGAATTACAATAACTATTACTTGGCTTTGAGTTACGGCACCGGCTAAGTCTTTTTGAACTCGTATACGACCTGTTTCAAGAGTTTCCTTCAATAGCTCCTCTAAGCCGAATTCGCCAGGAAATGGTGACTTTCCAGATTCTATCGTCCGCAATGTATCGTCATTTTTGTCAACACCAATCACACTTCTCTTTTTAGCTATCTGAAGAGATAGTGGTAATCCAATTTTGCCTAATCCAATTACACAAACTGTCATAAATGAACCACTTGCGAAATTCGAGAACTCTCAAGCATAGCTTCTGCCACGCGAAGCGCCTCAACACCATCCTTTAGTAAAACTGGATTAGCGTCCAAGCCATTAATAAAGTCACGGAAATTTTCGTGCTCTACAAGCAAGGGCTCTCTTTTCTCTATGGCTATTTTCTCAAGGTTTCCTTCGCTCGAACCACGAAGACTGGCTACTAAAGAAGCTTCGATTTTATGAATCGGTATTTTTATAAGAGTTATGTCAGAGGTTAAGGTATCAACAATAATCTTTCCATTTTCTCCCAATATCTGCACTTGCCTATCTTTATTGGGGCTTACCCAATTTACAATATGATTTACTAGGACCCCATTTTCAAGTTTTCCACTTGCATGAACAAGCGCTTCGTGTGGGCTTTCTTGATAAGAATTTATCTGAGAATAAACTGAGCTATATTCGGAGCCTGATAGCCAGCGCACGAGGTCTATGTCGTGTGTTGCTAAGTCAATAATCACCCCTACGTCTTTGATTCTACCTGGGTATGGCCCAGTTCGACGCGTCAGAATTTCAACAATATTTCCAATTGCACCTTCTTCAACAATTTTCTTGGCATATAAAAATGCTGAATTGAATCTTTCAATGTGCCCAACAGCTCCCCTTACTCTGGCTTTCTGTGAAGCAGTGAGAACGCGCTTTGCTGCTACCAGTGATGAAGCCAATGGCTTTTCAACTAAGAAAGGAATTTGGTTCTTAATTGCCCAAGCGATCGATTCTTCATGTAAAGCACTTGGAGTCGAAATAACACAATAGTCCACATCTGCAGGATTAACGTCCTCAAGTCGACTCCTTGCCAGCAGGCTGTCAGTATCTGGGATGGCAGATAAATTTAGATCAACAATGTAGGAGATTTTAACTCCTGGAAGATCTCGAAGAATGCGATAATGATTTCTTCCCATCATCCCTAAGCCAATGAGAGCTACCTGGAGTCGCTTCACATTATTGACTTTCCCAGGCTCGATTAACTGAATCTGCAATTCTCTTTAAGTCAGATTTCTTAAGACTCGGATGCACGGGAAGGGAGAGTACTTCTGCTGATGCACTTTCAGTCGCCTTCAGGCGCAAACCAGAATTAAACGCTGGCAATAGATGCACCGGTGTTGGGTAATAGACCCCACTCTCGACTCCAGAGTTTTTTAATTTGTGGATAAATTCATCTCGATTAGTCTTCACTCTAAGGGTGAATTGATGAAAAACATGTTTATAACCTACTGGCACAAGAGGAAGATCTTCAACTCGAATTCTCTCAAATAAAACGGCAGCATTTTCAATTCTTCGGTCAGTCCACTTTGATAATTTCTTTATTTGAGCAAGCCCTATGGCAGCTTGGATGTCAGTCATCCTAAAGTTGAAGCCTACGATTTCATTTTGATACTTTTTTTCCATGCCTTGATTTCGAACCATTCTCGCAATTCGTGCGTGCTCCTCACTTTTAAAAGAGATCATGCCACCCTCTCCAGTGGTCATATTCTTTGTCGCATAAAAAGAAAAAACAGCAGCATCTCCAAAAGTTCCGGCTTGAACTCCATCAATAGAAGCTAAATGAGCTTGAGAAGCATCTTCCACTATTTTTAAATCATGTTGTCTAGTTAAGTCTAAAATTTCCTGCATGTTTGCGCAGAGTCCAAAAAGGTGAACTGGCATAATCACTTTAGTTTTCCTAGTTACTTTTGCCTTGGCGTCATTGATATCCAGGTTGTAAGTCTTTGTATCTATGTCCACAAAAATTGGGGTGGCTCCGATAAGCGCTACTGCATTAGCTGTTGCAGCAAATGTAAAAGATGGCACCAGAACCTCATCGCCTGCCCTAACGCCTATAGCAAGGAGGGCAGTAACAAGACCCGAGGTTCCTGAATTGACCGCAACACAGCTTCGTCCCGATAAAATATTTGAGAATTCAAATTCTAAATTAGCAACTTGCCTCCCCTGAGCAAGCATTCCAGATCTCAAGACTCTAAACACATTCACATATTCTTGAATCCCTATTATTGGGCTCGCTAAGGGAATTGTTGGCCTAGACATTTAATCTCTCTAATTTTCCTGAAAATTCCTTATAAATTTCCCCAGTTGATGGGCAAATCCAGTTTTCTTGCGAACCATCTTGAGCAACCAACCGTCTTCCAAATTTTCCAACCCAGCCTATTCTCTTTGCAGGTACGCCCACTGAGAGTGCGTAGTCTGGAATGTCTGCAGTTACTACTGCACCAGCACCTACCATGGACCAGCGACCTATGATTATTGGGGCCACGCAAATAACGCCTGCTCCTAGGGAAGCGCCTTCTCTAACTTCAACGCGTACAGGATTCCAATCCTCTTCAGTTTTTAGATTTCCCAGGGAATTAACTGCTCGAGGCTGCTCATCATTTGTAAGTATTACACCTGGACCTATGAATACTCCATCTCCTAGCAAGGAAGGAGAAAAGAGTTGCGCATTATTTTGAATCTTACAATTATTGCCAACAATGACACCGTGGTCTATAAAAACGTCTCGTCCAATTACACAATTATTACCAATTACTGCACCAGATCTTATTTGTGCACCATTCCAAACTTTTGTTTGTAGCCCAATTCTGACTTCTTCTTCCACCAGAGCACTTTTGGCAATAAAGACTTCCGTTTCCCACTTCATAAGCGAAGTGTATAACGAAAGGTGAGCTAATTCTTTAAGACTTTGTTTGAGCTCAAGTTTCGCTAGATCTTAAAATTGCATCGCAAACTCTTTATCTGGTAAAGGTTTATTCACAACAAAGCTATGTATGGACTAACACTCGGGCGAGGAAATGACACTTTCTTTGCACTTTTGCGCCAAGAACACTGACTAGATTACTTCAAACTTGGACCTAACTTCAATCCTGGAAGTTGTCTAGTCGATAATCTAACAATTCAACTAAGCAAAGTCATCGCTCCTTCAATGGTGGCCAGTCTTTTGGCCTCTAACTTCCCTATGTCTATAACCTCCAATTGACTGATTTTCACTCGCCTAGACTTCCAATAGGTGATGAACTGCTGGAGATTAACATTTCTTGAATCCAAATTTAAGTCACTAATCATTAGGAACAATTTACTATTAGTTTCAAAAGCGGAATCTTTAAAAGCAGATACAACAGGCAATCCACGAGAGAGGTAATACCTTGTTTTTAGATCAGCAGTTTCAGTTAAGCCACTAACATCAATAGAGAGAGAAGATATGCCAGCAACAGAGCCTTTAACCAAGCGTTCAATTTCTTGAGCCGAGAGGGCGCTAAAGGTTGTGATATTTTTAAGTTTGCTTGTTTCCTGAAACAAATTCTCTGAAAGGGGGCTTTTTGTTATAACCATAAAATTAAGAGACGGGTTATGCTCCACAATCTTTATTATTTTATCAAATCCATGCCAGGGCAGAATATCGGTTGCTAAAAAAACTAGATCATAGGAAAAATTCAGCGATATTGATTGATTAGAATCAAGACTTATACCATTTGTTATAACTTCAGCATTCTCAAGTAAATATCTGTTACAATAAATTTTTCTTAGTTCGCTAGTAACAAAGAAGGTACCTTTAGCGCCTTGCATCACTTTGCCTTCTATTAGTCTATAGATGAAGTGAACCAATCTAAGTTTTCTCATTTTGTACTCAAAAAGCACATCTGCATTTACTTCTATGAAATATGGAACGCTTGTAAGTAAGGCAATCTGGTCTGGCGTCATCAGGGACAACCGCAAATACAAAAGGATATTTTCACTTTTACTCAGATGCCAAATAAACAAAGATGATCGAATTCGCCCGACAATTCTTTTTATAGTTGAGCGATAAGAAATTACTTTTATAAGACCTTTATCTGTCACGGACTCCCATGCGTCAAAGTGCTGAATAGGAGTAATTACGACTATTAATACATCATGCCCAAGTCTCACCCAAACATCAGTTTGAGCTAGGACTTTTTCTCCAACTCCGCTATGCGGCCCAGAGGGTAAATCTAAGAAATAAACGATTTTCAAATCACTAGGCGGGTCAAACTTCCCACATACACCTCCAAGTGGGCCCTGTCGGGATCGAACCGACGACCCACGGATTAAAAGTCCGTTGCTCTACCGACTGAGCTAAAGGCCCCAATGTTTGAACTTTTTGATGTCATTTGACACCTTGCGAATGATACTCAAAGAAGTAGCACCTTAAATTCACGATAGGATTCATCCTCCTCTAGTCCCCATCGTCTAGGGGCCTAGGACATCGCCCTTTCACGGCGGTAACACGGGTTCAAATCCCGTTGGGGACGCAAGATGAGCAAAAGTGCTTGTCTGAAGTTGGCCCAGTAGCGCAGTTGGTTAGCGCGCCGCCCTGTCACGGCGGAGGTCGCGGGTTCAAGTCCCGTCTGGGTCGCGATTTCTTTTTATCTCGGCTGGGTAGCTCAGTTGGTACGAGCGTGCGACTGAAAATCGTGAGGTCGACGGTTCGATCCCGTCCCCAGCCACTTGTCCTTACTTACTCATTCGTCAGCAGATGCAAGGAATGCTGCCAGAAGTCCAAGCCAGAATGTTCCCGCAATAAAAGTGAGAAAGGTGGAAGGGTAATTTGAGGTAGCAATAGTGACCGCAAGTGCCACAAATATCCCAGCAAGCGACCAAAGCGCATAAGCTGTTTGACGTTTCGTAAAACCTTTCCGTATTAAACGATGAGAAAGATGATCTTTCCCGCCTTGAAATATTGATTTTCTTCGCCTGACTCTTGAGATTACTGCAACTGAGGTATCAAGAATTGGTAGTGCCAAAAGTAGTAAGGGTATGGAAAAAGAAATACTCATACTTCCAACGTCAGGGTTTAAACGAATTGTAAGGACAGCAAGCAAGGTACCAAGAAACAGTGAACCAGCATCACCCATATAAATCTTGGCAGGACTCTTATTCCAAATGAGAAAGCCCAGCATTGCCGCTGAAATAATGATCGCGGTTGCTGAAATTAAGAATTGCCCATTGCTGTTAGCAATGAAAAATATCCCAATAGAAGAAATAGCGACTGCTCCAGAAGCGCCTCCATCTAAATTGTCAAAGAAATTGATGGCATTAGTTATTCCAACAATCCAAAGTACGGTGATTGCAGCATCTAGAAGTGAATTTCCAGATGGGTTTCCTACAGTATTTGTCGATATAACTAAGAATGCCGTGAAAGTACCAGCAGCACTCTGAACAAGAAAACGTGGTAGTGGGGGCAGCGCTCGCCTATCATCTATCAAGCCCACAATACCTAGAGCAAATGCTGGACCAAGAAGAGAGCTGGCAAGAGCTATTTCCCCTGATAATTTGGCTTGAGTAATAACCGCACCAAATATCACAAGTGCAATGCCCAGACTTATTGCCACCCCGCCTAGATAGGCAATGGCTTGCTCATGAGATTTATGAGTAGCATTTGGCTTGTCAACAAAATTGTATTTGAGTGCAATCTTTCTCATTATGGGCGTTAGCGTGCCAACCAAAATGAGGGTTACAATAAAGAGTGTTAAGTATTGGCCGTTGGTGATCATTTAACTGTTAACGACTGGAAGGTCTTTTGTAAAATATCCTCAAGGCTATGGGTGGCTCTCCAATTTGTTCTCTGGGAAAGCTTTGAGGTATCAGGCACTCTCCTTGAAACATCTTCAAATCCTTGCTTGGCAAGTTCTTGATAACTCAAATAAGAGATTCTCGACTTTGAGCCAGTCATCTCAATAATGCGCTTTGCTAAGTTATTGATGCTGGTCTCTTCAAAGCCTCCAACATTAAAAACTTCACCATAGCCAGCTTCGCTATTCCAAAGAGCAAGGATGCCAGAGATAGCATCGCTGATATACCCAAAAACTCTTTGTTGAGTGCCATCGCCATGAATAACTAAATCTTCACCTTTCAATGCTGCTTTGAAAAAGGTTGGAATTACCATGCCGTAGGCAGCGCTCTGCCGAGGTCCCACCGTGTTGAAGAGCCTAACTATCGATACTTTGAAGTTCTCTTTCTCGAAGAGAGTTCTAGCAAGGGACTCATCGATGGCTTTAGCCTCTGAGTATGTCCAACGAGTGATCATTGGGTCGCCAGGGACGCGCTCGGAATCTTCAGTCAATGGCATTTTTGCATTAATTCCATAAACTTCAGAGCTACTTGCCAGCAGCGCTCTCTTCTTTAATCGAGCTGCGATAGATAGAATTATCTCACTGCCTTGGATATTAGTAAGAAGTGATCCTTGTGGATCTCTTAGAATCTTTTGAACCCCAACAGCGGCAGCAAAGTGCATAACGCCATCAACAGATGAGATTAGTTTTTCAACTAATTGCGCATCAAGGATAGAGCCGGTGACGCTTGTGAACTTGGGGTTGGCCTTTATAGCCTCTAGATTTTCAAGGCTTCCAGTTGAGAGGTCATCAAGTGAGATAACTGAATCGCCTTGGGCAAGGAGAGCCTCGGCAAGGTGTGAGCCGATGAAACCGGCTCCACCGGTTAGTAAAACTTTCATATTAGATTATGCAGAACCTGACTTACGGCGAAACATCTTTGGA
>Ga0169931_10007671_pt1 | contig 15940 bp, 9 predicted proteins | sample Kivu_15m_20L_FD_129675 | JGI IMG/M metagenome (GOLD analysis project Ga0169931, IMG submission 129675) | Freshwater microbial communities from Lake Kivu, Western Province, Rwanda to study Microbial Dark Matter (Phase II) - Kivu_15m_20L... | ecosystem: Environmental > Aquatic > Freshwater > Lake ...
CATGGCAGAACCAATGGCTGCAAATAATGAGGCGTATAGTAAATATCCTGCTAAGAAAAACAATAAAAAGAAAATAAATAGCTCCATAAAGTTCAACTGAAAGAACTCTGACAAGGCAAGCTGAATCTCATCAAAATCTGTAGATCCCGTTTCAGAATTCTGCATAGACTGCATTTTGGTTAATCTGCTACCCAAGACCAATCCTGCCAAGATATTAATTAGAGGAATGGTAAGTAACCAAATTCCCAATTGGGTAAGACCAACAGCACCAACTCCCAATATTTTACCCATCATCAATTCAAAGGGTTTAACGGAGGAAATCATCACTTCTATAATTCTGCTTACTTTTTCTTCCATCACAGATCGCATGACCATATTGCCGTAAAACACAATGATAAAGTAAATCAGAAACATCATGGCCCCACCTACAAAGGAAGCCATAATAATTTTCATTTTACCTGAACTTACTTCTTTGTTTTCTCCCAGTATGGTCGTTTGAACTTGAATATCATTTGAATTAAATTTAGTTTTTTCTAAGGTTTCCTGTTGTATACCCAATTTTTCCAGTTTCAAAGCCTCAATTCTTTCAGCCAAAGCCGATTGTATATTGGATTGAGCCCCTACACCTAATTGTTCTACAGTGAATAAGTCGGATTGAAAAGATTTTAATTCCAATAAGTTAGTATCATTTTGTACATCATTTTGGGGAATATAAAGAATGCCATCTAATTCCATTTTTTTTAGGAATTCAGTCATTTCTTTTTCATTTGATAAAATAGACTTATCAAAATCCATAATTTTTTCAAAACTGATGCTGGAGTTAGATTCTAAATTGCTTTCATCCAATTGTAAAAATTCAAAGGGATCATAAATTGCAATTTTTTTGGCCTCTGATCCATTTGACAAAATAAAGGCAAGTACAAATGTAAAAACAAGAATACCTATTGGTGTCAGAAATGTTGAAAGTAAAAAACTCTTCTTTCTAACTCTTGAACCATATTCTCTTTTAAATATCAATATTATATTTTTCATTGGATTTGCTTTACGGCTTTAATGAATATTTCATTTAAGGTAGGTAAAATCTCATGGAAAGATTGTACCTGATAATCATGCTGTAATAAATTTAAAACGATCCTGTTTGCTGATTCAATGTCGGGAGCGTAAAACTTAATTTTACTATCATGCATCCATTCTAGCTTTACATCAGCAAAATCTGGCAAGAGTTCTTTGGGAATCCATTCCAATTCATACAGACCCTCTTTTTTCTCATTTCTAATTTGAGAAACTTTACCCTCCAGGATATTTTTACCCTTATTTATCAGAACAATTTCCTGACAAAATTGCTCCACCTGCTCCATTCTGTGTGTTGAAAAAATAATCGTAGTTCCCTTTTGATTCAATTCCACAATTTGCTTTTCTATGATATTTGCATTTACAGGATCCAATCCAGAAAATGGTTCATCCAATATCAACAATTCAGGCTCATGCATTACTGTAGATACAAATTGAATTTTCTGTTGCATTCCTTTCGACAAATCTTCAACATTCTTCTTCATCCAGGAACCAAAATCTAATTTATCTGCCCAATAATCCAATCTTTTTTTAGCTTCAGCCAGGCCTACACCTTTCAAACGACATAAATAGATTAACTGGTCGGCAACAGACATTTTTTTATACAATCCTCTTTCCTCGGGCATGTAACCAATTTTCAAACGATCTGAAAATTTCAATTGATCACCAAAGAACAAAATTTCTCCCTGGTCGGGATGTGTAATAGAAGTTATCATGCGTATGATTGAGGTCTTTCCTGCACCATTGGGTCCAAGCATACCAAAAATAGAACCTTTTTCTACAGAAAAACTTACCTGATCAACAGCCAAATGATCCTGATATTTTTTTGTAATCTGATTTACAGTTAAGGCAAAATTAGAATCCATTTATTTTTAATTTACTGATAGAAAATTTTGTATAATATATAGTTTGTAAATTATTTTTATATCTTTATAAAGTTTGACATTAATAATTTCAATTTTATTATTAAAATTTCATTCATAAAATTATTTATAATTAATTTTTTGCCTCTTAAAATACCAAATAAATAATCAGAGTGAATTTAGTAATTACATTGAATCAAACAAGATGCAAATTAAGATTAATACTTCAAATCAGAACTCTATTTTGACCCAAAACATAAATTGATACTAACATTTATACCATTCGTATTATGAAAACCATATCTAACTTGTCTAAATTTTCACTTTTCTTTTTTTTCATTTTTAGCTCATTCAATGTTTTTGCTCAACCCATTAATGATGATTGTGCCAATGCAATTTTTCTGCCCAATATTAGTAATTATTGTTCAGGTAATGCTGCATTCAGCAATTCACTTTCAACAGCCAGCGGATTTGGACTTCCCACCTGTTGGACTGCGACAGCTACTGAAGATATTTGGTTCACATTTACTGCTATTGGAACAGATGCCTTAATATCTGCATCCGGATCTGGCAACGGTGGAACTATGGTTAGACCCAGAATTTCCATTTATTTTGGATCTTGTGCAGGTACTATAAATCAGCTGGCTTGTGCCAATGGAACGGCTGGTTCCGGAACAACACAGCTTTATCAGGGCGCACTTTCACCTGGTACTGTTTATCTAATTCGTATTAGTACAATTGCAGCAAATGAAGGTAGTTTTGAATTGTGTGTTAACAATTATACACCATCTTCAAATCCGGGTGCTGATTGTGGTGGTGCTGCATTTTTATGCAATAACGATCCCGTCAGTGTTGCCTCTTTAAATGGTGGGGGATTAAATAATGACGAACCGGAAAGCAGTTCTTGTATGGAAAATCCATTTGGACCAGACGAAGCAAATTCTTCCTGGTATTATTTCCAGGCAGGCACCTCTGGTTTATTTGCTTTTGATATAATACCCGTAAATCCTACTGATGATATCGATTTTTTATTGTATCAGTTAAGTGGACCAAATCCATGCGGCCCCAGAACATTCATTAGATGTAATAGTTCATCTTGTTTGAATATTAATGGCTCTACAGGGCTCAATTATACTGATACAGATGTGACTGAAGACCCTAATTGCGACCCAGGAGAAAATGCTTATTGTGCACCCTTAAATATGACAGCAGGCACTTATTATGCTTTGTTAGTAAATAATTTCAGTACATCAAGTGGTTATACCATTAATTTTAATACAATACCCAACGGTGGAAGCATAGGCGGACCCAGACCTGTACTCACTGCCAACCCGCTAACGATTTGTGCAGGAAATACCGTTACTTTTAGTGGGGCAGGTTCTGCTAATGTGGCTGGTGGATTAACATGGAATTTTGTTAATGGTGGCAGTCCAACTGCAGCTTCAGGTGTGGGACCTCATCAGATTACCTACAACAGTCCTGGAAATTATACCGCCATTTTAACTGGCACAGATATAACAGGGTGTAGTGCAATCGAATCTGTAATCATTAGGGTTACAAGCAGTCCAACTGTTAATTTGATCTCACTTAATAATGTTGATTGTAATAGCAATGCTACGGGATCTATCAATATCAATACAAGTGGAGGAACAGCTGCTTATACCTACAACTGGGGCTCCGGAATCAATACAGAAGACAGATTCGGACTAACTGCCGGAGTTTACACTGTAACGGTTACTGACATCAACGCCTGTTCTACTACAAATAGTTTTACCATTACGGAGCCCTCCACTCCTCTGAGTTCGAATACCAATGCCACCACATTGGCTTGTTTTGGCGACAGTAATGCAAGTATAGATCTGACTGCTATCGGTGGAACTCCTGCCTATTCGTACAATTGGGGGTCTGGAGTAGTTTCTGAAGATAGGAATAATTTGACCGCCGGGGCCTATGCTGTTACTGTTACAGATGCCAATGGTTGTACCAGTTCTAATTCTGTTACCATTACTGAGCCAACTGCCATGACAACTACTTTTACCTCAAATACAATTTTATGTTTTGGAGATTCAACCGGTACAATAGATATTACTACCATTGGAGGCACAGGCACTTACAATTTCAATTGGGGCTCTGGAATTATTTCTGAGGACAGAACTAATTTAGTTGCCGGTGTATACACTGTTACTGTAACTGATCAAAATCTTTGTTCTACAACAAATACAATTAGTATTACCGAACCGGCAGCTGCGCTTAACAGTAATACGATTCAATTAACAAATGGGACTTGTACACAAGGTGGGTCTGTAGATATAAATGTAAATGGCGGAACTTCACCTTATACTTATCTTTGGTCAAATGGGGAAACAACACAAGATATATCTTCCCTGGCTACCGGAACATATGACCTAACAATAACCGATGCCAATGGTTGTGTATTCGAAAATACAGGCAATAATATCATAACACTGGGTGTTCCTTCCTTAAATTTGGATACCACAACCAATCTAAATTGTTTTGCTTCGAATAATGGTTCAATTCAGATTACTGTAAATGGCGGATCTCCTACATATAATTATCTCTGGTCTAATGGATCAACTTCAGAAGATTTAACAGGGTTAAGTTCAGGAAGCTACGAAGTAACTGTAACGGATAACCTGGGATGTACAGTTCAAATTACCGGAATTGTTATCACAGAGCCAACTGCAGTCAGTATCAGCAATGTACAAGTTCAGGCTGCAAGTTGTGGCAATGCCAACGGTAGTATCAACTTAGATGTAAATGGAGGAACCCCTGGGTACAACTACATATGGAACAATGGAAACAGTTCTCAGGATCTAAGCAACTTGGCAGCAGGAAGCTATGCAATAACAGTTTTTGACGCAAACAATTGTATTGTAAGTTCAAATAATATAATTGTAAATGGGGGTCCAGCTATTTCAGTAAATTTATCTTTCACAAATCCGCTTTGCAATCAACCCAATACAGGTAATGTTACGGCTACTATCTCTGGTGGTACGGCACCATTTACATTTATTTGGAGCAATGGAGAAAGCAATCAAAATTTAACTAATGTTAGTGCTGGTTCTTATTTCCTTACTATTACTGATTTTGACTCTTGTACTGATACAGCCAACGTAACACTGATTAGTCCTTTACAACCTACCATAAATGCATTTATTTCACCTTCGAATGCAGTTGACAGTATTTTGAATTGGGGTAGCAACACAAATTTATTTGCCGGAACAGTTGATCAAAGTTCATTGGGTGTAGTTTACAATTGGAATTATTTTGGTCCATCTACCCCTAACTTTACCAGTAATAATAACTTTTCTACTACAATCAATCCGTCTGCAGTAGGTGCTTATGAAATTTATCTGAGTGCTACATCCTTGGATGGTTGTATTAGTCTTGATACAATCTCTGTTTTGGTTGAATTTAATGAACCTCAGATTCCAACTGCTTTTTCCCCTAATAACGATGGCAACAATGAAACTTTTTATGTTATCAACTTAGATAAATCTTTAGTTGAAGAATTTAAAGTTTATAACAAGTGGGGGCAATTGGTTTATGACAACAAGGAGGAAGCTGAATGGAATGGAATCTACAATAATGTATTACAACCAAGGGATGTCTACATATATGTAATCAGTTGGATCGATCCCAATCAACCCGAGGGTAAAAATATAAAAAGAGGACAACTCACACTGTTGAGATAAATAATTAAAAGGCTGTTAATTCAGCCTTTTTTTTTGTCTTATATCTTATATTTGCATTTCTTAAATCAAAGATCAATGAAAATGCATTTTAGTCTTTCCATTTTTGCCATACTAACTTTTTTTGTTTTAGATCTGCATGCTCAATGTGTTGGATTTACCATCTCTAATATCAGGCCCAATGCGGTAAGCTGCGGAGGTGCTAATGATGGTGATATCAGTATCGTAGTCAGCGGAGGTACCATACCCTACAACTATTTGTGGTCCAATGGTGCTACCACTCAAAATATTTCCTCTTTAACTGCGGGTCTTTACAGTGTTACAGTTACAGATAACATAGGTTGTACAACAACAGCTTCTTCCAATATCACAGAACCTATCGCTGTTAGTTCCAATGTTATACAGATAAATAATTACAATGGCGCTTTTGTAAGTTGCCCTAATTCTTTTGATGGTTCAATTCAGGCTGTTGCCGGAGGAGGAGCCCCCCCTTATTCTTACCAATGGAATAGTGGCCAAACAACAGATCAATTAAGCAACATTGGCAGAGGAAATTATATAGTAACAATAACAGATGCAAGTGGTTGTTTCTCCGTTGACAGTTTGGAAGTTGTTGACCCCATTGCTCTACAAGGCAACGAAGTACATGTAGATGCAATTTGCAACAATGCATGTAATGCTCAAATCATAGTCAATGCTATACCTGGAACAGGAACTCTCGGAGTCAATGGTTATGAGTATAGAATTTTTGGCCCTGGGCAGTTAGGAAATATTTTTAGTAATAACAATTCATTTTTTAATCTTTGCGCAGGAACCTATACGGTTGAAATTAGAGATGGCAACAATTGTATCTTCCCCATTAGTGTAGCTCTTTCCGAGCCTCCTGCCCTGCAAATCAGTACAAATCAAAATAATGCAAGTTGTTTTTCAATTGCAAATGGAAATGCTACTGCAAATGCCAGTGGTGGAATTTCTCCCTATACCTACAGCTGGTCAAATGGTTCCAATACTCAAACTGTAACAGGTTTAGCTGCAGGGAACTATTCAGTAACTGCAACAGATGATAATGGCTGTGAGATAATTGATAATATTACCATCAGTTCTCCCTCTGCAATCTCAGTAACTATGAGTGGCACACAACCCAGTTGTTTTGGTTCCACAGACGGTTCTGCCATTGCGAATCCAACCGGAGGCACTGCTCCTTACAACTACGCATGGTCTACAGGATCGGGTGGATTTATCAATCTGGGATTACCTGCAGGTACTTTTTTTGTAACAGTTACTGATAATGCAGGATGTTCGATTAGTAATTCAATCACAATTTCACAACCCTCCGCCGTTTCAGTTTCAATTTCGGGGACTAATCTCAGTTGCAGCAATGATAATTCTGGTACAGCTCAAGTTACAGCTTCAGGAGGAACACAACCTTACAGATATCTGTGGAATACTTCAGATACAACTGCATCTGTCAGCGATTTAAATGCCGGGATCTATTTTGTTATAATAAATGATATAAATGGTTGTCAACAAAGTGCATCCATTACACTTACCCAGCCCTCTGTACTCACTACGACAGCACTCACAATGGCTAATGTAAGTTGTTTTGGTTTATCAAACGGTTCTGCCTCTGCCAACCCGATTGGAGGAACTCCCCCCTATCAGTTTGCCTGGCCAAATGGTCAAAACACAGCAATTACAACGGGGCTCTCAGCAGGTGTTCAAAATGTTACCATAACGGATGCCAATTCATGCTCCATAACTGCACAGGTGCTTATTTCAGAACCTCCCCTTTTAGAAATTTTACAAACCAGCTCCACACCTGTTTCTTGCACCGGTGGATCAGACGGCACCGCTTCCGTTTTTATCAACGGGGGTGTCTCACCTTATATTTTCAATTGGACAGCACCTGGTACAGGACAAACTATAAACAATCTTAGCCAAGGAAGTTATTCCGTATCTGTAACCGATGTAAATGGCTGTTCTGCCACCGCTTCGATAGTTGTTGTACAGCCGGTAAGCGCCATGAATGGATACATTACTGTTACGAATGCCTTGTGTAATGGATCATCTGACGGCCAGTTGGTTGCCGTAGTAACAGGAGGAACCTTAAGTGCTGGTATAGATTATGGATATGTATGGTCCAATAACAGGTCAGGTAGAATTGTTTCCGGCGTTCCAGCTGGAAACTATACGGTTACGGTTACGGATGAAAACGCTTGTACATTTAGTATGTCAACCATCATAACGGAACCCAGTCCGATCATCATTAATTTAAGTGGTCAAAATAATGTTACCTGTCCAGGCGGGTTTAATGGCAATGCTACCTTATCTGCTTTTGGAGGTACTGGTTCACTCAGCTACCAATGGCCAAATGGACAATTAACACAAACAGTAACAGGATTAAATGCCGGTACCCACACTGCATCCGTAACCGACCAAAACGGATGTATTCAAACATTTACAATTACCATTTCAGAGGGTAATCCAATTACGATTACCTCACAACAAACGAACGTGAGTTGTTATGGAGAAAATGATGGAATCATATTAGTTACCAGTTCCGGACTATCTCTCTACAATTGGTCAAACGGAAGAGTTGGTAACCCGGTTAATAATTTAACTGTAGGACAATATATCCTTACCGCAACAGATAGCAGAGGCTGTACGGTCACAGAAACTTTTAATATTACACAGCCAGACAGCCTTATTGCCGGAATACAACAGGTAGAACCCGTCTTTTGTAATGGTGGGGAAAACGCTCGATTGGCAGCCGTCGCAGTTGGTGGCACACCAAATTATGTTTACAGATGGTCCAATGGAAATAATACCAGATTAAACTACGATATTCCTGCCGGCACTTATACTGTTACAATTATCGACAATAATGGCTGTAGAGCCAGTAGAACTTTCACATTAAGTGATCCTCCCTTATTATCCATTAATGCCAATTCACGAGGGGTAAGATGTGCGGGCGAACAAAATGGTCAAATCACAGCCTCAGCTACGGGAGGCACTACATTTATTGCTGGATATCAATATAGTTTGGATTCCATACAGTGGCAAAGTGGCAATATTTTTAATTTATTGCCAGGTGGGGCCTACACCGTTTTTGTTAGAGATAATTATGGGTGTATTGATACTATTCAAACTTTTGTATCACCCGCTGATACTTTCACTATTTTGAGTTTTGTTGCAGATACATTGATAGAATACGGAGATACTGTTGAACTCTTTGCCACAATAAATCAATTACAAGATGTAGAGTTTAATTGGTTTAATATCACAGATTTCGAAATTGCCGATAGCTTGAATCTATCCATCACAGTCAGCCACTTTGAGCAGCACATTTATCGTTTCACAGCGATTAATCCTTTGGGATGCGTCATTGACAGTACAGTTACTATCAATGTAAAAAAACCAAGAAGAGCTGGAGCACCTCAGGCATTCAGTCCTAACCAGGATGGCAACAATGATTGGTTTTATGTACAAAGTACAGATCGTGTTAAAAAAGTAAGTTCTTTACGAATCTTTGATCGTTGGGGCAATATGATTTTTGATGGTAAGGATTTGACTCCAAATGAACCTCAAGAAGGTTGGGATGGTAATTTTAAAGGTGATAAAATGGCATCAGGTATTTATAGCTGGTATGCTGAATTACTATTTGACGACGACAGAATTGAAGTTTTAAGAGGAGATCTAACTCTTTTCAGATAATAAATTCCAATAAACCTACCTAATGAAAGTACTTATTACTAAAAATTATGTTGAAAAAATCATATCAGATTATGGATATCAACTTGATGACAGTAAAGACTTTCCCTATTATTGGAAGAGAATCCCAACGAATGATCTAAGAACTCCCTTTGCCTTTACCATAATTACAATCGCTCTCACTTCACATAGTTTCAGAATTGAAGGTCTGAACGAACTCAGGTTTATAAGATCTGTAAAAGCTGGGAAAATTAAATTAGAGAAAGAAGAAGATATAGAAAAATATAGAATTGCTTTATTTGAAACTACTCTGGAAACGAAGGGAAACATTGAAAGCATACTACCCTTTCTTGAAAAACAATTGTGCATTATAAGTTTCGAACCTACACACAGCGATATCTATCATGATGCCATTCATCATATTCAGATGATTTCTGAAGCAGCAAATCAGATAGATATGGAAGATGAATACTAAATAAATTTGATTAAAAATTTATTTTTTTTGCCATTTTGTAAAAACAAATATTGATTCATAAAAAGTTCAGATTGTAATACCGTCCTGTCTTCTCCTTCTACTTTTTCAGTATTTACAGAAATAGCCATACCTTTGATTGCTCTTTTTATTTCACTTTTTGAAGGCAAGCTTGAATGCTTTTCCAATAGTAAGTCTATGATATTGATTCCATTCACAAGGGTTTCCATCTTTTCTGTGCTCATAGGAATCTCTTTTTCAATTATGTTCCATTCTTCTGCAGATAATTGAGCTAAAAATTCTTTCTCTAATTTTGGATGAAAAACCAATTCTGTAACTCTTACAACAGATTGAAGTGCCTCCGATCCATGAACGCGATCCGTCATTTCTACTGCTAATTCTTTTTTTATTTCGTTTGGATTCGAATCTATCCGCGATAAATAATTTTCAATAGTGTTCCTATCTTTCAAAGAAAATATTTTGAGCAATTTGGGCAAATCCTGATCACTTACATTCAACCAAAATTGATAAAACTGATAAGGTGATGTCAAATTAGCATCTAACCAAATATTTCCCTCCTCCGATTTTCCAAATTTTTTCCCATCAGATTTGGTGAGTAAGGGACAAGTCAATCCATAAGCCTTTCCCCCAGATTTTCTTACCAACTCTGTTCCTGTTGTTATATTTCCCCACTGATCAGCACCTCCCATCTGCAGGATGCAATCATGGTGGTGGTATAAATACTGAAAATCATATCCCTGAATTAATTGATAGGAGAATTCAGTGAAAGAAATTCCAGATTCAGATTCGATTCTATTTTTCACAGAATCTTTACTAAGCATGTAATTTACAGTAATCTGCTTTCCTATGTCCCTTAAAAATTCGAAAATGGTCATTTGGGAATAGAAATTATAATTATTTACCATGGTGGCTCCTCTTGGTCCTTCGAAGGATAAAAATCTTTGAAACTGCAAGGCTTGTTGACTAATATTTTGCTCTATGGTTTCAAGATTTAAAAGGGTTCTCTCTTTATCCTTTCCTGACGGATCTCCAATTCTGCCGGTGGCTCCTCCTAATAAAACAATAGGTTGGTGCCCGCATCTTTGCAAATGAACTAAGAGCATAATACTAACCAAATTTCCAATCGTAAGAGAAGAAGCAGTAGGATCAAATCCAACATAGGCTTTTATACTGCCTTCATTCATTTTTTCTTCTAAACCGGGCGTTACATCTTGCAACAAACCCCTCCATTTTAATTCCTCAATAAAGTTCATAATCACATAATTTGCAACAACAAAACTAAATAAAAAGAAATGTAAAATATAATTTATTCTATATGGCAAAAAACGATTCTAATTCCAAATTAAAAATATAATTTCTAAATGAAAGATTTTCGCATTAAAAATCTACATTATTTTAATTTTAACATTTTATTATCAAAATATTATTTCGAATACCTTGTCTGACAAAAAAAATGTAGTTACCTTTGTTTCAGGTTAAGATTTACTATTAGGGTTAGTAATTTACATATGGGCCACTCAGTTGAGTGGCTTTTTTTATTGATTATTTTAAAGATAATAAGAGATAATCCGAAATGCCTGCATTCCAGCAAACCCTAAAAAGACGATGCCAATCACTCGATTCAACCACAAATTGTATTTTTGTAATTTTTTTCTAAGAATATGTGCTAAAAACACATAAACTAGCAGTCCTAGAATAGTTCCCAAGCTCACGCCAAAAGCAAAAATCAAATAGTGATCTAATTCAGATTTCATCAACCCTTGAGTAATAAATCCTCCACCCCAAATTATCCAATATGGATAGACAACAATATTTAGACTACTAATAAATGCCCCATGTAAAAAACTATTTCTTTCGTACCATTTTATTTTTTGCCTTTGTTGAGGAAGATCTATGTCACTAATTTTCTCCATGGCTTTGTCTGATAGCTTTTCCTTGGTTGAAAGATGATTCCAGGCGAAAAAAAGAAAAACAGGTATGGATACCATACTAATAATCGTATTCAAAACAGGATAACTCACAAATAAAGAAAGTAAAAACATGGCTGTGAGCGCTTGAAAAAACTCAATGGACGCAACACCAACAGATGCTATGATACCCTGTTTTGAATTCTTGTTTATTGTTAAGTTTAAAACTGTCAGATTGATCAATCCAACAGGTAAAGCACCTAAAAAGCTGGCTGACAACCCCAAAAAAAGTGTTCTAGCTAATTCGAAGATCATAGATAAATCAATTTTGCATTTTCAATTTCAAAAGAACGGAAAGGTAGAGTAGATTCTCTGCTTTCTAATAAAGAAGCAACCCGATTGGAATGGGTGTCTGTAATAAAGACCTGCCCAACCTGCAAAAACAATAATAAATCCAACAGTTGCCTTACCCTGTGTGCATCTAATTTATCAAAAACATCATCTAAGAGCAGGATGGGATGAATACCTTGTTCTTGAGCCAATACTTGATACTTGGCGAGTTTCATCGCCAAAATGAAAGATTTTAATTGTCCTTGCGAGGCCATTTTTTTAATAGACTTTCCTCTCATAAACAACTCAAGGTCATCCTTATGTACTCCCTTTGTTGTTCTTTGCAATATGATGTCTTTTTTGAGTGATTGTTGGAATAAAATTTCCAAAGAATCTGTCTTTAGCTCTGAAATATACTCGATGTCTACTTCCTCCTGTTGATTGGATAAAAGTGCATACGCTTGCTTAAATAAAGGAATTAACTTATCGATAAACCAGGATCTTTTTTCAAAAATATAGTTGGCTGGCTGCAACATTTGCTGATTGTAATATCCTAAAAGGATTGGATCGGGTTCCTTACCTTCAACAACAGATTTTAGTAATGCATTTCTTTGTTCCAGTAATTTATTGTAGGTAAGCAACTGAGATAAATAATGTGGATCTAATTGAACCATTGCTAAATCCATAAATCTTCTTCTCTCCTCAGAACCTTCCAATAGTAGTTGAATGTCGTCAGGTCCGATAAAAACCACAGGCAAATTACCTATATGATCTGCTAATTTTGCAAATACTATTTTATTTTTCTCAATTTGCTTCTTCCCTCTCAATTTATATTTTACAACATAGGAATCCTTTTTGTTTTTTTTATCAACCAAAGCCTGAATTCTAAAGAAATCGCTTCCGTCTCTAACCAACTGGCTATCTGTCAGGGAGAAATGACTTTTCCCCAAACATATGGTATTGATTGCGTCTAAAATATTTGTTTTTCCCATCCCGTTTTTACCAGAAAAGCAATTAAATCCTTTACATAAATCAAGACTTAAAATTTCATAATTTTTGAAATTTGTCAGCTCTAATTGATCGATGAAAAAATAATTTTCCAAAACCTGGGTAAATTAAGTGAGATTTACAATGAAAGTTTGTGATTGATGTCACATAGCGGAATCTGACCCAAAAACAAAATCAAGGCCTGCGCAAATCACTTGGGCTGCTTCCGCCAAAATTTCCTCTGTATGCATTGAAGAGACAAATCCAACCTCATATCCTGATGGTCCCAGGTAAATTCCCCTTTCCAATAAAAACTTATGTAATTTATTAAAATACTGCATTGTAGAAGCGTCGATTCCTTCTGCCGTATAAATTCTTTCTCTAGAAAAGGCAAGCCAGAAAATTGATCCAATTTGTGGTATATGCAATGGATAATTGTGTTGGTCTGCGTGTTTTTGAATAATCTGAACAAAATTTTTAGTTTTGACATCCATCTTCTCATAAAAACCATCTTCAAGTAGTAATTGGGCTGCAGCCAAGCCAGCCGCCATTGCCACAGGGTTTCCAGAAAGGGTTCCGGCTTGATAAACAGGTCCTTCAGGAGCTACATGAGACATTATTTCAGCAGAAGCTGCATAGGCACCAACAGGCATACCTCCGCCAATTATTTTTCCGTAGGTTATAATATCGGGTTGAATTTGGTAGATACCTGCTGCTCCTTCAAATCCAACTCTAAATCCTGATATCACTTCATCAAATATTAGGAGAATGCCATATTTATAGCATTTTAACCTTAAGCATTCCAAAAATGATTTATCCTGCAACAACAATCCATTATTTGCAGGAATTGGTTCAATGATGATACAAGCTATTTCGTGGTGATGCTGCGAAAGTAATTGCTCTAATTTCAACACATCATGTAAAGGCAAAACAAGGGTTTCCTTGGCAAAAGCTTCGGGAATACCTGCACTTGTACTAACCCCAAAAGTAACAAGTCCAGATCCTGCTTTAACTAATAAGGAATCAACATGTCCATGATAGCAACCTTCAAATTTTAACACTTTGGATTTTCCGGTAACAGCCCTCGCCAATCGGATGGCAGACATAACAGCCTCTGTTCCCGAGCTCACAAATCTCATTTTTTCAATGAATCGGTTGTTGTCAATGAGTGTTTTTCCCAATAAATTTTCTCTGCGCGTAGGAGCACCAAAAGAAGTACCTTGGTGAACAGCTTCAATAATTGCCTCTCGAATAACAGGGTGGTTATGTCCTAAGATTAATGGTCCCCAGGAAGCACAAAAATCAATGAAACAATTGTCATCTTCATCAAAAATATAAGGACCATCCCCTTTTTTTATAAATAATGGTGTGCCACCTACAGATTTAAAAGCTCTTACCGGGGAACTGACACCTCCAGGGAAAAATTTTTTAGCTTCTTCAAAAAGCAATTCTGAATTAGTTCTTTTCATGATTTTATATTATGATTTTAATTCTTCTCTACCATCTGCATGTTTTGCAAACCTACCTTTCTCTTTGGAATGAACATGGTCATAGCTTGGCCATGGCCAACCACCAAACTGTGTGGCGTGATAGTCTTCAAAAGCTTGTTTGATCTCCTCTTTGGTATTCATAACAAAAGGTCCGTATTGCATTACCTGTTCTTGAATAGGCTTACCTTGCAATAATAAAATTTCTATTCTTTTGGAGCCCTCGTTTTTCAAAGACACAGATTTGCTGGCATCCAATTCGATTTTGTGGTAAGGTGGAATTAACTGCTGCTCTATTTTCAAATTTTCTCCTTCATGAAAGTATAAATTTCGAATTACATGAGGTCCAGAGGCAGGCAAAGTCCATTCAGCTCCCACCTCCATTGATATATTCCATATCCATACATCGTTTTGATCGGAAAAAGCCCAGGAATCAGGAGGTGCTGTCAAGGCTTTCGCATCATTCAATTTGCCCGCCACCAATTCAACATGGGTTAACTTCTTATTGTGGTCTGAAAATGAAAGGCTTGGTATTTCTTCTTTCCAAAACATTTTGAAATGAGGCGAAACCATCTTATTTTTTGCAGGCAGATTCAACCATATTTGAAAAAGCTCAAGGGGATTTTCCTGATCATCACGTAAAAGAGGAAACATTTCGGCATGCTGAACTCCCTTGCCTGCAGTCATCCATTGTACATCACCATTGCCATATCGACCGGCTGCTCCCATTGAATCAGCATGATCTACCAATCCTTTTTTCACTATGGTTATCGTTTCAAATCCTCTGTGTGGATGACCCGGAAAACCTGGAACAGTCTTACCATGATACATTCTAAAACCATCTTTGATAATAAAATCATCCCCCAGATGTCTACCGCGGAGCAAATCGGATTTTGGACCCATAGCCCCGTTACCAACAGGAAAATAATCTTCATGATGAGCACAAAAAAGAAAAGGATCTGCTGTTTCCCATTGAAATCCTAAAGGTTTTACAGATTTAATAACAGGTTCCACTTGAATATCCTCTGCTTTGAGTCCCGGAAAAAACCATGCTGCAAAAAGGGCAGATACAGAACCAATAAAACCTCTTCTTTTTATTTCATGATTCATAAGTCGTTATATTGTTTTGGATAATTGTTTGGAATATATTTCATAGTAATATCCAGATTTTTTTTCAATCAAAGATTCATGAGTTCCGATGGCAACTATCTCACCTTCTTCCATTACAATAATCTTGTCGAAGGTCAAGGCATTATAGATTCTGTGTGTGATGACAATTGCCGTTTTACCCTTGCAATACAAATCAAGATATTTTGTAATTTCCAATTCAGTATGCGTATCTACAGCCGAAAGGCAATCATCAAATATGATAATTTGA
>Ga0169931_10007672_pt1 | contig 15939 bp, 10 predicted proteins | sample Kivu_15m_20L_FD_129675 | JGI IMG/M metagenome (GOLD analysis project Ga0169931, IMG submission 129675) | Freshwater microbial communities from Lake Kivu, Western Province, Rwanda to study Microbial Dark Matter (Phase II) - Kivu_15m_20L... | ecosystem: Environmental > Aquatic > Freshwater > Lake...
ATCATGGATTCATCAGTATCGACTGAAAATAATATTCAAAGCTCAACACCGTTCTTCGTATCTCTCATTGCGGGTGGAATCGCAGGGACATCCGTAGATGTAGCACTCTATCCTATTGATACAATTAAAACAAGAATACAAAGTCCACAGGGTTTCTTAAAAGCGGGTGGGTTTCGTGGGATATATAATGGAATCAGTGCAGCTGCTTTGGGCAGTGCACCTGGGGCTGCCTTGTTCTTTACGGTATATGAACAAGCGAAAGAATATATCCATACATACTATGCACACCAGCATCGTGTTGCAACACATATGATTGCAGCTACCATGGGTGAAGCGGCTGCATGTTTAGTTCGTGTACCGACAGAAGTGATTAAGCAAAATATGCAAGCACATTGTGATTGGAGTCATAAACGGGGTAGATCATCTCTCATACATACCATACAAACTGTTATAGCGGAGGATGGAGGAAAATCATTCGGTAGGGGTCTGTATCGAGGATACGGAATTACACTCATGCGGGAAATTCCTTTTGCTTTGATACAATTTCCCCTCTATGAATACTTCAAGGATACACTCGCACAAGTCCAACACGTATCACAAGTGAGTCCTTTCCAAGCGGCCTTTTGTGGATCTGTCAGTGGAGGTATAGCCGCAGCATTTACAACACCCTTGGATGTACTGAAAACACGTTTAATGTTGGGAAAGGATTTACATGGCATACCCTATACAGGGGCTATCAATGTTGCACAGAGAATTTTAAGAGATGAAGGGTCTAAAGTTTTATGGAGTGGCATCGAACCACGAGTCATATGGATATCCTTGGGTGGGTTTGTATTCTTTGGAAGTTATGAATTCGCCCGTGGTCAAATTATTGAAAAAATTTACAAGTCAGATAGTTGAAAAGTAGAAATGAGTTACCATAACGCATATGTCAACAATTCAAAATGTGAATATAGATTTATTAAATGCACTCCTCCTCCAATACCGTCACGCCATTTCTTCGATTTGCGGTCGATTACAGGTTATTGTTATTTGAAAGGGGAGACGATGTCAATTCAATCGTTTCCTCCGAGGATGGTTTATACTTCGATGCATCAGCAAGTAAAGATTCTGTATCCTTTCTGGTGTCATCATCATCATTATTATGACCTCCTTCTTCTCCAGATACTTCTTCACTCAGCTGCATAGTTTTATATGCGGATATGATCTTCCACAATTCTACGGAAGTCATTTGAGTACTAACAGTAAGTCGTCTAGCCCATACAGATAATGTAAGAAAGACAGAACCACACAAAAGCATATTCAAAAACTTCATATACCATAATCCTGTTTTACCATCACTATGGGGTAAAATCATTGGAATATACTGGACTGAATGATTCATAAATAAGTGAAATTGTAAGACATATGTTTCCAAGGTATTCTTGCCAAGGAATTCAAGTATCGTTGAATGATATTCTGTCAAATATTTCGATGAATTACGAATCATGAGGTATCCGATCAAGGCAAGCATAAACACGTAGGGATGAAGTGGATTGTATTTATACTTGTCAGGTTCAGAACCAAATCCAAGATACCATGTAAGTAAGAAAATCATTCCCACTGTACGTTGGATCCAAGAAATGTGTGATACTTTCCATATCGTTCCGGCATAATGCAGTGTTGTTGCATCTCCAGAGGTAGCTAACGATGATTTTCCACCATAGGCAAAGGTTAAAAATTCAGTAATGCGCTTCATAAAAAAAGCCGAGAAGATACCAAACCAAGCTGAATATTTATCTGCCTGAAAACGAAATGAAATTTCTTTTCCAAAGACCCATAGAAGTAGTTGAACCATTTGTGTTTCATAAAAGATGATATGAAAAATAGCCATGAGAGTAATAGCTAGTATTCGTGTCCCAGTATGCCCCAAAGAATATGTGTATCGATCGAGTACATGTGCCATGTAACAAGTCAACATGGTTAGGAAAAAGCCTACCGTATGCAGGGGTACGACGTAGTATAATTCTAATGGGACACCTACAAAGAGACAAAGCAACAAGGGAAAGTAATTGATTCGTATTACCATACTAAGAATACGTTCAAAGCTGAAATCCTTTGTCTTTTCAAAATAAAGGTAATTGCCAAAACCTGTCATCCAAACATAACTAGAAACAAATACTCGTATATAGTTATACGCTGAATAGGCCCGATAGTAATGATACATAATGAAAGCAAATTGCATCCATCCTTTCCATTCCTCCGTTTGTTCTCTTGATAAAAAGGTTATCTTAACAGGTGGTGTAATCGTACTACTCGTATCATTTGGGTTATGGGTCATAGTAGACGTAGTAGTAGGTGTATTCATTGACGAAGGGGGCTGATTTCTATTTATCCATGTGAAAGCTGCAAGTATAAGTAAGGCAAAATTCATAAACCAAAATGCTGGCATGTTATGATTATCATTTCTAGGATAGGATGGTTGATATCGATCACCGATATATGCAATCAAAAGTATCAAGGCCATTTTTAATTGAGATTTAAAGAACTCATTTTTTCCCTTCCAAGGGAGCCACACATGCTTATACCATCGAGTGAGCATTCTTAACAAGCCAGGAGAATGGAAACGACAATCATAAAAGATCGCAAGATGGGGTGGATATTAAAATTAGTAAAATGACTAATAAATATAGGGGCGATATATGTCGTTATGTATGATGTTTTCGTCGTGTGTCACAACTCTTGTCGTGCGTTTATATGTATTTATTTAGGCTACCGCAGTCGCAGTCTGATCGTCTGATCTCACTACATTTTTTAGTATTTAACTCTGATCTACAGTACATACTGCACGAACATTTTCCATACAGTTCGAAAATTATTAGATCGTCGTCCCATCCTATAATATATAGCTCCCATCCACTTGAAAAACTTTTTAAGACGCCTCCCATACTATAAAAATTGATCTTACAACAATATTTCTTGTTGATTCCATTCATACATTAGCCACTCGTTCATTACTTGAAACACAACACCCAAAGAAATATGCCTACTTCTCACGTACCTTCTGGTCAAGATTGGGCACCCGTGAATGTTGGACGATCATCCATAGCTAGCAAACCCACAACAGTTCCCAAATCTGCTGCGGCATTAGAAGCAGCTAAAGCATCGGGAGCAGTGGTAACTGAAAAACGATACGGTGCTGGAGGAAACCCTGCTTCGACATCACTGAGTGGGACCATGGTTATGTCTGCACGGAAACTTGAAGAATCCGAGGATCTTCGACATGCCACGGTGGATCGATCTTTATCGAAAGCGATTATGCAAGCTCGGATGGCTAAAAATATGACTCAAAAAGATTTAGCTACTGCGATTAACGAAAAACCACAAATTATTGGTGAGTATGAAAATGGGAAAGCAATTCCTTCGGGAGCATTGATTGCGAAAATAGAAAGGGTACTTGGATGTAAATTACCTCGTCCAAATAAGGCACCATCATCATCCGGTAGTGGGACTGGAGGTGCCATCTCAGGTGGAGGTGGTAGTAGCAGTGCATCTTCACAAAAGGCTAGTGCGAATAGTGCGTCCGCCTTGACACGAGGTGGACCACCCAAACGGAGATAAACCAGACGTATGACGGGTCCAGAAAAGTTGACACGAAGAGAATACATATATATATAAGCGCTATTACTGATAATAAAAAATAATATAATGATTAAATGGCGTAGGAAATAATACTACTTTGTTGAATATATATCATTTATCCTTTGGGTAAAGATAATAATTGAGTTTTTATTCATAAACACTATATCATTCATTTTTTCAACAAGTAAACAGAATGAAAACCATTTGAGTATATTTATTAAAGAAAAAGATTTGCAATATATCTTTTATTTAGAATAAGAATGGTATCTACACCGTAAATTTGAACTTACGTTATCAAGTTTTCAAGTCGATATTAATTGAACGTCACGGAGATATTCAATTGATAATCATCGTAATCCTAATGTCCTACCATTATCAATCACCCAAGGAAGAACATCTATCTGAAAGATCACACTTTTTAGCTGCGATACTAACACAGTCACAACATTCCACTTATTCCCTCGACACATCAGTCAGTGATTTCGGATACATCCATAAATATTTTGATGCACGACTTCACTGGGTCTAGATCGCCATACATATTATATTCAACTGTATTTTTTTTTGCAGGTGTATTAGAATCGGTATTACATATATTCTTGATAGATGTAGTGAAGATCCATGGAAAGAGTTACACTATGAATCAAAATGAGCAGGATTCATCGCTGTTGATATCTGTGGATCGTAAACTGATATTTATCGTCAAAAAACTTTTGGAAAACGATCCCAATATTAATATTAAGAATTCGAACCTACTAACCGAGTTAGTGTTGGAACGCCATCGTGAATATCAACGAAGGAACCGAGACGCCTTACAGTTGACTATTGAAAACATACTTTGCCGAAGACTCCACGACGTGACATCGACATCGCCTTCCCCTATCCGTAATAAGCAGGCAAGTATTCCATCTTCCAGACTAGGCACAAAACAGAAAACAAAAAATAAACTCAAGCGAAAGTACGATATTGATAACAACTGCATGTCACCGCAAGCGTCGTCATCGTCTTCATTCTTAGAAAGCAACATCGATGTCGACAGGGAACTTTCCTCAAATCAGAATCTCTTAGAGTCTGAATACGAACAGTTTGCGCAACAGGAAGATTTACTCCGTGAACAGTGGATAGCTTCTCCAGAATTAGGAGGTACAAGTATGTTAAACGCAGGACTACGATCAAGGTATATGACTATGCAACGAGAACGCGAAGTAATGGTAGTAAGTACAGGAACCATGAATACTGATGATCAAAACCCAGCCGGCGACTCGTCGAATGTAATACCAGCCCCTATTGACGCTCTCACGGATGCTGCTGTCAATACATCAACGAAAACTACAACAGCAACAAATTCCAATCCAAAGACAAAAAAGAAAAAACGAAGTTCCAATCATTCCGAGAGACATGAATCTTCTTCATCGTCTCCTTTTGGAACGTCATCGCCATCCAACTCCACTTCGTCTCTATTTACTCCTACACCACGTCCCAAGGAACGATACGCCGATTTAGGTGGAATGACAACGATCCTAACACAAATAAGGCAACTCATTGAATATCCTTTGATGCATCCTGAATTATTTCAACATTTAGGTATCGATCCACCTCGAGGGATTCTATTACGAGGACCACCAGGATGTGGTAAAACACATTTAGCTAATGCTATTGCTGGACAGTTGAATGTAACTTATTTTCGTGTTAGTTCCCCTGAACTTGTCGGGGGTATCAGTGGTGAATCGGAAAGTCGTATACGAGATTTATTCACTGCAGCGAGTCAGGCAGCTCCTTCTATTGTTTTCCTTGATGAATTGGATGCTATTGCACCGAAACGAGGTGATGGAAGTAGCAGTAGTAATAGCAATGGACGCGGAATGGAAAAACGTGTGGTTGCACAATTACTCACCAGTTTAGATGCACTGTCACCTGAGAATAATGTCAATCAAGCTCCAGTTATGATTATTGGTGCGACGAATCGTCCAGATGCTATTGATCCTGCTCTACGTAGAGCGGGGAGATTTGATCGAGAAATTATTCTTGGTGTACCCGATGAAGAAGCAAGAGAATGTATCCTTCGTGTCATGACCAAGCCTCGGATGAGATTGGCTGGTGATTTTGATTTCAAAATCCTTGCTAGAAAGACTCCTGGTTTCGTTGGTGCTGATTTACGAAGTCTAACCAAAGAGGCTGCTGTTATTGCAATTAATAGAATTTTCAAAATGATGCTCTTGGGAGAAAATACCGACGACGAATCAAAGAAGAAATCTATCACGAATTCCCTCTCTGATGATACTATAGAAAATCCTCCTGAGTCGCCTTCATTATTATTAGAACAGTCTCATACCGATGTTTCGACTGTGCAACCGTTCACAACAACCCAACTAGATCCCTTGTTCGTAACCATGTCTGATTTCCTACATGCTATTCCCCATGTGCAACCCTCATCCAAACGTGAAGGCTTCGCAACGATACCCGATGTAACGTGGGATAATATAGGAGCATTACAATCGATTCGAGAGGAGTTAGTGCTAAGTGTTCTTGAGCCCATACAGCATCCAGAGCGATTCCTGGCTTTAGGTATCCCTCTTCCTGCTGGTGTATTACTCTATGGACCTCCGTAAGTTGTGGTAGTTTCGTATTTGTCTTATTGTAATACTCATTTACAGTCATCTCATACAATGTTTTGGTGAAAGGGGTTGTGGGAAAACTCTTTTAGCCAAGGCGATCGCCAACGAGTCTGGTGCCAACTTCATCTCAGTCAAAGGTCCTGAATTATTAGATAAGTACGTTGGTGAGAGTGAACGTGCTGTCCGTGTTATCTTCGAAAGGGCTCGTAGCTCTTCACCGTGTATAGTCTTTTTTGATGAACTAGACTCACTTTGTCCAAGACGAGGGATCGATTCAGGTAGCGGTAGCGGAGTAAGTGAAAGAGTTGTGAATCAGCTACTAACTGAAATGGATGGATTGGAATCAAGAAGAAGCATATTTGTTATTGCCGCTACAAACCGTCCCGAGTTGATCGATCCTGCAATGCTAAGGCCGTAAGTACTTGTCTCTCCGCTTTAATTCTAATTTGATACTACATTTTTTCTGATTGATGGTCATGTCTTAGGGGGCGTCTTGATAAATTGTTGTATGTTCCTTTGCCACTACCAGCTGACCGACTATCAATTTTGATTGCTCTTTCTCAAAAAGTCAACGTTGCTAAAGATGTTGATCTAAAGGCGATCGCCTACGATTCTAGAGCAGAAGGTTATAGTGGAGCTGACTGCGCTGCTTTGTTACGGGAAGCTGGCTTAGCGGTTTTGCGCGATTTGCCTCGAAAAATGGAAACAAATGATCATCATACAAACGTGACCCATGACCCTTCCACGGAGGCTTTCGTTGAAGCATCACTCCAAATCAGAATAAAACATTTCGAGTATGCGTTCGCTCATGTTTTACCTTCAGTGGGGAAAAAGGATAAAGCTAATTATGAAAAGGTCAGAGAGCGAATGGCACGGGCTCGAGCCAGAGACAACGAGAATGCTGATTAGTATGCATCCAAGACATCAAAACGACTAATTGTATATAGCTTCAATCTCATTTTTATCAGTTATAATTCATTAAGGCGCAAACATGTCGCACTATGATGGAACGGAATCCCACTTGCATAAACATAAATGTTCTCTTAGAAAGGAGCCTCACTTGCTGCAGCCAATGAGTTGAATCCAGAATCATCATCTTCATCAACCGATACCCAATCGATTTCCATAGCCTCCTCTTCACGGGCCTCTTCTTCCATGGCAAGACGATTGTAATCGTAATATGCGAAGCGATCCCAATCTGTTTCATGGCCTTCTTCTTTCTTTCCCTTCTCCATGAAAGGATCTCTTTGCTCAAATTGCATGTATTTATTAACATTAAAAAGAGCGTCAAACAAAAGGCCCGAAACTCGTAAACATTGGGGCTGCAAGAAGTCTTCAACGATTAGATATTCTTTATTCTGAGGCTTGATCATATCAATCATTTGACAAAGCATGTCCTTGAAAGGGACGATATCTTGTACTTCCTTCCTCTGGAGCTGTTGCATTTGAACAGCGTAAAAAGAACGCATCTCCATATTATTCAGACATCCATCTCCATCTACATCTAGGCACGTGAACCAATAGCGAATGGATACTTCATTGGCCTTATCTTCTTCACTAAGCATGAAAAAGATGAAATCTTCATAGGTAAGAAAATCTCGATTGACGGGTGCGAAGGAATAATTATTTTCATCTTTTAAAATGGACACACTAGGGGAAGCTGTGGCATCACTTGACCCACCAAATGGTCTTGGAGCTGCATCAAAAATACGATCAATGATTGCCCCATGTAAACTACCTTCGGCGTAATTGATCAAATCTTTCCGTGTGATACGATAGTCTCGGTCAGTATCTAACTCCCAGAAACGACAATACAGGACGTAGAAATGCTCATAGGAAAAGTATCTTGTTACTCGATTGATATCTTCTTCTTCGTCCACTTGCTCAAAGGCAAATACTAAATCTGATCGTCGTATCTGCCGAGCTGTAATGCGACCAGAGTGACACCGATTAACTGAATAAAATATGCGTGTAATGACAGTAATGGCATACTTGTCCTGGAATTCGGCATGGCTGGCGAGGAACTCAAGTCCCTTGGAGTCGAAATTATAAAACGTTGACTCAGAGAGTGTATCTACACATAAAAAGTATAAACTCATAATCCATATATTACCTACCGGATGCGAAAGTAATAATTCTCGTAAAAACGGCATAAAGTCTTCCTTGCTGATAAAATCAAACTTAGGCTTCTTGATCAAACGATAAAATCGATCAAAAATATCATAATCTTCCATTTCATTCGTCCAGAAATAATGTACCATGTCATATGTCACAACAAGTTTGCTCCATTTTGTTACATCAGCTGGAGGTTGGCCTGTCAGATCTTTACCCAATAAGAGAGGTAAAGCTTGGGAATAAATTTCATCCCATACCTTTATTTGTTGATGCGGATCCTTAATATTACGGACATGATACAGATAGAGTATGCGTTTATATAAGGGTCCATTGAAAAAGGAAGGAAAGTTACAAATGTCCTTGGTAACTCTTTTAAAATCTTGAATCGTAAGATAAAGGTAGGGTAGTTTTGAAAGAAATGTCTGTTGTTGAATAGGAGGAAGTGAAGTAGGAGAGAGATTGTTACTGTTGCCGTTTGCAAGTGACGACGGCGGTGCACCTGGAAGTACCTTGCCTAGCTCCAGGAAAATTATTTTAACTTGATCCTTTACAGGGATCAAAGGAGACTGAGATCGTACATTTGTAGCCATCGCAGCAGATACCGGTGATGGAGGCGAGAGTGTTGCATGATTTGGAGCGATGGTATGACTTGTTGACGAAGGACCATCCCAAAGCTGGTCCTCTTTCCAACAGCCCCCAGAGCCGATAGCCGTAGAATGTGAGGACTTTCTCCTACGAAGAAGAGGTGGTGCCTTTTTCCCATCAGGAGTCAGAGTACCAGGAGGTCTGAAGAACGGAGGAATAATTACAGAGTGAGGAGACTTGGACCCCTGGCCCCGTGCAGAATCCGCACTATTAGCAGGACCCGATGTTTGCGACGTCATTGGAGATGATGGAGTATCTCCCATCGGAGACGACTCTCCTGAAATCCGCAGCCCTTCAATAAGTGAAAATACCTTAGAATACACTTGGTCTTTGCCTAGCCAACTAAGTAGGAGCTCATCCATCTTGATACTGTGCTCAAGCCCTGTCATTTTCGTAATCGATATGGTTGATTATTATTATCGCTCCGGTGATGGTCGTTTTATTGATGTTGCAATCAACAAACATAAAAGTACATACGTATAGGGTACGTAGGTGGGGGCTGCCTAGAGTTTTTCTTTGAACGAAAGCATGCAGGAGTATAATAGGCTATGAAAGTAAACCAACTTTACAACAGTGTCCGTGCTATAGTTTGATACGCTCAAGTTCGACAGTTTATTTCGTTGTAGAAGGCAATCTGCAACACTTATAATTACTGTAAACCTCAGCTTGAACATGGCTGAGAGAAAGTAAAAATCCTAATCGACCGCTTGCTGGCCATGTGCCTCGTTTTTCATTACATCATCCTTGAATGCGATTACGTTATAGATATGCATAATTTGATTAATAAGACTCATGTACCAGGTTAGACTCTTCGAATTCATTTTCATTTCTGTTGCTTTCGTTCAATGGTAAGATTGTTTCAGCTTCAATCAAAGCCTCTGCAAGATCAGGGTCGTTTTTGAGCTCATCTTCCAGTTGTAACCGTTCTTCTTCGAAATCAAAACTCTCCTGATAATCATCTTCATCTAAAACCGCATCTTCATTTTCAATATCACTTGCCTTATCACGGGGATTGTGTCGACGAGATTTACTGCCCTTCTTGGGTTTGGAATGTATCTTCTTATTCTTGATTCTACCTGTACCCCTAGATCCATGATTGTTATTTTGTTCGGCCATGGCACTATTGCCCGTGACTTTCTTCACCAATACCACATCGGGAATAATACTCTTTTGAGATTCAAAACCATCATCCATGAGCCATTCCTCGGAACCCGTCATGACTGAATTGATTACGTCATATCCTAGTGCTACATCTCCTGCCTGAAGTAAGTTTCCTAAATGAGTAATACAGCTCATGATTTCATCATTCTTCCCCATGTCATCTTCTCGTGCAACTTGTACCTGAGCAAAGCGATATTTGTCTATACCACTCGATGGTCCCGTATACAGTTTTCTATCATGGCCTTCATCGAAACTATTGCCTTCCTTAGCATAATTGTTTTCATCGAGTAGCTCTACATCCAATACAACAAATCGTATCAGTCGCTTACTTGATCCTACTACATGCATTTGTTTCTCCATCTTCCAATATCGTTCAGGAGAAAGAACAATCATGGCATGATCCATGGATGATAGATTTCCATTTCCAGTAGACGGACATACGTGGGCAAGATGAATCGAACCAGCCATTTTCAAAACAAGATAAAATTTGATAGCCCCATGTGTACTCGGTCTCGATCGACCTTGACCTTCATTCATATCCCACATGACTAAATCATCTTTACCCAATGGCACTAGATCACAAAGTAAAGTATACTTCATATGTTTGGTATTATTCTTTACATCTTCACTAACCATTTTCGATGAAGTTTTTATTTTCATAGGATATACCTTACTTATATGTGAAACCAATGCTTGTGCTGATAGTAGCTGTAGGAAATAGAAATCGTATCCCTGGCGAGTAGTTTGAACGGAGAGTATATCATTCTTGAGTACAGCATGTTTTGCGATGTACATTTCTAATAAAACTAACCCTTTGGATGACCCCCCTCGTTGACGAAGTTGTACAACAGCATGCCAGGTACGATTGGTATATTCTCGATTACAATCTTGACACATTTGGAATTGTATTTTATATTCTACAGGTATACGTTGTTGCACCACAACAGTTTTGGCTGTTTCTCCTACTTGTGCATGTATAGTCAGTGCTAATTTCAATCTCATAGAGTGGGGTTCGGTATAAATCCACATGGCATCCTTCAACTGTATGGATGAAATGCTCTTGAATGTTTGACTCCTATCTTGATTCAATTGTCTCGAATGCTGTTGTAATGCAGGTGTGTGTTTCAGACACAGGGTGAGTAATTCGGATGATTCCATACCACACTCAATCCAGTAGGAATCTGTATGTTTAAATCGACGACATTTACGACATTGATAAATACACAAGTCATGTCCCGATGGCCCTCTTTGAACGATGGAGCTTGTTTTGGAATACGTACAAGAAAAGATACATGTAAGTGTAGGAATATAATGTAGGTGTAGAAGAAATAAATAAAAAAGTAATAAAAGTTAAAATGGAATCAAGCAGCAAGAATTCAATAAAGAAAACAAAATCCATGAAACATGGACTTTATGGATAAATGTTACACCTCATGAACAACAGTTTCCAAGTACGTCCAATGAAAAGGAAAGTTGTGCGAGAGGGGAATAGTTTTATTATTTGGGGAAGGAACAAACTATCGAATGATAGGCGATCCTGAAAAGATGATACAGAAGAATTAAACACCGTACGGATACAAACCCCATCCCCATATTCCTCCTTTCACTGCTACCCTACGATTCGATGATATATATATATATATATTTATACCTAAGATCATATTGTGTTGACAAGCAGACACTGCATTGATTCGCTGCATTAGGAAATATAGCTGTACCGCATAGACAACAAGGAATCTTTACACTTGTTCTTGGTGCACCGACAATGTCCATGTTAGATCATCAATCAATCAATCAATCATCAATCATACAAATGAAAACACAAAAATGAGCCACAAATAAGGCCGATCGCTGAGAGTTGGAACGAGTTTGGCACGACTAATTTGCTGATGTGCATTATAATAATATGAGGCTTCTTGTTCTTGTGCTATGTATTATTTACACTGATGTGCTATTTAAAAGTGCTGATGACGAGTGTATCTCTATAATAGTAGGATGGAGGTATATGTGTTAAGTTATTGCTATAGCAGCCACTGATTTTGATTGATGACCTGCATGACCCATTATCAGTGGTTTCTGGCAATAAAACGAACAAATTCAATCATTACAGATAACTGCATCCGATTCCCTATTCGTTGCATGAGTACATAAGGAAAGTAAACTCTCTCCATGATGTAACTTTATACGATACAATCAATTAAAAGTCAATATGAAAAGCCTCCACAGTTGAGATTCTTTCTAGTTTCGCTTGTGTGTATGTGTGTGTTTTGTTAATTTATAAAAAGTAAAAAAAAACTTAAGTTATTGAAATTGAATTCAAGAAGAAGAAGACAAGTTAGCTGCAGCTTCTACATCTAATAAGAAAAAGGGTGCATCAATTAACTGAGCAGGAAAGGATCCACGTTCACCCTCAAAGGGTCGTATCATGGCTCGTTGAACGGCTTCTTTTTTACCATCCTTCCCTCCAGTAACGATGAATATCTTATTCTTGGCAGCATTTATGGTGGGTATAGATAAGGTAATAGAACTAGGTTCACCCTCTTTGGGTGAAGCCACGACAGCTTGATTCATAGTTTGTACTGCTACACTGTTGGGGTGATTACTTCCCACATGACCATCGGAACCTAGACCCAGTAGAACAAGATCTAAAATAGGCATATTATCATATGTCACGGGGAGTAATCGATTATGAATCAGTTCTTGGGTATATTCTTGAGCCTCACTGGATCCATCTGTCGTATTGGAACTCAGTGCAGTAAACGGTGCAATAATATCCGTCAATTGTAATGCATCACAGAAATTCTTTTTCACAATGCTCATGGATGCCTTGGGATGATCCAATGGAATACACTTATGATTGACAAAGGCTACTGTAACCTTGGTCCAGTCCAGGGATTCTTTAAATTCCACCAAACCTGTCAAGGCATCCAGAAGCGATCCACCAGCCACGGCAAATATAAAACATCCCTTGTTATCAATTTCATACTTGGCTATTTGTACAATGAGTTTACATAATTCCATAGCCACTGCTTGCTTATCCGATAGGATCTTGTATGTGGGGGGTCGAATCTTTTTTTCAATCACCAAATTATCTACAATCGCTCTCATTTTAAACGATAACCAAACAACAAGTCCACCCAAAATGAGTGCCATGGACACATCTACAATTTGTTTCTGTGGAACCATGTTGTATTTATTCTTCGTTATTGGATATGTTTAAAAATTAAAAATAAAATATTACTGTGTGAAATTTACACAGTATATAGCCCGGCCGTGCGTGATGTTGATTCCCGCCGTATATACGTACAGAAAAAGGAGATTTTACACGACCGATGACATGTAAAAGAAGGTACTATTATACATGAATAACAATAGAACTCATATACCATAAGGAAGAGATATAGCATCATGGAAATATCCAATAGTATCTCGACACTAAGTACATCAGAGCTACCATCATCGAATGAACTTAAGAAATTCTTCCAGGCTCGTTTATCTGTGCACATGAAGGCTAGACTTACTGGATCGTCAACAGCTACATCATCGAGTACGTTAGATCGTCTCCATCAAATCTTGACACCGGAACAAAAGACTGTATTGGATGAAGGAATTGATGTGATTCTTTATCAGTCTGCTCTCCAGGCAGTTCATCGTATCTTGAATCATCCATCGATGACACAACAAAATATGGAGACAAAAACATCAACAAACTCAAATATGATTACACAGCAGATACTTTTGCCCTGTAACAACAATCACAATCCTACCAGCAGCAATATACATGAGGAAACGAAGATGGAAAGTATGAAAAGGACTGAACCTGCTGTGGGGGTACATCCACAAGTTATAAAAAGTCCAGGACGGAATCGACAGAAAAAAATACGTCGCAAATTGATGCGGCGGGAACGAAAACGAGCCATGGCTGCCATAGAGCAACAGCAGAGACAGCAACAACAACATCATCAACACCGAAGGATGCCACCGCCACCACCACCATCTCATCATCATCATCCGTATCATCAACAACAACAACAACATTCACTGGATCCACATGATTATTACGGTCCTCCTCCTCCTCCTCTTCTCACATCGATGATCCCTCCTTCTACTATTACTTGGGAGAATCGGACACATCCTTTTCCCACTGGGGTTTCAAGTAAACAACATTTCCAATCGTATCCGAATTCATATGGTATTAGAGATTATAGTCGAGATCGAGAGATATGGGATGGAGGAGGACCGTATCCATCCTATCCTCGGGGTACTTCTAGTATTATTAGCTCTACAAGAAATAGTTTTGATCGTGCTGGTGCTGACAAAGAGGAGGATACCTCTTATTATGGGCCACAGTCTATACCATCACGGGGGGAACAGCATCATCATCATCAAAGATATGGACAATCCTCTCGAGATTCCTTCCAAGATGATGTGGGTGGTGGTGGTGGTAGCCATAGTAATAATAGTACGACGAGTCATAGTAGCACAACAAGTGATCATGGTCATCGCACTATTAGTACTAGGCGTCATTCAAGAAGGACAAGTAAAAGGAAGAGTCGTCGGAAATCAAGACGACGTAGCCGAAGTAGTAGTAGTAGTAGTGATAGTAGTAGTAGTCGCAGTAACAGTGGTACTTCCAACACACCCACCGATGACACGGAGAGTGTTACGACCTCATCTTTTACTGCTGCTCATCATAGTAGTAGTACTAGTGGTCAAAGACGACATCCGAAAGGAAAACGATCCCATCGAGGAGAATCATCTTACCATAATACCAAGAAAAAACAAGCGCGAAAGGAAGATAAGTAGTCATGACAGTAGGATAAGGAGACGGACTCAGATTCACACTCGTTTTCTTTCGACCCTTGTGCTAATAACTTAGTTAAGAGACAAAACTATCAATAAAGCGGAATAAAATACAATATGTATTTATATATATGTGTTTCTAATAATCTTCACCAATAAATCGATTCTTCGTATCAAATATTTTTTCATAATCTTCATTTTGTAATTCCCTTTTTAAATTTCGTACACTAGAAACAACATCTCGATTTGCGATTTGTTTCGATACATCGGATTCTTCTTCCATTTCTGAGTCAAATATTTCTAAAAGACGTTTCATTTCCCATTCTTCTTGGGCAGATAATGCAGCCATCAGTTCACCATCTGTGGTAAATAAACCCGTCTCTTGATTGGTCGATTTAATGAGTTGATCTTTACGATTTATGGATGACAAATGAGATGAAGTATCACTACTACTTATGGTACGTTGTTGTTGTTGTTGTGAAGGAGAAGAAGGAGGAATGCTAGAAGGATTCGAGACTAATTTTTTCTTTGCCTCTTCTAATAATTTCTTTGCTCGATGAATTTGTTTTGCGGTATCATCATCGAACGGAAGTTTAGAAGCCTGATGTATACTCTTAGAGCGATGGAAAGATATGGGATGTATCATTCGTGTCACCGTAGTAAGGGCACTCCCAGTGTTGGCGAATAGAACAACAGGGACGAGTACCATTATTTCTATATGGATGAATATTCGCAATAGGATTACAAACGTTTTTGCTTTGTGAGCGACACTACCAACATGAATCATTCTAATACGTTTATAGTATAACTGGAGATAACTATCTATTTCTGAGATGATACCACCGGGATGATGAAAGCCGTGGAAATGGAATTTAATCTATTGCAATCGGAAAATGTGTCCGTCAGGACGACGATATCACATGTACTGTGTGTCACGTAGAAATTACTTACAAGCTTCTATAGTACGATTGAACGCATA
>Ga0169931_10007673_pt1 | contig 15939 bp, 11 predicted proteins | sample Kivu_15m_20L_FD_129675 | JGI IMG/M metagenome (GOLD analysis project Ga0169931, IMG submission 129675) | Freshwater microbial communities from Lake Kivu, Western Province, Rwanda to study Microbial Dark Matter (Phase II) - Kivu_15m_20L... | ecosystem: Environmental > Aquatic > Freshwater > Lake...
CTCGCGCCGGGCGAGTACCAGTTCAACATCGACGCGCAGGGCCGGCGCGGCGTGCGCGTGCGCGCCGAAATCCCGGATGCTCCGGATTTCCAGCTCGATCTGCGCTTCCCCGAAGGCTCGATCGAAGGTCGTGTCGTCGACGCGAGCGACGGCGCGCCGCTCGCCGGCGTGCGCGTCACGGCGCGGCGCGTGCAGGAGCAGGAGGCGAGCGGTTGGCTCGGCCAACTCGTGGCGCAGGAGTCGACCCTCGCGCGCGAGACGACGGGCGAAGACGGCACGTTCCGTTTTTCGCGGCTCGACGCGGGAGTGTTCCAGCTCAGCGTCGCGCCGCGGCGTGAGGGCGAGCGTCGCTACGGCGCCGCGGCGCCGTTCAGCGTCGAACTCAGCGCCGACCAGAAGCTGCGCGACGTCGAGATCGCGCTGCCGCCCGCAGTCGAGCTCGCCGGTCGCGTGCTCGCACCCGATGGCGCGGCCGTGCGCGACGCGCAGGTGATCGCCACGCGTTCCGACGCGCCCGGTGTCGCACCGGAGCGCGCGACGAGCGACGCCGAGGGTGCGTATCGCTTCGAGACGCTCGCCGCAGGCAAGTACGACATCAGCGCCAGTGCGGACGGATTCGCCGACACGTTGGCGCCGGCCGTGGAGGTTTCGGCGCAGCGCAGCGAGCCGCTCGAACTCAAGCTGCGCGCTGGCGTGAGCGTCAGCGTGCGCGTGACCAGCGCGGGTCGGCCCGTCACCGGCGCCACCGGTCGGCTCGCGCCGCTCGAGGGCGGTGCGACGCCGACGGGCGCCGATGTCGGTCGCACGCTCTCCAATCTGTTCGCGGGCAAGGGTGTGTCCGACACCTCCGGCGTGCTCGAACTGGGCGTCCACGCGCCAGGGCAGTACCGCCTCGAAGTGCAGCGCGGTCTGGACAAGGTCGTCGAGACCGTGACCATCGAGGCGTTGGACAAACAGGAGCTGCGCGTGCGGCTGAAGTGACGCGCCGCAGGGGTTAGCATCGCGCGCGCCATGTCGATCACGCCGTTCGTGTTGTTCCTCACCTGCGGCGCCGCCCTGTTCGCCGATGCTCGCGCGCAAGCGCAGACGTCAGCCCACGCGCCGAACCAGGCGAGCGCGCCGGCGCAGACGCAGGTCCCCTCCGCGGGGCGGCTCGAGCTCGAGTTGGTCGAGTCCGCGCCGCTGGAGACCGAACTCGACAACCCCGACCTGCGCAACACGGCCGAGGTCTGGCTCGAGATGGTGGGGCGCGCGCGCCGCTCGCTCGACCTCGCGCACTTCTACGCGAGCGACCAGGCGCCCAGTTCGCTCACCGGCGTGATCGAAGCGCTCGAAGCCGCGGCGGCGCGCGGCGTGAAGGTGCGTTTCCTCGCCGAGGAGAAGTTCTACGCGACGTATCCGCAGACCCTCGATCGCCTCGCGCGTCTGCCGGGCGCGCAGGTGCGACGCTTCGATGTCGCCAAGAGCTACGGCGGTGTGTTGCACGCCAAGTACTTCGTGGTCGACGGCGCGGAGGTGTTCGTCGGCAGCCAGAACTTCGATTGGCGCGCGCTGGAGCACATCGTCGAGCTCGGACTGCGCTTGCGGGCGCCGGGCGCGGCGGCGAGCTTTCAGGCGCTGTTCGATGCGGACTGGCAGGTCGCGGGCGGTGCGGACGCCAAGACGGTTTTCGCGGCGCTCGCCGATCGTCCCGCGCCGGGCGACTCGATCGACGGCGCCAGCGTGCGTTACCGCTTCAGCCCGCGCAGCGCGCTGCCGAGCGAAGCTTGGTGGGACCTGCCGTTGCTCGTCGAGTGGATCGACTCCGCGCAGCGCAGCGTCGAAGTCCAACTCCTCACCTACAAGTCGATCACGCGCGCCAAGGAGTACTGGGACGAACTGGAGAGCGCCCTGCGACGCGCCGCGGCGCGCGGCGCGCAGGTGCGCTTGCTGGTTGCGGACTGGGGCAAGCGCAAGGGCACGATCGAGGGTCTCCAGAGCCTCGAACCGCTCGCGAACTTCGACGTGCGCATGGTGACGGTGCCGGCGCACTCCAGCGGGCACGTGCCGTTCGCGCGTGTGATCCACTCCAAGTACATGGTGGTCGACGGCGCGCGCCTGTGGCTGGGAACGAGCAACTGGGAGCGCGACTACTTCGAGCAGAGCCGCAACGCGAGCGTGTTCGTCGAAGGCGGCGCCGCGCCGGCGCGCGCGCAGCGCTACTTCGAACGGTTGTGGACCGCGTCGTGCGCGTACCGCGTGGATCCGTCCGCGCAGTACCAAGCCCCGCGCGTGGGGGATTGATGTTCCGTCTCCGACCTTCGACGCCCATCTCGCCGCCCCTGTCGGCGTGGCGCCGGTTCGGCGACCTGTTCAGGTCGCCTGGAATCCTCGCGCCCTGCCCGGAACACCGATTCCAGCGACATCTTCGACGAACTTCGGAAGCAGGACACTAGTCGCATGTGGAGCATGCTGCTGTTCGCGTTTGCGCAGAGTTCGACCATGGCGGCGCCGCTGCACCTGGGCGAGGTCGCTCCGCCCACACGCGCCGTCGCGGCGCTGCGCGTCGCCGACCGCGACGGCGAGAGTGGTTCGGCCCAGCGCGAAGTGAGGGAGCTGCTCGCCGAACTCCGCACGCCCGAGGACTTCACTGCGCTGGCCAAGTCGCTCGCGGGCCGGCGCACCGCCACGCGCACGGCCATGTTCGGCGTGACGCCGCCCGGGCTCTTGGCCGCGCCGCTTGACCAGCGGCTCGCTTCGCTTGCGATGGGCGAAATCACCGCGCCGTTCGAGCACCAAGGCGCGCAGTGGATCGTGCAGCGGATCGAGGATTCGGCGGCATGCCGCCAGATCTTCATCGCCGGCGTCGACGCTGCAGCACGGGAACGCGCGGAGCGGTTGCTCGCGACCGCGCGCGGCGGCGCTGATTTCGCGCAGCTCGCGCGCGAGCACTCCGACGAGCGCGCCAGCGCTCTGCGCGGCGGCGACTTCGCGATCTTCGAGCGCGGGCCGGCGGACGCAGGCTTGCGCGCTGCAACGTTCGCCGCGCGGATCGGCGAGATCGTCGGCCCCCTGGAGACGCCGCTGGGTTTTCACATCTTGCAGCGCGTCGGCGTCGAGTCCCTCGACCCGCGGCTGCGCGACGACAATTGGGCGCGCGTGCGCTGCATCCTGATCGCGTTTCGCGGGGCGCCGACCTCCGGCGTCGAGGTCGAGCGGTTGCACGACGACGCGCAGGCGCTAGCCGATGACTTGGCGGCGCGCATCCGCCGCGGTGAAGACATGGCGCAACTGGCGCGCGAGCACACCGACGACCGCGGGCTGCGCCCCTTCGGCGGCGAGGTCGGTTGGGTGCGCCGCGGAGTCACGCGCATGCCGCCGCTCTTCGACCGCGTGTTCGTGGATCCGCCCGGCCAACTGATCGGTCCCTTGGCGTCCACCGCCGGCTTTGTGTTGCTGCGGCGCGAAGATCCCGGGCCGCGCACGCGTGTGGATCTGCGTGTCGAGTGTTTCAGCGACTTGGTGCTGAGCCTGCAAGCGAGCGCCGAACGCATGGACGCAACCATGCGTTCCGAGGCCCTGACCGGGGCGCTCGAGGCCCTCCGCGCGCTCGCGCCGCAGGACGGCGACCAGGGCTGGAAGATCGCCGAGGAACTGCTCGGCCGCAGCTCCTCGAGCAGCGACTTCGCCGCGCTGCTCGACGCGCGTTGTTCGCAGGCCAGCACACCTACGTCGGAGCAGCCTTGGTGCGCGCCGCTGCGTGCGTTCTCTGCGGCGCTGGCGCGCCTGGAGGCCGAGCACCTCGAACTGGTGTGGGGCGCTCATCAGCGGCATGCGGAGGCGGCGCTGAGCACGTTGCGCGTCGAGTGGAGCCGGCTCGGCGCGAGCGCGCTCGAGACGTTGCTGGCCGCGCTGGAAATGGACGACCCTCGCTCGGTGGTCCAGGTGCGCTACGTCGCCGACGCGCCCTCTCCCGGCGCCGGGTTGTGGCCGAGCACGGGCCTTCCGCAGGTCTGGGTCCACGTCGACGCCACGTCGAGCCCGATGCTTCTCGAACGCACGCTCGTGCAAGTGGCTCGAGCGTTGCTCGCGCGCCAACCGAACGCTTCCCGGCTTTGCGCCAGCCTGCGCGAGACGTGCGCCGCGGCGAAACCTCCGCTGGCGGCCGAGGCGGTGCTCGCCGCGGAGCGCGCGCTGCTCGACGCGCTGGTGCAGCACGTCGTGCAGCGGGTGTTCGAGCGCAGCACGCAGGTCGGCGGGGCCGACGAACGGGAGACCGCACTGCGCGCGGTGTGGAGCGACTACCTGCGCAGCAGCGTGACCCGCGCGCAGGCTCTCGAGCGAGTCGCGGCCGCACTCGCAGCCCGCCGCTGAGCGCACGATCCGCGCCGTGCCTGGAACGGGTACGGAACGAGCACGGAACGGGCTCGGCCAGCGCCCGGGGCGGGGGTCGCCCGCGACGGCCTCAGCCGCCGTTGGATTGCGCCGGCGGCTGCGGCGCGGGCGGCTGCTGCGAGCTGGGCGTGGCGCTGGGCGGGTCGCCGGCTTGTGCGCCCGAGAAGCCCCACGTCCCTTCGATCCGCGCCCAGCGGATTCCGATGATGTCGATCAGCCAGTCCCACCAGCCCAGGTTGGGCGTGACGGTGCTCGAGGTGACCTGCATGTTCGTCAGGCGCGCGTCCACCGCGTTGTCCCGCGCGATCAGGATCGCCGGCCGGGGAATGTCGATCGAGCCGATGGTGAAGGCGACGCCCTTGGAGACGAAGCGTCCGGAGGTCTGCGTCTCGCGCGTGAACTCGATGCTCGCGCAGGCGCTCGCACCGGCGCACAGCAGCGTTGCGATGGCGAATTTGCAGGTGGCGCGGGACATGGGAAGGACGATAGCGCCGCGCGCGAAGCGGCGCCAATGCTCGCGGCGAGCGCGCGTTGCTTTGGCGTCGAGCGCCGCTGGCACGTTGCGCGCCGCGGCGCGGAGCGAGCTATCCTCGTCGCACAGCATGGGGACGGGGAACGATCACACGGGCCCGGAAGGTCGCGCTCACGAACTCGAGCGCGCGCTGGCGCGTCACGCGGATCGGTTCGTCGAGCTCTTCGGCGGCGCGCGGCCGCGCACGTTCTTCTGTCCTGGCCGCGTCAACTTGATGGGCGCTCACCTCGACTACAACGGTGGTCCGGTGGCGCCGATGGCGATCGATCGCGGGACCTACTTCGCCGTCCGCGTGCGCTCGGACCGCCGCGTCCGGCTCGCGTCCAACTCCGAGCCGGGCGTGCTCGAGACCAGTCTGGATCGTTTGCCCGCCCTGCGCACCGGCCGCTGGTTCGACTATCCGCTCGGTGTGCTGCGCCAACTCGCGGCTCAAGGGCGCGCGAGCGCTGGTCTGGACGTGTTGTTCGGCGGAGATCTTCCGGTTGGAGCAGGACTCTCGTCCTCCGCTTCGATCTGCGTCGGATCCGCGTTCGTGTTCGATTGCGTCTGGGGGCTCGGGCTCCAGGCGCGCGAGCGCGTTGCGCTGGCGCTCGTCGCCGAGCGCGAATTCGTCGGCGTGCGCTGCGGAATCATGGATCCGTACGCGGTCGGGTTGGCGCGGCCGGGCCATATCCTCTGGCTGGATTGCAAGGACGAGCGTTTCGAGCACCTTCCGCTCGACCACCAGCGTCACTGCGTCGCCGTCGCCGACACGTTGGTGCGGCGCGAACTCGCCCAGAGCGCCTTCAACCAACGCGTGGCGGAGGCTGCGGAGGCCTTCGAACGATTGCGTCCGTACGCACCGCAGGCCCGTGTGCTGCGCGACATCCCGGCGCCGGTGCTCGCAGAGCACGAGCGCGAACTCGCGCCGGAGTTGGCCCGGCGCGCGCGCCACGTCGTAGAGGAAGTCGAGCGCACGTTCGACGCGCGCGCAGCGCTGCTCGCCGGCGACGAACGCCGTTTCGGCGCCCAGATGTTCGCCGCACATCGCTCGCTGCGCGAGTTGTACGAGGTCTCGGCGCCCGAACTCGACTGCCTCGTCGACGCAGCGCAGGCCGAACGCGCCGTGTGCGGAGCGCGCCTGACCGGCGCCGGATTCGGCGGCTGCGTGGTGATGTTGCTCGAGCGCGCCGGCGCCGAAGCGGCTCTCGACTCGGTGGCGCAGCGTTTCGAGGAGCGCTTCGGCCGGCGTCCCGCTCTGCAGATCTTCGGTCCCGACGCCGGACCTCGCGAACTCTGATGCGGCGGCGGCTGAGTCGCGCTCCAGCACGAGTGGGTGGATTCGAGAGTCCGCCGCAGATGCCAGGTGGTTCGGCGCTCTCCGCAAGGCGCGAGGATTCCAGGCGAACTGCGAAGGTCGCCGAACCGGAGCAACGCTGCGGGGGGCAGCGAGGCGCCTGAGAGGTGCGGCGAAGTCTCGAATCAACCAACTCGGGGGCGAGCACTTGCCCGCCCCCGAGTGATTGCTGTCGGCGCTCGCGCTTCAGCGTCGGCCGAGCGCGCGCTTGGCGGCCTCGAGGATCGTCTTGCCGACGGCCTCGTTCCGCGCGTTCGCGCTAGCGCCTGCCTCGAGGAGGTCGACGGCCAATGCCGGCTTGCGACCGAACAGATAGTTCGCCGCCAGGAGGATGCGCGCGTCGTCGTCGGCGGGATGGTCGGCGAGGAAGCGCTCGAGCAACTGCAGCTGCGCGCCGAACTCCTTGGGATCGGCGTAGAACTCGTGCTTGTCGAGGTCGCTGGAAGCCAAGCTCGGGTCGAGCTCCAGCGCACGACGCAGCGCAAAGGCGCCGTAGTGGTAGTCGCCGGTCGCCAGCAGCGCGTCGGCGAGCACCAAGTACATCACGCCCTCGTTGGGGCGGAACTCGATGGCCTTGGCGTAGTGGAGCACGGCGTCGCCGTAGCGCCGCTCGCGGAACGCAGTGTCACCTTGCTCGAGGTACTGGTTGGCGAGGCGCGACAACGTGTCGGGACCGCGCTCCAGCGCGCTGAGCGGATTCTTCGCGGGCGCCACACGAGGCTGCTCTGCCGCAGCCGGCGCGGCCGGGACCGCTGCACCGACGTCGACGCCTTCTCCGACGCGCGCCGTGCTGTCGTACACCGGCTGCCCGTCCTCGTAGACCGCGACCGAGCTGCCTTCGTCGACGTACACGACCACCGTGTCGCTCGCGACCGGCTGCGAGTTGTTCACGATCACGCTGCCCCAGAACACCGGTGCGTAGCCCCAGTAGTTGGTGTGCCAGCGCGGCCAGCACCCGCCGCCCCAGCCCCAGCCCCAACCGCCGCCCCACCACAGGCTCTGGTTCCACGCGAAGGGGTGGCACCACCAGGAGTTGGGGTACGCGCCCCAGCCCCAGCCGTTGCTCCAGTAGGACACGTTGTTCCAGCCGAAGCCGCCGCCGCCCCACCACCAACCGGCGCCCGGCCAGCAGTTGTTCCACCAGGCGTTCCACTGCGCGCCGTAGGGCGAGCACCACGAGAACCCCAAGCTCAGGCCGAGTCCGACACCGTAACCGTGGCAGGTGGCGAGCGCGCCGCCTTGTTTGGTCAGCTCGTCGAAGGCCTGCGGCGACGCTGCGCGACGGCGGAACTCGCTCGTCTGCGCCTGGGCGAAATTCTCCTTGCGGGTCTCGTAGCGGCGTTGCTGCTCGGCGTTCCACTCGCCGCGCCGCGCGGCGACCTTCTCGGATTGGGCGGCGCGGTACTCGTCGCGCGCTTGGCGGATCTGCTGCGCTTCGCGCTCCCGCTGCGCGCTGGCTCGCGCATCCAACTTCGAAGCTTGGTCCGCTCGATGCGCGTCGCGGCGTTCGCGCACGGCCGCGGCGTCGTCCGCTGCGCGCGGGGCCTCGGGACGACGTGCCTCGCCCTCCAGGCTCGGACGGCGGTAGCGCTCGAGCACACGCTCGCGATCGATGGGGCGCGCGCCCGGAGCGCTCTCGGTGCGGGTCGGACGACTCTCGGGCGTCGTCGGCGCAACCCGTTCGAGGTCCGACGGAGCGCTGCGCTCGACCAGCCCAGGGCCGCGCGGCCGGGTGTTGCCAGCTTGGGAATCGCGCGCGGGAACGCGTGAGGAGGGAGTGCGCGCGGGCGGCGCGTCCGCGCTGCTGCCGGCGCCCGGGCGCAGAGGCTGCGCGGGCGCCACGCGCGGGAACGGTTGCCGCCGCGGAAGGGCCTCGAACGTCACACCCGAGTCCCGGTCGGCGTCCGGGATCGGAGTGGGCAGCGGTTGTCGCGGCCGAGTGGCCGGCGCCGCCGGCGGACGCACGGGACTGGGCGAGCTGCGCGGCTCAGCGCTCGGCGCGCTCGGCCGCAGCGCCCCGGGCTGTGCGCTCGAGGGCGGGGCCGAGGGCGGGGCCGAGGGCGGGGCCGAGGGCGGGGCCGAGGGGGAGCGGTTGGTGCGCGGAGAGTTCGGTGCGGACGGGGCGGGCCGCGAAGGCGCCGACGGCGCGGGGCGCGTGGGGCTGGACGGCGTCGGCCGCGACGGGGCGGGCCTGGACGGTGCGGAGGGCGCCGGGCGCGAAGGTGCGGAGGGCGCCGGGCGCGAAGGCGCGGAGGGCGCGGGCCGCGAGGGGGCCGGGCGAGATGGCGCCGGGCGGGAGGGTGCGGGGCGCGAAGGCGCCGGGCGGGACGGAGCGGGGCTGGGCCGCGACTGCGAGCCGCCGCCGCGACCGCCACCGCCGCGGCCGCCGGAATCGCCGCGCTGGGCGAGCAGCTCCGCGGGGGGGACGGCGATCAGAAGGGCGAGCGCCGCAACGATCTTTCTCAGGGCTTGGCGGTCCATGGCAGTCCTCTCGGTAGGTCAGCGAGTTGGGGCTTTCCCTTCCCTGGCAAATGCTGGTCCATGCTGGACCCAAGTGCGACCTGTCGCCAGTCACCAACGGCTTTTGCGCGTCCGAAGCGAAGCCGTTCGGTCCGCAACGGTGCTGTGTTCGCGCTCACTTCGCCGGCGCGAGGCAGGCCACCAGCTGGGCCTTCGTGGTGGCCTCCCAGCCGTCGGGAAGGCTCACCAGCCAGCGTCCCACCCGCGCCTCCGCGGGGGCGGCGCGCTCCAGCCCGCGGAGCGAATCCGCCAGCGAGGTTGCCGGCCAGTCGACGTTCACGAGCAGGGCCTGTGTCGCCGGCACGCGGCCGATCCCTTCGGGGGCAGCGCCCGTGCCGCGCGCGCGGAGCACCAGGGCGAGGGGCGCTCCGTCCGCCGCGACCTCGATCCAGGCTCCGGCGAGCGGCTGCCAGCCGGCCGGAAGGCTCGAGCGCCAAGTCGCGCTCTCGCGCGTCCAGCGCTCGCCCGCGGCCTTCCAATCGCACGGGCGGGGGAGTTCGATCCGTCGCTCCCAGGACTCCGGCGCATCGAAGTGACTGACCGTCGACGTGGTTCCCGGCGCCGGGGCAGCGCGGCGATCCGGCGGCAGGAAGTACAGGTCGAGCACCGCCAGATTGGTCGACACGCTCTCGACCTGCTCGGTCCAGACCGCCGCTGCGCCGCTCCACAGTTCGAGCCGCTCGGGCCACCAGCGCTTGCCGCGTTCGCGCCACTCGAGCACGCGGATTTGCTCCGCTGTGCCGTCGAGCCACAGGCGTCGCGGGCGTCCGTCGTCGCCCAGCTCCGCCATCAGCTTGCGCTCGCACTCGGCGGGCGCACTGCGCTGCATGGCGCCGGTCTCCGTCCAGGCATAGCCATCTGGCCAAAGGAAGGCGGCGCGGCGCAGCTCGAGCATTTCGCAGCGCGCGCGTCGCTCGGCCTCTTGCGCTCCGCCGGCGGCGAGATGTAGCGAGCGTTCGCGGCCTTGCTCGAGCACGTAGTACTCCGTCCCGTAGCGGTACTCGATGTGCCGGCCGAGTTCCGCCTCGCCGCGCACGCGCAGTTGCCAGCGCGCGCGGTCGGGGAAGACGTACGTGCAAGCGAGTTCGTGTGCGGTCTTTTGGTCCGCGGCGTAGTGCAGGCGCGAGACCACCTCGAACCCCGCCAGCCCGGCGATCGGCGCGCGCGCCGACAAGATGCGCGCTGCGGAGGCGTCCTTGGTTGTGGTCGGCGCCTGCGGTGGTTTGCTCGCCGAGCCCGCGAACAACGCGATCAGCAGCGCGCCGGCGCCTGCGACCGCCTTCGACATCGCGGCGCTCACCGGCGCACACCCAGCCGGGCCTCGAGCACCGCCGCAGCGCGCTCGAGCGTCGACAGTCGCTTCGCGAAGCAGAAGCGCACCAGGCGTCGTCCGTCGGACGGGTCGAGGAAGAAGCTCGAACCCGGCACCGTGGCGACGCCGCCGGCGCGCACGAGCTCGAGCGCGAACTGCACGTCGTCGAGCGCGCTCAGCTCGGAGAAGTCCGTCATCGTGTAGTACGCGCCGCCGGGCTGGAACACGCGCAGGCCAACGCGCGCGAGCGCGCGGCCGAGCACGTCGCGCCGCTGCGCGTAGTCGGCGGACAACCTCAGGAAATACTCCGGTCCGAAGGCGAGCGCGCTGGCCGCGGCGGATTGCAGCGGCGCGGGTGCGCCGACGGTCAGGAAGTCGTGCACCTTGCGGATCGCGCTGGTGAGCGGCGCGGGAGCGACGCACCAGCCGATGCGCCAGCCGGTCGCGCTCCAGGTCTTCGACAATCCGCTGATCGTGATCGTGCGCTCGGCCATGCCCGGCAAGGTCGCGAGCGAAACGTGTTCGCGACCGTCGTAGAGCATGTACTCGTAGATCTCGTCGGTGATGGCGAGCGCGCCGAACTCGCGGCACAACGCAGCGATCGACTCGAGCTCGTCGCGCGAGAACACCTTGCCGGTCGGATTGTGCGGCGTGTTGACTATGATCGCGCGCGTGCGCGGTCCGAACGCCGCGCGCAGCTCCGCGGGGTCGAAGCGCCAGTCCGGCTCGCGCAGCTTGACCAGGCGCGGCGTTGCGCCGCTGAGGATGCAGTCCGGGCCGTAGTTCTCGTAGAACGGCTCGAAGATCACCACCTCGTCGCCCGGGTCGGCGACGGCCAGCAGCGCCGCGATCATCGCCTCGGTCGCGCCGCAGCACACGGTCACATCGGTGTCGGGGTCGGTGGCGATCCCGTTGTAGTTCGTGGTGCGCCGCGCGATGGCTTGGCGCAGAGCCGGCGCGCCCCACGTCACGGCGTACTGGTTGATGTCCGCGCGGATCGCGGCGCAGGCCGCTTCCTTCATCTCGTGCGGCGCCTCGAAGTCAGGGAAGCCCTGCGCGAGGTTCACGCCGCCCTCGCGCGCGCAGACGCGCGACATCTCGCGAATCACCGACTCCTTGAAGCGCTGCGCCTTGATCGAGACACGTGCTGAGCCGCTCATGCGCGAGTGAGTCTACGCCGCGCGCCGCGCTCGAGTGCGCGCGCGCCTCAGGGCAGCTTCTGCGCCCACTCGAGCCACAGGCCCGGGTCGTCGCCGTAGTTGACGTCCGAGATCCGCACCAGCGCCGACTTGGCGCGGCGCTTCAACTTGGCGTCGCTCTTGGTGTACAGCTCGACCAGACCGCGCCCGACGCGCCCCTTCTCCTCGGGGTGTTTGCGGGCCACGCCGACCACCGCTTCGGCGGCGGCGTCGCCGACCAGTGCGACCGGGTCGTAGAGCAAGTCGAGCAGCGCCGGGACCGAGGGCGCATCGGCGAGCAGGCCGAGCGTCAGCGCGCACTGCGAGCGCACGAACGGTTCGGTGTCGTTGATTCCGCGCCGCGAGGCGCCGGTCACGCTCACCCCGTCTCCGCCGGCCGCCACGATGCAGCGCACCGCGTACGCGGCTTGGGCGCGGGTCTGCGGATCGATGTGGTTCTCGAGCAGAGCGACGATCTCGTCCAGCGGCGTGTCGGCGCGCCCGAGGATCGCGAGCGAGGTCAGGGCGTTGTGCACCACGTCGGGGTGCGGATCGTGGAGTGCGGCGAGGAGCGGTCCCTGCGCGCGCGCCGACTGTGAGAAGCCCAGGGCGCCCGCGGCCCGGATGCGGTTGATCGGCGGTCCCAACTCGAGCGCTTCCACCAACTCCTCGCAGCGTTTGCTCGACTGCTCGACGATCACCGCTTCGAGCAGGCGCGCCTCACGCTGCTGCGCGGGAGTGTTCGCCGTCAGCGTGAGCGCGTTCCAGCGCGTGATCGCCGAGTCCAGGTCCGCCAGCAGCTTGCCGAGCGGCTCGTCCTCGGGTTGCTGGATGCGCGGCGGCGCGGCGTCATCCGCCTTCTTGTCGGCCGTGGACGCGCAGCCGGAGAGCGCGGCCCAGAGCAGCGCGACGAGCGCGCCTGCGCGCAGCGAAGGCGTCGGTCGGGCGCTGGGCGAGGCGGCGTCGGGAGACAGATGCGGTGCGCGCTGCACGGGGGGCTCGCTGGGCTGGAGTTGGCGGAGCGCGGAGAGACGCTCCGCGGTCGTCGATCTTCCCAAGGGCCGGCCGTGTTTGCACCAGCGACGCAGCGCGTAATTCATGGGCGCCGTGCGCGGAGGCGCGCGGCGCGCATGCGGCGACCCACTAGACTGATGCGGGGACGCGCGCGCTCTGCATGAACTTCGACGCACTGGAAACCTGGCATCGCGAGGGCTTCGAGCAACTGACCGCATTTCGCGACCCCCGCTCGGGCGCGCGCGGCGTGTTGGCGTTGCACTCCACGCAACTGGGGCCAGCGTTCGGCGGAATTCGCCGCTGGTCCTATCCCGACCTGGGCGCGGCGGCGCGGGACGCGCTGCGCCTGGCGCGCGCGATGACCTACAAATGCGCGCTCGCCGACTTGCCCGCCGGAGGCGGCAAGGTCGTGCTGCTCGACACGCCCGGAGTCGCGCTGCCGGCGCAGTACGAACACGTGGGCGACCTCGTGGAGCGGCTCAACGGGCGTTACTTCGCCGGTCCTGACGTGGGCGCCGGCGAGGCGGAACTCGCCGCCGTGCGCCGTCGGACGCGTTGGGTCACGGACCCCGGACCCGACGGTCCGGGCGAACTGTCGGCGGCGACGGCGACCGGTGTGGTCCACGGGATCGAAGCCGCGCTCGAGTTCCTCGACGGCGCCGCCGATTGGCCGCGGCGAACGATCGTGGTCCAGGGGCTGGGCGAGGTGGGGGCGCGCGTCGCCGCGCAACTGCGCGAGCGCGGAGTGCGGGTGCTGGCCGCGGACGTCGACGCCGTCCGCGCCGAGCGCGTGGCGGCCGAACTCGGGCTCGAGCTCATCGATCCAGCGGCGCAGCTGGACACGCCCTGCGATGTCTTCGCACCCTGCGCGCTCGGGGGGATCCTGCACGACGTGACGCTCGTGCGCGCGCGCTGCCGCGTGCTCGCCGGATCGGCCAACAACGTGTTGGCGGCGCCGGAGCACGGCGATCGGTTGCACGCGCGCGGCGTGCTTTTCGTTCCCGACATCGCCATCTCGTCGGGCGCGCTGATCCGCGGCGCCACCTTCGCTCTCAGCGGCGCGCGAACTCCGCTGGAGCAGATCGGCGAACGCGTCGCCGCTGTCGTTCGCAACGTGCTCGCGAGCGCGGCCGCGCGCGGCGAGCCGCCGGTCCGCTTCGCGGAGCGCGAAGCCCAGCGCCGAGTCGAACTGGCGGGGGCCGTGCGCTAGAACGTGCGTGCGGCGCCGGGGCGCGCAGCCACCAGCATGATCCTCACGCACGCCGCACGCCTCGCGCTCGCCACGTTCGCGTTGCTTGTTTCCGCCGCGTACGCCAGCTGGCAGTCCGCTCCGGAAACGGGCGCGAGCGCTGCGCCGCTGCAGCGCGGCCCGTTCGTGATGAACCGCGGTCCCGAGCGCTTGGCCGTGCGCTTTCCGCGGGACGAAGAGCTGCAGTACAGCGTCTCCATCGCGCTCGGTGTGTTGGGCACGCCGACGGTCGGCAAGGTGACGATGTCCTCCAAGGTCGAGCCGTTCACGCCGACCGACGCGCCGCTGCTCGACGGCGCCCAGCCCACGCTCGAGCAGGTGCTCGTGACCGCCGTCGCCGAGGGCAGCTACGCGGTGTACTCCGTCAAGGAGGCCATCGCGACGCGCGTGCTTCCGCAGCTGTTTCCGCGCCTGGAGCACACCACGACGCAAACCGGCAGCGAGAACCGCCGCCGCGAGTTGCTGATCGGCAGGCGCGACGACGCTCCGATCTCGACCTACCGCTCCGACGGCCACTGCAAGGGTTGCAAGGACCGCAAGCACTTCGTCGACTCGACCTGGCCCTGGAAGGACGCCGCGCACTGCGACGGCTGCAAACGCGGCGAGCACCGCGACTGGCGCGAGCCCCGCACCAAGGAGATTCCCGAAGGCGTGCTCGACATGGTTTCGGCGGTCATGCTCGCGCGCACCATGGTCGAACAGGGCCGCAGCGAGATTCAGTTCACGCTGCTCGACCGCGAGAAGCTGTGGGAGGTCGAACTCAAGCGCGGGCGGCGCGGGCGGCGCAAGGTCAGCGCCGGCGAGTACGACGTGGTCGAGGTGCTGCTCGGCGCGCGCGCCGGCGGCGCGTTGGCCGACAAGTCCAAGAGCGAGGGCGAGAAGAAGGAGGAGTTCGTGGGCCTGTTCGGCATGCACGGCTCCATCTCGATCTGGATGCACCCCGAGTCGGGCGTGCCCGTTGCGATCACCGGGCTGGTGCCGGCGGGACCTGTCACGCTCGACGTCGTGGTGGAGTTGATCCGCGCGCGCGGAGCGCCGGAGTCGTTTCGCAGCGTGGTGAAGCCGCCGACCAAACGCTGAGAGTTCCGGCGCGCGCGACTCCGAGGCGCCGGATCACTCGAACTCGCCCGTCACCGCCAGTGCATCGGGGCGCACCGGCAGCCGCACGACGGTGGCTCGCCCCAGCGGTTGCTGCGGATCGCCGAGCACGAAAACGCCGCCGAGCGCTTGGTGCCGGCGCTTGACGTAGGCGAGCACCAAGCCCGTGTCGAGCACGAACGAGTAGGCCCACGACGTGCACACGCCGAGGTCGCGCCACTCGCCGCCGTCCTCGCGCCACAAACGGGTTCCGCGCGGCAGCGGGTTGTCGTGGTCGACCGACAGCGCCACCAGCCGCTTGTTGAGTCCGCCGTAGGTGTCGATCTTCGCGACCACCTCTTGTCCGATGTAGCAGCCCTTGTCGAGCGAGAATGCGCGCTCCAGGCGCGCCTCCTGCGGATACACGTTCTCGTCGATGTCGTCGCCCGGCTCGGCCCACCCGGCCTCCACGCGCAGGCAGTCGTAGGCGATGCGGCCCGCGGGCGTCGCGCCCGCCGCCAGCAGCGCGCTCCAGAGTGCGGCGACGTGCTGGGGGCCGACGTCGACGCGCACGCCGCCGGAGCCCGCGATCGGTTGGCGCGTGAGGCGCGCGGGCGCGCCGTCGAACTGGCCGAGCGTCCAGTGGTAGGGGAGCGCCGGCGCCGCTGCGCCGCACACGCGCGCGACCAGTTCGAGCGCGGCTGGACCGCACAACGCGAGCGGCGCGTGCTCGCCGCTGCGGTCGGCCAGGGCGACCTTCTCGCTGAACAGGTACATGTCCAAGGCCTTGAGCAGCGCGGGCGCCTGACCTGGCTGCGTCGAAAGCAGCAGGCGCTCGCTCTCCACGCACACGTCGAAGTCGAACAGCACCTTGCCCTTGGCGGAGAGCAGCAGGTTGCGCCCGCCCTGCCCCGCGGCGAGCTTGCGCACTTCGTTGGCGGTCAAGCGGTGCAGGAAGTTGGCCGCGTCCGCTCCGCGCAGTTCCACGGCCCCGCGTTCGGTTTGGTCGAACAGCGCGGCGCCACGGCGCGCGTCGCGGTATTCGTCCGGAACGTCACCGAAGGCGAGCACGAGCGGTGTCGCACCGGGGGCCACGGTGGCGTTGCGCTCGCGATGGAGCGTCAGGATGGGTGAGGTCTGCACGGGTTCGATGCTCGGAGGTGGCGCGGAGCCGCGACTGCGGTCGGTTCGGCGGAGTCGGTGGAAAACGCCGAGCATAGTCCACGTTGCGTCGCGCTCCCCGGCGGTCCGCGCCGAGTTCGTACCCACCCGCGATCCTTGACTCGCTGCAGGGGTGGCGTAACCTGACCTGATCTTTGCAGGCTGCACGATTTGTTCCACTCGCGC
>Ga0169931_10007674_pt1 | contig 15938 bp, 13 predicted proteins | sample Kivu_15m_20L_FD_129675 | JGI IMG/M metagenome (GOLD analysis project Ga0169931, IMG submission 129675) | Freshwater microbial communities from Lake Kivu, Western Province, Rwanda to study Microbial Dark Matter (Phase II) - Kivu_15m_20L... | ecosystem: Environmental > Aquatic > Freshwater > Lake...
CATGCCACTCAAATTATCAGCAACTGGCCACTGCCGCATCTAGTAAAGCGGTGCCCTGGCACCGCTACCCGGCAAAAACACGCGATAGCGGGGTTTTGCCTCTTCTCCCTAGGGAAGCGAGGCGCAACCACAACGGGTTGCAGGTATTTATAGGGCTCTACATCTGGCCCTCTGAATGTCCTCCCCGGCCTAATTTACTCGGGCTCGAGAGCTCGCCTTGGATCGTCCAGTAACTAAAAATTCATTTTCAAGGAGCGTGCGAACTTCCAGTTGTAGTTCACCCAGTGACTCGGTAATAGCACCCCTCATGCGGTCAAGTCCTTGCCTCAAAAAGTGAATGTGAACCTCAAAGCCTCCCTTCAGCTCTAGCAACGCTGCTAATAACTCACCGCGGATAAGTGCACTGGCTACCGCAGAGATCGCGTAATTGTTTCCTCCTGGATTCTTGACTCGTCTAAAGTAGTTACTATCCGGCAATGCCGCGGGGCTTTCATTCGAAAGAAGTAGGTTGGTGAGAGATCTATGGGATTTTATGCTGGGGTCCTGCATGAGGCTGTTGTTAGTCTCAATACACTCGTTTAGTCCCTCGCGATATTCCTTCTGTAGGCGCTTCTCCTACGGCAGATCTCTCGGTGCTTCCTCTGTCATTCGTGTTTACAATACTTGCGCCGCTCATGTTGCCCCCATACCGATTGCATCTCGAAGGAACTTTTTAGAGGTATGGCTTGGTGTAAGCCGGCCGTGACCTAAGGTCGAGCCGACAATAGTGAGCAGTATTCCTTTTGCGCTGGTGCGTGCGGAGGGGCTCCGGGGCTTTCCTGCAGTCTCCGGGAGCGAGTAGGGCCTAAGACTAAGCCGAGATTGATGATTTAACAGAGTTAAAATACCCTTTCGACAAAGCGTGATGCCCGGTAGGCTATGGGCCCAAGGTGTCGTGTCCACAGGGGTAGCATCTTGTGGTTAAGCAGCTGTAAGAGCTCCTCGAATAGTGGCACTAGGGCTTAGTTAGTCGCATGGTCAATAGAAGGTCCAATAGGTTCGTGAGGTGGTTTCAAGCGAGTATACGAGGGTTGATCGTACCCCTGGTGGGGTTCCTTGCGATTGTGCCGATCTCGGATGCGATAGGGCAGTCTTCAGGAGTTGAGGGTAACCGCGCCGTGTTCACCTCAGACACAAAGGCGGACAGGGCCAAAAAAGAGGCAACGATCCGCCAGGTAACCAAGCCGATTGCGAGGGCGGACGAGGAATTGGATTTTCAGGCACCAAATATCGAGGTGTTAAAGGATACCAATGAGGTGAAGGGGAGTGGTGGGATACTTATATCTCAACGTGGTGTTCAAGTTCAGGCAGATGAAAGTACGATGAACTTAAAAACCAAGCAGGGGGTTGTTTCTGGCAACGTCGTGATGACCTCGCCCCAGGGGGTTTTTTCAGCCGACTCCGCTCAGCTTGATATGGAGAGGGAGACAGGGGCTTTTCAGAACGGTGAATTCGCCGTTGAAGAGCAAGGGTATCAGATTCGGGCAGGGGAGATTCGCAAGCTGTCTGAGTTCGAGTTTGACCTCGACGATTCTGACATGACGACCTGTCGTTGCCTGGATGGATCGCGTCCATGGGAGATGCGGTCGGGTTCTTGCAACATCACCCAGGAAGGATACGCGCATGCGTATGACACATCATTTTACTTCCAGGGGTTGCCGGTGCTCTATACGCCCTACGTCGTTTTTCCGGTTAAGACCAAGCGAGCGCCGGGGTTGCTAGCACCACAGCTCGGCATGACTAATCGTGATGGCTTTCGTTACAGACAGCCGATCTTTGTGCCCCTCGATGATTCATCGGATATCACAATTACCCCCTTCGTTGACACGCGCTCTCGTGTCGGTACAGCGCTTGGAGGAGAGAAGATCTTCTCCAAAACGAGTAACTTGAGGGGGCGGGCGTATTACTCGAATGAGTCTATGCGCGGTAACAACTTGCGCGGGTTTGATGTCAGTACGTACAGCGATCCAACGATCGATACGAATCGTTTTGGTGGTTTTTATCGACAGCAGTGGCGGCCCGACCCACAACGGGAGCTGCCCCTTGAGTTTGTTGTCGATGGGCACTACACGAGCGACAATTTATTCATTAAGGAGATAGAGGATCCGGATATCGCTCCCCAGCAGTCTCAGTTTTTGACCTCGACAGCAGTTCTACGTGGAGTGGCGTTTGAGCGCGTAAATGCAGAGCTAAGAACCGAGTACAATCAGATGATCTTGAGCCCGCAGGAGCTTCAATTCCAGCGCGTGCCGGAACTTTCTCTCTCAACAAGGGAGACCTTCAGGCCGTTTGGCTTCAACCCGTATGGACTTAAACTGGTCACGAGCCTCAACTCAACGACAACTGACTTTGTTCGGGAGAAATACTACGACGGCTGGCGCTCCGACCTGGCGCCACGCGCTGCTATACCCTTCCACCTATCGAGCTACGTGCGTGGGCAACTATCGGCCGAACTGCATCAGACCTATTACTCGCTCAGAGATACCGAGCTTCCACCCGTTCCTACCCCGGTAGGCACACCGAGTAACGGTGGAACGACGAACGTTGCTGGTGTTCAGTCGGGAACCTCAAATGGGGGGGCAACGGAGGACCAGTTTCTTGAGTCGTCCAACTCGCGAACCCTTCCGATCTTCAGTTATGGGATGGGCACCGGCCTCGAGCGGGTCTATCAAGTAGAGCGAGACAGCTTTCTTACAACCTTAGCAGGGCTCGGTGCAGAAAATCAGACCAAGCAACTGGTGCGTCTCAAGCACACTATCGAGCCATCAGTTCAATTCACCTACATACCAGGGGTCAGTCAGGGGGATCTGCCGCTCTTCGATGCGCTCGATAGGTATCGTCAGAGGAGCTTGTTCTCGTACGGTGGCACCTCCCGAATATACGGTAAGTTCATCCGCCCGTATGAGCGTTCGAGGAACGTCGAGGAGCTCGCTGGCTCGGGAGATACCCTGCCGACCTTTGATCTTTCGTCATCGCTTCTCGGTTTTGGACGGAGTATGGTGCTCTCTCCAAGCTTGAATATGGACAGACAGCTTTCTGACGTTCGGGAGTTGGCGCGCTTCGACATCCGTCAGACCTACGATTATATTGAGGCGACCAAGGATGTCGATCCTAATCAGGACGAATTTTCTGACATCAGCCTCTCAATGATACTCTCTCCTTCGAGTTACTTCGCCACGGGTATCCAATCAAATCTCGATGCTGGGAATGGCGATTTCTCAAGTTATGACGTGTCGATGGCGATGCGAGATGATCGTGAAGATGCGCTGCGTCTACGCTACACCTTTTTCGAGCCGACCACTGCAAACGGTAACCGCACCACCAATCAGTTGGAAGGAAACGTGGAGTTTAAGCTGCACGAGCAACTCCGTTTGGGATACTACACCCGCTATGACATCGATAACCGCAGGGCAATCGAGACCCGGGCCCTCCTACGCTTCTTAAATGCCTGCAAGTGTTGGAGTATCGACCTCGGTGTCAGCGATCGGTTCAATCCGGACCGGACGGCGGTTCTGCTGAGCTTTACTTTTAATGGCTTAGGCGATATCACACAGAACGTAGGATTACCGCAAAGTAACGGGCAGTGACAGGGCCGAAGCGGTGTAGCTCATGGGGTGAGTTTTGTGAAAGTTTTAGTCACCGGTGCAGCCGGTTTTATCGGCAGTAACCTCGTTCACTACCTGGCGCAGGAGCGTTCAGCTTGGGATATCGTGGCTCTCGATCTGCTCACGTATGCCGGCAACCTCAAAAACCTCGAGTCTCTGTTAGATCGTGAGGCGGTGCGATTTGTTCGGGCCGATATATTGGACGAGGACGCTATGCGGAGGCTGTTCGAATCCGAGCGTTTTGATCTCGTTTTTCACCTTGCTGCAGAGAGCCACGTTGATCGATCAATCCTATCAGCTGCTGCGTTTGTGAAGACGAATGTCATGGGCACTCAGGCCCTCTTGGATGCGTCTATAGCAGCACAGGTTGGGAGGTTCGTACATATCTCGACCGATGAGGTGTATGGATCGCTTGGACCCACGGGGGCTTTTGTCGAAACCACGCCCTTGGACCCAACGAGCCCGTACGCGGCGTCGAAGGCGGCATCAGATCTGATGGTGTTGGCGGCGTGTAAGACGCATCGCATGAATGCATCAGTTACCCGATGCACCAACAACTATGGCCCGTATCACTTTCCCGAGAAGCTGATCCCGCTTTTCATAACCAACGCTCTGGAGAACAAGAGGCTCCCACTGTACGGCGATGGTATGAATGTTCGGAGCTGGTTGTACGTTACTGACCATTGCGAGGCGCTTCTGCGTGTCGCTGAAAAGGGTCGTGCAGGGGAGGTATACAACATCGGAGGAAGTCAGGAAGCAGAGCTTCCAAATCGTGATGTAACGTGGATGATCCTAGAGAATCTTGGGAAGCCAAGAGACCTCATTGAGAAGGTGGGAGATCGACCTGCTCACGACCGTCGCTATGCAATCGATTATACAAAGATAAATGCTGAGCTCGGCTGGAAGCCGCTGACTCCATTCCGTGAGGGGATCATACGAACGATCGAGTGGTACAAGAGTCACGAATCGTGGTGGCGCGAGATCAAGAGCGGTGCATACCGCGAGTTCTACGAGAGGAACTACGCCAAGCGCGGATAGGAGAGAGTGTGAAGATCCTGTTGTTTGGTGGTAGTGGTCAACTCGGGTATGAGTTGAAGAAGAGAGCTAAGGATCTCGCTTTTGATCTCTTGTCTCCGGTGACCGCTGAATTGGATATAACGGACCGTGAACAGGTAAAGCTCCTGGTGAGTTCTGTACAGCCGCAGGTAGTGATCAACAGCGCCGCCTATACAGCAGTAGATAAAGCAGAGGAGGAAAGCGAGAAGGCTTTCGCCGTTAACCGGGACGGTGCTCGACACGTGGCAGAGGCGTGCGAGGCTGCACGCTGTCGACTGATTCACATATCAACAGATTATGTTTTTGACGGTATGCTTGGGCGACCACTGCGTGAAGACGATGCAGTTCACGCGTTGAGTATCTACGGGAGGTCAAAGCTCGAGGGTGAACAGGCAGTTCAGAGTATTCTCGGGAATCGAGCGCTGATCGCTCGCACGCAGGCCCTTTACGGACAAAAGGGTCTAAATTTCGTATTCACTATGCTCAAGCTCTTCCCTGAAAAAGAGGTGCTCAAGATCGTCAGCGATCAGTCCGTATCGCCCACCTGGGCTGGTTGGCTAGCAGAGGCGCTGCTTGATTTTGCGCGGATGGATCGTGGAGGCGTTGTGCATGCCTCCTGCGCTGGTGCCGTCACGTGGTTAGATTTTGCAAGGGAGATCATGAAGCTCGCCACCCCTCATTTCAGTGGTGCGCAGCTTGCGCGGCTCGAGGAGACCACGGCAGAGGAGCTCAACCGACCGGCGCGTCGACCGATGTTTTCCGCCTTTGATACCGGTCTCATAACAACTATGTTGGGACGGCCGCCGATCGCGTGGCAGGATGGTTTACGGAACTTTCTGAGCGAAATAGGGGTAGTTAAGAAAGGGGGTATCGGGCGGTGAGTAGGCAGCAGGTAGAAAGTGGTACCGTTGTGGCTGTTCTCGCCGGAGGACAGGGGAGCCGCTTTTGGCCCATGAGTCGCAGTGCGCGACCGAAGCAGTTCCTGTCGATCAAGGAGAACGGAGAGAGTCTTATTCAGTGGACGGTGCGACGCGTGCAAGAGGTCGTAGGACCGGATAACGTGTGGGTTATCTCTAACCCAGCGCTGGTTGGTTTAATCACTGAGCATGTTCCGCGAGCTCGTATTGTGTGCGAGCCAGTTGCTCGCAACACAGCCCCCTGTATCGGATTGGCTGCCGTTCATGCGCTCGTTCATTCGAGCGGAATAGACCCTGTCATGGTGGTTTTACCGGCCGATCACGCAGTCCGCGATGAGGAGAAACTTCGGGCCGCTATTCGGGAGGGTGTTCACCAGGCACGCACCTCGAATGTGTTGGTAACGATTGGGATACCACCAACGCACCCTCACACAGGCTACGGTTACATTAAACGTGGCTCTCTTCTGGCGGGGCGAACGTATCGGGTCCAACGATTCTTTGAGAAGCCCAACCTTGAACGAGCCACCAAGTACGTGGAAGACGGCACGTACTCGTGGAACTCTGGGATGTTCGTATGGCGTGCCAGTGTAATCCTTGAGGCGTTTAAGGCCTACCTACCAACGATGTACGATGGCCTCATGGAGATTAAGGGTTTGGTTGAAGCTGGTTCGACGCCACTATCTGATGCGCGCTTTAAAGAGGTCTTCTCTAGTTTTGAGTCGATATCGATCGATTTCGGCGTGCTCGAGCATGCGGCAAACTGCGTGGTGATCGCAGCGGAGGAGTTTGGTTGGAACGATGTTGGCTCCTGGGATCAGTGGGCAGAGAATTTTTCAGCCGATGCTGATGGGAATCTCCTAGAGGGTGATTCGCTCATTATCGACAGCTCTGATTGCGTCGTGCGGGCCAATAAACGGCTGATCGCAGCGGTTGGTCTCAAGGATACGATCATCATCGATGCTGGCGATGCTCTCTTGGTAGTATCGCGCGAGCATGTGCAGGATGTACGGAAGGTTGTCGAGGAGCTAAAACGGAGAGGACGCACCGAGCTTACATAGCGAAGCAACGGTCTGAGTTTACTGGAGACGATTGAGGAATATATGGCTAAGAAAGTTGCACTCATTACTGGAATTACCGGGCAAGATGGTTCCTACTTGGCGGAGTTCTTGCTAGAGCAGGGGTATGAAGTTCATGGCATGGTGCGTCGGGCTTCGGTTGATAAGTACGAGCGTATTGCACACATTATGGATAAGGTGAACCTGATCCAGGGAGACCTTTTGGATCAATACTCTCTCATCTCGGTTCTCAAAGAATGTAGGCCTAGTGAGGTGTACAACCTGGCCGCGCAGAGCTTCGTACCGACGAGCTGGGCGCAGCCGGTGTTGACGTCTGAGTTCACTGCGATCGGAGTTACGCGGATGCTCGAGTCGATCCGCCTAGTGGATCCGTCTACCCGCTTCTATCAGGCTTCGAGCTCCGAGATGTACGGTAAGGTGCGTGAGACTCCGCAGACAGAGCTCACCCCCTTCTATCCGCGATCGCCGTACGGGGTTGCAAAGGTGTACGGACACTACATCACGGTCAATTACCGCGAGAGCTATGACCTGTTCGCAGTTTCGGGAATACTTTTTAATCACGAATCGCCGCGACGAGGTCTGGAGTTCGTAACGCGTAAGGTTACCGATGGAGTTGCGCGTATCAAGCTCGGAATCTCTAAGGAGCTTAGGCTCGGCAATCTGGATGCGCGAAGGGATTGGGGCTTTGCGGGGGACTATGTCAGAGCGATGTGGATGATGCTTCAGCAGGACACCCCGGATGATTACGTGATCGCGACGGGAGAGACTCGCACTGTGCGAGAGTTAGTCCAGGTAGCTTTCGAGCGCGCAGAGCTTGATTGGCAGCAGTATGTGAAGATTGATCAGGCGTTCATGCGCCCCGCAGAGGTGGATCTGTTGGTGGGCTCTCCCGAGAAGGCGACGAGGCAGCTCGGTTGGACGCCCGAGGTATCTTTTGAAAAGATGATCCACATGATGGTGGACTCTGACATCAAGCGCCTTTCGAGTATGGCTTAGGGTAGAGAGGCATAATTAGTCATGCGAGCTCTCGTTATCGGAGCGGCAGGGTTCGTTGGGCAGTACCTGATTGAGCATCTGCGTGAGCAGGGAGATGAGGTATTTGGGGCGAGCATCGACGGGCGCGTAGCAGGGCTCCCTGCTGAGCGCTCGTTCCTCATGGATATCACCGCGCAAGAGAGCTGCGCAGAGGTGCTCCAGAGGGTCAAACCGGATGTTGTATACCATCTGGCAGGCATCTCATTCGTGCCAGAGGCTGAGGCTGATTTTACGCGTACCTTGCAGGTTAATGTCGGAGGTACAGCGAATGTGGTTCGGCAAACCCATCTTCTGGGCCAAGGGGTAGCTTTGTTGTTCATCAGCTCTGCTGAGGTGTATGGTCATGTGCCGCCTAACGCACTCCCGATAGTGGAGGAGACGGAGGTAAAGCCGAACAACAATTACAGCCTTAGCAAACGCATGGCGGAGCTCGTCGTCGAACGCTATGGCAGAATGGGGGCGCTGAGGTGCACGATTGCGCGGCCCTTCAATCATATCGGCCCGGGGCAAGACTCAAGGTTTGTAGCGTCAAATTTCGCCCATCAGTTAGCGGCGGTCGCTTTGGGCAAGGCTCCGCCCCGTTTGGAAGTGGGTAACCTTGATGCACGGAGAGACTTCTCTGATGTTCGTGATATCGTTAAGGCTTATCGTCGTATCGCAGAGTTGGGTGTCGGAACCTACAATTTGGGGTCGGGTACACCGCGCTCGATACGAACGCTTCTCGACACCTTGATTGCGGTGTCCGGATTGACGGTCGAGGTGAAACAGGACCCAGCGCGTATGCGCGGCCCAGAGGTGCTCGAGCTCTACGCTTCAAACGAGAAGGCGTGGCGTGAATGTGGATGGAAGCCATCAATCCCATTCGAACGGTCTTTGGAGGATGTCTACCGGTTCTGGTACGATACGTTGTCGAAGGGATAGAGCGCATGGTTCGCGTTCTGATCGTCATGGGTGTCTCGGGTTCGGGAAAATCGACCCTCGCGAAACGCATCGCGCAGCACTTGCAGTGCGATGCGGTGGTAGAGGCTGACCACTTTCATCCCGCCAATAATCGCGAGAAGATGCGTGCGGGAATACCGCTGAGCGATGATGACAGGTGGCCTTGGCTGGCGCAGCTTAACGAGTACATTCGATCCAGTAATGCAGCACTGCAGGTCGTAGCGTGCTCTGCTCTGAAAGTGAGCTATCGCAAACGTCTGATGCAAGGATTAGAGGGGGAGGTACACTTCCTGTTTCTCGATGCGCCGCAGGAAGTGCTCGCTCGCCACCATCGAGATCGAGTGCACGAATACATGCCGGCTAGCCTGCTTGAGAGTCAGTTAAACACCCTTGAACGGCCAGTTCTTGGGGAGCCGGTGAGTGTGGTTTCGGTTACTGGAAGCGAAAACGAGAGTTTTTTAGAGATATTAGAAGTGCTTAGACGTCTTGGAATCTCGCGCTGAGGGCGCGTCGAGGAGTGCTTCGCTGGCATCATAAGAAGTCGAGGTTTGAGCCGCCGCTGAGGAGTATTGCCCCTCGTTAATCTGTTCGTCTCAGCCGCGCATAACGGCTTCATACGGAAGGTTTTAGGTTGTATGGAAGAGAAACGGCGTACTGTTTTGGTCGTTGATGATGAAGCAGCCGTTAGGGATTCGCTTAGTTTGCTCTTGAAGTCTACCTTCGACGTGTGTGTTGCTGAAGATGGTGAGGTCGCACTCTCAGTCTTTGAGCAGGTTAAGCCAGATCTTGTATTGCTAGACCTCCTGATGCCCAAGCTCGATGGGTTAGGGGTGCTTCGTCGCTTGCGTGAGCAGGGCCTTAACGTTCCTGTAATTATGCTGACGGCAACGACGACCGTCAGGACCGCCGTACAAGCGATGAAGTTCGGTGCAAAAGATTTTCTGAACAAGCCGTTCGATGTCGCTGAGCTTACCTCTCTCATCATCGCAACGTTGGATGGGCACGTCGCAGATGGAGTCGAAAATGCCCCGAGCTTACAGCCCAAGAGCACTGGGACTCAAGATATTCCAGGAGATTTTGGATGTATGATCGGACGTTCGGTCAGCATGCGGGATCTCTTTGTGCGGATTGAGCAGGTCGCAGCTCGTGATTCGACGGTTCTCGTCACGGGTGAATCAGGAACTGGTAAAGAGTTAGTAGCGCGACAGATTCACGCATGTAGCTCGCGGCGGAACGGGCCCTTCGTTGCTATTAACTGCGCAGCGATCCCAGAGACCTTGATAGAGTCAGAGCTCTTTGGGCACGAGAAGGGTGCCTTCACCCATGCGGTTGAGCGGCGGCTGGGACATTTTGAGCTGGCCGATGGAGGGACGTTATTTCTGGATGAAATAGGTGAGTTGAGTTTAGCGGTGCAGGTAAAGCTGCTTCGCTTCCTCCAGGAGCAGGAGTTTTACCGTGTGGGGCGATCGAAACCTATACAGGTGAACGTGCGTATTGTGACTGCAACCAACAAGAACCTGGAGGAGCTTGTCCGCGCTAAACTCTTCAGACAGGACCTCTTCTATCGCATTAATGTTATTAATTTGGCACTGCCAGCCCTTCGAGAGCGGTATGATGACATTGTTCACCTGGCGCAATTCTTCTGTAGAAAGCTCGGTCAACGCTATGGAGGACGAGAAATCTCGTTTTCCGCCGACGCGATTGAGTGCATGACCGCATACGATTGGCCCGGTAATGTTCGTGAGCTGGAGAATGTGGTGGAGAGCCTGATTGCGCTTGCACCTCACAATGAAGTTGGCCTTGCCGATCTACCTCGTAAACTGAGGGAGCGTGCTACCAACGAGGGTCTACCCGCTCCTGCTCTTTCGGTCGGCCTCGGTTTTGAGGAGGCAGAGAGGCTGTTTGAAACTGAGATGATCGTCAAAGCACTCAAGCGGGCCAACTTCGTTCAGACGCGAGCGGCTGAATTACTGGGGATCAGTCGTCGGATCTTGAAATACAAGATGGACAAGCTAAGAATCAATGAGCGGGGAGAGGTCGATAGGGGAGAGGCCGCTTCTGGTGAATAGGAGAGCCGCCGCTCTTGCAAGCTCTGCCGTTGGCCGACTCTCTATCTCTTCGAGAACTCTTATTTCTTGAAGAGATCGTCGAGAGCAGCCAGACTCCTTGCTTTTGAGTCGACCCCGCCATGAGTCTGCCCAACAGTTGGACGAAAGTACTCGCAGATGTTCGACCGCTCTTTTTCCTTCACCCATTCGGCCGACGATTCCCTGCATTCATGGTGTGAACCTTCATCGTAGAAGGAGCAGTTGCGACAGACGTGCAGGTCGCTGTGGCAGTGTGGACACGTTTCGCGAAAGCCTACCCTGTTGGGCGCATCCGCGATTTCAACCGGTTTTTTACAGTGGAAGCATGGTAAAGCAGCCATAGTTGCCTAACGATATCTTGCTCTGGCGATTACTGTCTACTACAGCATCAGACCAACGTAGGAACAGGCAACAGCTTTGAGGAGTAGAGGCATCTAAGATATTGAGAGACGTACATGCAAACGGCCGTCTGGGTCACCCTCGGAAAAGAAGATATTGAGGTTTCGGGGCGTTAGCTTCATTATGCAGAGATGCACTCAACGGAAAGGCTCATGACAGACGCAGCGCGCCCGATTGCTCAGCAGGAGATTACGAGCAGAGCTCGAGCAGCCACGCGTGCAGTCGTGAGCGAGGTCCGATGGCTAGCAAGGGTGATGATCTCATCTGCCGACCGATTTTATTGGGATAACGGCTTCTCAAAGGCGGCTGCCCTAGCCTATACGTCCCTGCTTTCCTTGGTACCACTGACCGTGCTGTGTTTTGGCGCGTTTGGGAGCTTTATTCAGACCCCGGAACAGGCAGCGGCGATTCAGCAGTTCCTATTTCAGCAGTTTCTCCCGGTGGAGACCTTGACGGATGTCCTTGAATGGGTGCATCGGCTGAGTCAGAATATCCGAGCGCTGAATTATGTGGTGATCACGACCCTGATCGTGACCTCGCTGCTTCTCCTGAATTCGATCGAGTATGTATTGAATGAGGTGTGGCAGGTGTACGAAACGAGGCCTATCACCGAGAGGTTGGCTATCTTTTGCGCCATTATAGTCCTCGTGCCCTTCTTTGCCGTGTCGGGATACTACACCAGTTCGAAGGTCGAACCGTTTCTAGCTGGCTATAGCCTACTCTCTACGATGTACGAAGATGCAGTTCCCTTCTTGATCGATTTCTTGGCATTCGCGGCGCTGTACTTCCTTGTGCCAAAAGCGCCGGTCAAGTTAGGCCCAGCCTGCTTGGGAGCTTTTACCGCATCGGTGTTGTTCGGGATGGCAAAGCATTGGTTCGCAGTGTACCTGGTACGGTTTACTCGGTATGACCAGCTATACGGAGCTCTAGCTGCATTTCCGATCTTTTTGTTCTGGCTGTACGTGTCGTGGTCTATAGTTCTCGTAGGAGCTGAACTATCCTATCAGGCTCAGCATCTCCCGCGCACCGGCAAGCTTTGGAAGCGCTCCCTGATGAGTGTCGGGGACGGGGCCATGTTGCTGGCGATTCAAACCCTCGTAATGGTAGTTCAAGCCTTTAGACGGGGCGAGAAGATACCCAACGAGCTCGAGATTGCAGAGCACATAGGGTGTAGCTCCGTTGTCTTAAAGCCGACCCTTGATGCTCTGAGTCAGGCGGGGATTATCATGAGGGGTAGGGGGAGAGATATGCCACTACTTCTCATGAGGAGCCCAGAATCAGTCACGGTTGCAGAGATCCGAGAGGCTGTCTTTAAAAAGCGCAGCTCGATGTTTTTGGGCGCAGAGATGCGGCGCTTGTATGAGTGCTTCAGCGTTGATGGGGACCCAAAGAAGGTGTTGCTCGCAGACCTCGTGAAAGGTGACTCACAGGGCGACTCAACGATGGTTTGATGAGTACCCTCAACACAAGACTGATACTGTGGCGGTCGTTAGGATTTGATTCGGAGAATTCACTATGATTACTACCACGCAGCTAACCAACGGGTTGACTGTGATAGTCGAGGAGATGGACCACGTGGAGTCAGTCTCCTACGATATGCTTATTCCGGGAGGATTAGTCGTCGACGAGCCTACCACGGTAGGGGCGAGCCTCATTCTGGCTGAGCTGCTTGGGAGGGGAGCGGGCGGGATGGATGCACGGCAGCTCTCTGCCGCTTTTGACGCCGCCGGTATCAGACACGGCGAAGGCGTTGGGATGGACCGTTTTTCTCTCAGCGGGTCCCTAGTGGCCGACAAATTAGAGCGAGCCCTCGAACTCCTCTCGTGTATGGTGCGGGATGCAAGCTTGCCTGAGGGTGAGATAGAAAGCATTCAGAGCGTTATGCAGCAGGATATCGCGGCACTAAACGATAATCCGGCCAGAAAATCGATGGTTGAGCTCACCAAAAGGTACTACCCCCAGCCGTTTAACCGTTCCTCCCTCGGAGAGGCTGAAGGGATCGCTGCCTCGACGCGTGAGACCATGACGGGCCTGTATAGTAGATATTTCGTACCTCAGCGCGCTATCCTCTCTATAGCTGGAAATGTAAGGGCAGCCCGTGTGCTCGAATGGGTAGAAAGGTATCTGGGCTCGTGGCCCGGTTCGGGGACCACGCTGCCTGAGTTTGGTTCGCTAACCCCTCATGCATACTATCCTCTGCAGGTGGAATCAGCGCAGCTGCAGATCGTTATGGCTGCACCATCAGTCAAGTTTGCTGAGCCCGGGTATTATGACGGCAAGATCGCCGTGAGTATCCTCGGGGCATCGATGTTCGGGCGACTCTTCGTGGAGGTGAGGGAGAAGCGAGGCTTGTGTTATTCAGTGTATGCGAGACACGGAGCCACTACCTCGTACGGGACGGTGACGGCGTATGTTGGGACAACGCCAGAGCGTGCCCAGGAGAGCCTTGATGTGTTGCTGCGCGAGTTCGAGGGACTACGTGGTACCGTCACTCCTGATGAATTAGCGCGAGCGAAAACAAACCTCAAAGCGGCTCTCGTTATGGGAGAGGAGTCACCAGGCTCGCGCGCTGCGTCAAACGGTGGTGATTGGTGGTTACTCAAGCGTATACGCTCTCTTCAAGAGATCGCGAATGGTATCGATACCGTTTCGCTCGATAGTATAGAGGCCTTTTTAGCTAGCTACCCTTTTCGCCCCTGCTCTATCTTGACGTTAGGGAGTCGACCGCTGGACCTTCCCAGTGGTGTTGTAGGTTGAGTGAGGAACACGACATGAAAGCGCAATTTCTCAAGCATAATCTTGCAAACGGCCTTACGATTCTTGGGGAGGTTAATCCTTCAAACGTAAGCGCGGCCATCGGATTCTTCGTCAAAACGGGAGCGCGAGACGAAACTGAGATCGAATCAGGGGTGTCTCATTTCCTTGAGCACATGATGTTCAAAGGGACCAAAACTCGCTCGGCGATGGATATAAATTTTCAGTTGGGCAACCTTGGTGCTCAGGCTAATGCGTTCACCTCTGAAGAGAACACAGTGTACTATGCGGGGGTTCTGCCCGAGCACTTTTCAGCGATGCAGGAGCTGTTAACTGACATGCTGAGGCCGGCGCTTGATCCCGACGATTTCGCTACAGAGAAGAAGGTCATCCTCGAGGAGATAGCCCTCTATCAGGACCGACCACATTTTTACCTCTTCGAAAAGGCTTTTAAGGATTACTTCGGGGATCATCCGGCGGGAAATTCTGTGCTGGGGAGCCACGCTTCAGTTTCAGCCTTGACGCGCGAGCAGATGAAGCTCTACTTCGATAGGCGGTACTCTCCGTCGAATATGGTGCTGGCTGCAACGGGTAACTTCTCTTGGGATCGATTTGTTGCTGATGCAGAATCGTTGTGCGGACATTGGGAGAATTATGCGGTGGGGCGCGCGACGTCGAGATATCACGGCAAAGTGGTTCAGGAGTGCTATACGCGTAAAAATCTGAGTCATGCTCACGCTATTCTTATCGCGCCGGGTGCCGCTGCGCAGGATTTTGAGCGATATTCACTCTCGCTACTGTCGACAGTGCTCGGAGATTCCTCGGGTTCAAGGATGTATTGGAGTTTGATACATAAAGGATTGGCGGATTCGGCGAGTGTTGATAGTGACGAACGTGATGGTGCCGGGTGCTTCCTTGCCTATGTTAGCTCGACCCCGGAACAGCTTGACCAGGTGATCGGGATTGCGCGCGGTATACTATCGACCCCACTCGACTTCAGCGAGGATGATCTGGAGCGAGCCAAGGCAAAGGTGATCTCTCGCATCGTCTTGGACGGAGAGCTTCCGATGGGACGTCTGATGGCTTTGGGCTTGGAATGGAACTACCGTCGAGAGAATACTCCTTTGTCAGAGGTCATCTCGCGTGTGAAGGCAGTTCAGAAACGAGATATCGAGCGAACCCTCGAAAAGTTTCCTCTGTCGTCGATCGCTGAATATCGCCTCATGCCCGAGTAGCTCTCCAACCTTATAGAGCTGTCACTCTTAAATCTGCCACGTGAACGTGCTCGGAAACGTGAACGTCCGCCGAATATGAGCCTTTTTCGTCTCCGGTACGTTCAGGAGCGCATCCACGTGGTCGAGTACGAGGCTTCAGCTCTCCTCCCTGGAAAAGGCAGCTTTGTACTACGTGTTTTTATATGTGCACGGCACCAGGAACGAAAACCGCCCGCATACGCGGGCCCTAGCGAGATGAGATTGCGTGGCTTTCGAAGCCGGTAAAAAAGGGTAGACGACTAATCCTCGTCTTCTTCTTCTTCTTCTTCTTCTTCTTCTTCTTCTTCCTCATCTTCGTCCTCGTCTTCGTCTTCATCCTCGTCATAGTCGAGGTCATCATCGTCGAGGTCGATGTCATCATCATCGTCGTCTTCTTCCTCTTCTTCTTCGACCTGTCCATGGGCGAACACTTCGGGATCGATCTCTTCGAGGGCATCGGAGAGTGCCGACACAATTGATGCGAGATCCTCTGGAGCGCAATCCTCATTCTCTATGACTGCTTCCACGGCAGCACGAACCTCGGTAACGAGGGCGTCCTCAAGGTCTCCAGAGTCTTCCTCAGGTTCTTCGGCCTCACCCTCTTCGGCCTCTGGGTCGAAATCCTCTTCGAGGCCTTCCTGCAGCTCTGCAAATCCTTCGACAAGCTGGGTGAGCGCTTCAATGATCTTCTCTGTCGCCTTCGTGGTCATAATCATTCATCCAAGTATATACGCGCCTCATCAAGCTTAACGAGGCCGGGAGTTTCTTTCTTCGTTGA
>Ga0169931_10007675_pt1 | contig 15936 bp, 15 predicted proteins | sample Kivu_15m_20L_FD_129675 | JGI IMG/M metagenome (GOLD analysis project Ga0169931, IMG submission 129675) | Freshwater microbial communities from Lake Kivu, Western Province, Rwanda to study Microbial Dark Matter (Phase II) - Kivu_15m_20L... | ecosystem: Environmental > Aquatic > Freshwater > Lake...
AGACTACAACACCAATAATTTAAAACTTAATGCTGCCTTTCATTACAAAATTAAAAATGACATTGAACTAATTTTCAGTTCCAATTTTGGAACTGGAACAACCATTTATCAGGGAGAAAACAGGTTCAGTTTAAGAGATATCCTGTTCTTTCAAAACAAGTTTGAAATCAGCAAGAAGGACAAATTTTTTGTGCGCGCTTATGCCACACATGAGGATGCCGGTAACTCTTTTGACGCCGTTGTTACAGCATTTGAGCTTCAAAATTTATCGAAAACAAACGATGAGTTTAAGAGTGATTATCGCAACCGCTGGGTACAAGGTGGATTCAATGCAATCAGTTTTAAAATCCGCCAGCTCCCGGGCTATCCAATTCCTTTCAATGAAAGCGTTTACGATTCATTAATGATTGTTTATCGCGACACCTTGGTTAAATACCACGAAATAGCGAGAGACCGCGCCAATACAGGCCTGGGGATAAATCAAAACGATTACTATGAGGCAGGAACCGCACGTTTTGATTCTGCTATGGCTCAGGTAAAATCAAGAACGCTTGCTGACCGCGGAAGTCTTTTGAAAGATCGCTCGGCCTTATATCATGTTCATGGTGAATTTAAAGAAAAACTATGGACCGATGCAGGATTAACCCTGGGAGCCAACTTCCGGCAATACAGACCCAATTCGGAAGGAACCATTTTCAGCGATACGCTGATGATTGATCGGATAGAAAATGGCGATACAATATTCAAAAGAAACGTAATCATCAATAATGAATTTGGCGCCTACATGGGCTTGCAGCAAGAACTGTTTGCAGGAAGACTCCGGCTAAACGGTACAGCACGCGTTGATAAAAACCAAAACTTCAATTACATTTCTACCCAAACCTTTTCTGCTGTTTATACGATTAACAACAATCACACATTCCGTCTGGTCTATTCATCGGCTATTCGAAACCCAACGCTTCAGGATCAATATCTTTTTTACAATGTTGGCAGGGCCATTTTGATTGGAAATATTAACGGGCGCGATTCCCTGATCACCGTATCTTCCTTTTTTGATTATCTCGATCAACTGAATACATCCAAACTGCAATATTTTGATGTCGATCCTATTCGTCCAGAAAGAGTGAATACGGTGGAGTTGGGTTACCGTGGCACCTTGTTTAACAAAGTTTACGTGGATATGAGTTATTATCGATCAAGATACACTGATTTCATTGGCTTTAAAATAGGTCTTGATGTCCAATTCAGCGGCTTTGGTTTGCCAGGTATTCAGGCTTACCGGCTTGCCGCCAATACCAATGATATTGTTTACACACAAGGTTTTTCAGGAGGAGTCAATTATTACTTTGCTGATAAATATTCAATCAATGGTAATTATTCATGGAATGTATTGAGCCGTCCCGACAGCACCGATGAAATAATTACCGCATTCAATACGCCAGAGCACAAATACAACATCGGAATCAACGGAAGAAATATGAAACTTCCCTGGATTAAAGGTGAAAACTTCGGATTCAACATCAATTACAAGTGGGTACAAGGCTTTACTTTTGAAGGTGCTCCACAATTTACCGGTGCCATCCCATCGTATGGAATGGCTGATGCGCAAATCAATTGGAATATCAAAGAATGGAAAACCATTGTAAAACTAGGCGCTTCCAACATTCTAAACAACAAAGTCTTCATGGTTTATGGAGGCCCCTTAATAGGGCGTCTTGCCTATTTTTCGGTAACGGTTGATATCCCTTGAAAATGTTGATTTCTTTTATCTTCAGTTTGTTCGACAAGTGAAATAACTTCCTAATTTAGCTTATTAATTAACCACTCAAACTAAACTCAACAATTCAATCCACATGAAACACTTTTTCACTTCTGCAATCGTGGCTTGTTTGCTTTTCTCAGCGGGAAGCATCAATGCACAGCGATACCTTACAGAAGTTTTCACCGATGCAGAAATCACAATCACCAATGATGTGGTTTATGGTGAAAATATCTCTATTGAAAACACTGTTATTCAAGCGTTGAACGGGATTAATCCCCCGGCAGCGCCCTCAGCAACCAACTTGTTAATGGATATTTATCAGCCTTCTCAGGCTGTTGATACAGAAACAGAACGTCCGCTTGTAGTTTATCTTCATACCGGTAACTTCCTTCCTCCTATTGCAAATCGTGCCCCAACAGGAACTCGAAAAGACAGTTCAGCCGTGAACATTGCAAAATTAATGGCCAAAAGAGGTTACGTTTGTGTTGTTGCTGAATACCGCAAAGGCTGGAACCCGGTATCTCCTTCACAATTAGTAAGAACCGGAACCATTCTGAATGCAGCTTACAAAGGTCAGCAGGATTCAAAAGCAGCTGTTCGTTTTATGCGCGCAAACGCTGCTAATTATAAAATTGCTTCCGATAAGGTGGTATTAATTGGTGAAGGAACAGGTGGTTATGTAGCTATGGCGCATGCCTTCCTGGATCAACCTTTTAAAATTTCGCGCCTTCCGGGTATTGGTGACAATAAATTTCTTCGCACTGAAAGCCCTGATTCATCAGTGGTGGACACCAACCGTGTTGGAAACTTTAACGGAACAAACAATATTCCTTTAAATCTTGCCGCTTTTGCCGTAACCGGCGATTTTACCAAGGTATCCGGTAACATAGCTAATACACCCGGACAGCCTTCAGATGCTCAACTTGTGATTAACCTGGGTGGTGCATTAGGAGATACTTCCTGGTTAGATGCCGGACAAATTCCAATGATTGGCATTCATGCCGTTCGCGACCCCAATGCACCTTATCAGATTGGTGATGTAATTGTACCTACTACAGGTGACATCGTAATTCCTTTTGCTTCCGGTGCAGGATTTAACGTGGCACAAGCAAATGCTTACGGGAACAATTCATCTTTTTCCAATAAACTTTATGATGATGCCATCACAGCAGCCATTGAAAGCAGATACAATCAAAGTATCCCTTTTGCCGGAACAAGCATCCCTACAGGATCAGGAAAAGGTCTGCTTCCTTTTATTCTTCCTGAAGCACCATTGTATCCATTCAACCACGGAAGCCCTTGGCAATTCTGGAGTTCAACTTCTCCTCAGGCACAATTTGTAACAACAACTCCTGACCCCAATCCAGATAGTGCCGGAACTTTTGCCACTATTCATGAACTTAATATTTTAAGTAATCCATTCATGGGGGCTGGCGATGTTGTTGGACGTAATACCGCGCTTACCTACATCGACACCATCATGCAATTTATCAATCCAAGAATTGTATGCGCATTGGGCTTACCTGAGTGCGATAACTTCCAGGACATTGGCATCAACGAAGTAATCAGCCAGGATTTGTTCGTTGTGTATCCAAACCCGGCCCGCGATTTTGTAAATATTCATGTAAAAGCGGGTGTGGCTTCCCTGAAGTCTGTTCGTCTTTTCGACATGATGGGTCGCGAAGTATTCGCCCAGTCAGGAATTAACCAACCTAAACTTCAGGTGAACCGTGAACTACTTAAATCAGGTGTTTATTTCGCTATCATCGAAACAACATCAGGTACCTCACAGGTGAAACTGATTTTTAATTAAACATATTTCATATTTAATCAAAAAGTCCTTCCTTGCCGGAAGGACTTTTTTTATGCCAGATAATCGTAAAATATTCCTTTTTGCAGCAGTTAGCATCATACTGCTCAGATGGGTATTTCCGGAAGCCGATCCGCCCTGGTTTAAGGATTTAGGTGATTTTCATGACGAAACCTGGTGGGCCGAAAACGCCCGAAGAAAAATCCTCATTAATACCTGGTTTTGGGATCAGTATGCAGGCGCACTTGCGGCAGGTCCGCTTTCAGCTTTGTGGCATTATCTTACTTTTAAAATATTCGGAATCAGTTTCTTTAGCCTAAGACTAATCGCACTGGTTCCAGCCTCGTTAACAGGGCTGATTCTGCTCAAATCCTCGCATTTCCATAAGGAAAAACAAGGCTGGATCATCTTGCTTATTCTTACGTCGGCTGGTTGGTTTGCGTATTCCCGAATTGGTTACATCGAATCGATGTTGCTTTTCATTCTTATTAGCACAATTGCGCTCTTTAAAATTGGTAGCAAATCAGGTTCTGTTGCAGGTGTAATATTGCTTTGCGGGGGTATGTTATTCAAAGGCTCTTTCATTTATCTGGCTCTTCCCCTACTCGTTTGGTCGACCTTTCAGCCAGGGCTAACAATTAAGCACAAAACATTTCGGCTGATAGGATTTGGGGCACTTTCAATACTTTTCTGGCTCATCTATTATTATCCTCATCAGGAACTTTTTCTCCCATACAGTACTCAAATCAAATCTCAATATTACAGCGCCACACAACTTTTCAATCCCGGAGGCTGGTTGGCCCGATTGGTTTGGTTACCATCAAAAGAAACTTTTTCAGCTCCCTTCACCGGTTGGATACTTATCCTTTTATTCATAAAATGGGTAAAAAACGGAATTCCGCCCTTACAACACAGATTCAGCTTCCTCCTGATTCTATGCCTGTTGTTTGCGCTTCCTTCTGATTTTTCCGATCGTAGATTGGTGTTTTTCTTCATCCTCCCGGCTTTGTGTTTAGGCGAAGCTGATGTACAATGGAAAAAGTCATTTTCAGGCTCTTTTATTCTGAATTTTTTATTGCTTTTACCAATGCTTCAGGCAATGTCTGAGCGGGCTCTTCGCCCGGATGATTTGTTGAGTTATTATGTGCTTCCGGCGATTATTCTAGCCAGTATATTGTTCTTGTTGATGAAATTAGAGTCTCACTATGCATCAAACCTGGCTATTTCACCGCTGAGCCTAGTGGCTTTAGCAATATCAGCGCACAGTCTTATATTTCATTCATCGGCCCGCTGGGCCGATGCCTTGAACATTGCCTTTATTCTGCTTTATTCTGTCCAATTGGTAATCTTTATAAGCCTTGTTGCAGGACTTGTTATAAAACCAATTTTTAATGAAAGTCATGTCCTAGCCGGAATTACTATTCTTCAACTTGCTGTTTGTATACAACTGCTTCTGTCATCCACATTTACTGTGCAAAAAACGGCCAGCGGTCTGGCTGAGGAATTCAAAGCTCCCGTTAAAGTCCAAGCCAACCCAGCTGCATTAGAGCTTCTTTTTTTAAGTAAAGCAAGCAACTCCATGTATCCAAAAGATGCTCAAAACGTATATGCACGAAACGGTGTTTTCATGTATGCAGCTGATTATGTAATGACTAAGCAAGATTCAATCAACATGTTCCGTTTAAAAACAGCTCAAATGCAAGGCCTCGTTCCTTCAAATAAAGGACACCGTCTTAAATTCATTTTCACAAGTCAATAAAAAGAAGTCATATTTTTTTACATCTTTGCGATAATCATGCAAACATAATGAAACCCGGATTCATCCTATTAGCAGCAACAATCCTAACGGCATTCTCCATCGGGATGAGCTCGTGCAGACAAGACAAAGTAAAAGGCTGCACAGATGTTGATGCAACAAATTACTCACCAGATGCTGAAGAGAATAATGGCACCTGCGAATACCAACGCGATAAATTTCTGGGAAGTTGGGATGGCACTAAAAATTGTGTGCTAAATCCACTCGATAGTATCACCGCTATTACCATTGGTCCAAAATCCGACGATGTACGAGGGATTGTCTTAAATAACTTTCCGGACGATGGTCTTACTGCTACTGCGGTAGTGAGTACCTCTGCTGCCGATAGATTTGTTATTCCCTCACAAACCATTGTAAATGCGCTTGATGAGTACAGTTTAAGTGGTGAAGGAATTGTTTATCAAAACACGATGGTCATTAATTTTCTTCGTATTTATGATGGGGCAAATGTGGATACTTGTGGAATGGGGCTGGATAAAGCAAATTAATGTAACATTTCGTGTTAACAACTCGTTATGAATTGTAAGTTTTATTAGCGATTTATCCAAAGCTTTTACTACTTTTGTAATACGTCCGACGGGTCATGACAAAAAAAATACATATTCTTAGTGCTTTTGCCCTGATTTCACTGGGCATTTCTTCATTTACTTCCTGTAAGGATAAAATTGATGGCTGCACCGATCCAACCGCAGAGAACTACAACCCGGATGCAGATCTTGAAGATGGAACTTGTATTACGCAGCGTCAGAAATTTCTTGGACTCTTTTCTTCAAGCGATGCTTGCAATATCCCCCCGGCTCCTCAGAATTACTTCATTGAAGTTCGTAAATCAAATGTCAATCTAGATGATATTTTGTTGTTTAATGTCAGCGATCGTTTCTTCAATCCAGTTGTCGCTACGGTTAACAGAACAACATTCACCATCGAACGTCAGGATCCGGATGCAAACGGAACGTATATCCAAGGAGACGGCTCCATTGTAGGAAATGAAATTTCAATTCAATATGAACTTCGTTACGCAAGCAATCCTTTAAAAGTTTGCATTGTAAAAATGATAAAATAAACTAGGGATTTATCTCTAACAGATATTTGGGCCGGAGTGTTTCCGGCCTTTTTTGTGGGTTTCCGAAATTCATCCTCAATAGGGTAACCGGAAAATCCTCCAGCTGCATAACGATTTTCTTTTCTGCCTGCTTAGTGCTAATAAATTCAAAACCCTGCTTTCCTGTATAAACATAAAAATGAGCATTCCTGTTCAACAAGGAATCAAGCTGATTTTCCGTTAAATCACGAATGGTGGCTTGTGCATATACATCCAAGGCGCGTGAGCCCGCCTTGAAATTAAACACCTCACCGGAATTTAGCTTTTGATCCTTTATGAACATACCCACCGTCCCACCTGCTTGATAAGAAAGTACATCCGGGTAAAAACGAATCGCCATTAGTGCATTAATACTTAAAGCGCTGCTTGCAGAAATAAGCAGAAACCTCTGCCAGGTCAGGAACTTTCCGCCGAAGGCGAAAAAACTAAAGCCCGCAAGGCCCAATACTGCAATGGCAATTTCAAACCCATGCCGGATCGGGAAAAACCATAGAAACACAACTCCGGCAAGAATCCAGACTAAAACAAGTAGAATGAACTGGGCATAAAAAACCCGGCTAATCAGTTTGCCTTTCCCCTCACGGAAAACATTTACAAGCCATACCGCTGCAATTATCGAAGCCAATGGAAAAACTACATATATGTAATGCGGAAGTTTATACTTGCTAAACGAAAGTGCAATAAAAGGAAGTAAAAAGCCTCCATAACTAATCCATTCAGGATAATGCCGGGTTTTTCTCTGAATCAAATCCCAACTTCTGTTGGCAAATCCAAACACAAATAAAAGTGTCCAGGGTAAAAACGACCAAGCAAAACTATGTACAAAAAAGAAGGGAGTGCTGTCGTTTTTCCAAACGTTTTCTCCGGTTATCCTTCCGAAACTTTGCTCCCAGAAATAAAATCGCAATCCGGAAACTCCATTTCGCCCATTAACCAGCTTTTCCGGATGCAAATCAAATTGCTCATACAAACCAATCAGCATTGGAGCTAAAACTATAAGCACCACAAACAATCCTACAAACCAGCGCCAATTCAATATTGCCTTGAATTCACCTCGAATGAGCACATGTGTTCCTAAAGCTAAAGCGGGCACAACTAAGCCCAATGGTCCCTTTGCCAGCATACCAATGCCGGCAAAAAAGAAAGCCCCAATCCACCACCACGATCGAGGCTTACGGTATTGCTCACTTAGCATCCAAATACTCGCAATCACAGCATTGGTCAGATAAACATCGGTTCTTACGTCGTTCGTAAAATGAAAATATCCTTGGGTGAGGCCTAAAAGAAGTGCCGCAAGAGCTCCTGTTTCACGATCGTACCAAAGCCGTCCAAAACGGTAAACTGAAAAAATACCCAGCAGCGCAAATAATATGGCAGGCAACTTAAATGCAAAATTGCTCATGCCGAAAAGCCAATACGACCCGGCTGTGAGCCAGAAAATGAGAGGCGGTTTATCCAAATATGGATTGCCTCGATCAAAAACATGCAAGAAATCACCCCGCTCAAGCATTTCCCGCCCCATGGAGGCATACTGAGCCGCATCTACATCCATAATTTGCACCGGAACATGAAGCACGTAGATGCAAATGGCAAGAAAGAGAGCCGGTAGTAATCGGTGAATGTTCAAAGCTGCTGAATATTGATTTTGGGCTTGTTTTTCAATCGCTGTAAAGATAGCATGGGCTAAGTTAAAATTAGACTGATTACCTATTTTGCATTTAAGAATCAAGGATTCTCATTAGGACAACAAGCTGAATTTCAATTCATTAAAAGGTAAAACAATCTTTACCAAGCCTTGTAACTCTTGTTCGCTAAAGCGCATAAAAAATGGGTAAGTTACTTATATCGCACCGCTCAACCACTTACCCTTGCTACCTTCCGGTCCTGGGGGGGTTCAGCAGGAGCTGGTCGTATAAGACTTACCCGCAGCAAAAGTAATAAAATTTGTATCGCATGCGCTTTCTTTGCCCAATTTCATTGCATTTCATTCGGCTGAATCTTGGATAAAATCAAAAATCGCTCATATTCAGCCTATAAAATGGATGGCTTCGATGCAATCGGCTAATTTTTTTTGATCGTAGTAATACATTGAAACTTATCCTCACACATACATGCGGACTTGAAACGCTTATATTTGCCAAAATTGAACTTATGACAACAATTCCGAATCCTCCAATGATGCCATCAGCCTCAAGACATGGTGTATTTCTTGGTTTGGCTATGATTTTAATGCAAACCATTTTTTATCTGGCCGATATTAAATCAAACTCGGGACTGGGTTATTTAACATACCTCGTTCTGATTGGAGGGATATTTCTGGCTATAAAAATATTTCGCGATCAAGTTAGCGGTGGTATGCTTTCATACGGCCGTGCTGTAGGATATGGAGTTCTAGTTTCCTTGCTATCGGGCATTATTTCATCTGTTTTTGTCTTTATTCTATACAGCTACATTGATCCCAACCTCATCGATAAGTTGCTTATGGAAGCAGAAGAGGCAATGCTGGAGCAAAACATGCCCGAAGAGCAATTGGATATGGCTATGGATATAAACAAGAAAATATTTACTCCTGCGTTCTTAAGCCTGATGGGAATTATTGGCCAGGTATTTATGGGTTTGGTATTTAGTCTGGTTTTAGCTGTATTCCTTAAAAAGGAAGATGCAAATTCATTTGAAAAAGATACACTTTGAGCACGCAATTATCGGTTGTAATTCCTCTTTACAACGAGGACGAATCTTTGCCCGAGCTTCTGCATTGGATAGCACAAGTGATGAAGGAAAATGCCTTTACCTACGAAATAATCCTGATTGACGACGGGAGCACGGATCGTTCCTGGGAAGTCATCTTACAGGAATCAGAAAAAGACAATAATGTTCGTGGCATTCGGTTTAGACGCAATTATGGCAAATCAGCAGCTTTAAATGTAGGTTTTGCCGCGGCCTGCGGCGATGTTATTATTACCATGGACGCTGATCTTCAGGATAGTCCCGACGAAATACCTCAGCTTTACAGAATGATTACGCAGGAGGGATACGATTTGGTGAGCGGTTGGAAGAAAAAACGATTTGATCCGATTACCAAAACAATTCCAACCAAGCTTTTTAACTGGGCAGCCAGAAAAATGAGTGGCATTGTGCTACATGATTTCAATTGCGGCTTGAAAGCCTATCGGCTCGATGTCGTTAAAAGCATCGAGGTGTATGGCGAAATGCATCGCTACATTCCAGTCCTTGCCAAATGGGCAGGATTTAAAAAGATTGGCGAAAAGGTTGTCCAGCATCGTGCCCGTAAATACGGAATCACGAAGTTTGGCTGGGAACGATTCATTAACGGATTTCTTGACCTACTGAGTATCACCTTCGTTTCAAAGTTCGGGAAACGCCCTATGCACCTTTTTGGTCTGTTGGGAACCCTTAGTTTCATTATCGGTTTTGCAATTGCAACTTACCTAGCCATTGCAAAATTTGCCTTTCAGGCGTATAAAATGACCGACAGGCCCGTTTTCTATTTTGGCCTGTTCTTCATGGTCATTGGAACTCAATTATTTTTGGCCGGTTTTTTAGGTGAATTAATTTCTCGTAACGGATATGACAGAAATTCGTATCTTATCCGTGAAAAACTCAGGCTGGATGACAGGTCCTGATTAATTTCAATAAACATGGCTAAACCATTGATTTGTCTCATATTGCCGATTGTCTTCGTAATGGCTTCCTGCACGAAAAACGACGGCATTATTTGCGATGAATCTGCCGTAGCAGGCTTAAATGTTTATGTTCATGATGCAGAAACTTTGTATCCACTCATTCAGAATGTTACTGTTCAGGCGATTTTCCAGAATCAGTTAGAAATACTGAATCCTCCTATTTCAGATGGCTCCCCATTTTTTGGAGCATTTGAAAAGCCAGGAGTGTTTACTGTCATTGTTAAAAAATCAGGGTATCGGAGCGATACTATTTCACCTGTTGTTGTCGAAAAAGGCATTTGCCATGTGAAACCGGTGGTGGTTCGTTCCAAGCTTCGCAAAAACTAATACGTTTCTTTGTTCAAAATAGCCTGTGCGTATTTTTCCCAACTTTGTTGGGATGCTAATAATCTTACATTCGATTGAGGAACCGGCTCCAGGATACTCTTTTCTAAAACATCACAAAGGCTTTTTATTTCCATCGATTTTGCAACGTAACCATTGCTACCATTTTGTATCGCATGCTTGAAATGCCCAACAGGCGTGGCTAAAATAGGTTTCCCGAAATTGTAGGCAATCGACTCTACACCCGAAGGCGTGGCATATTCGTAAAAGTTGACTACGGCATCACTTACCTGAAAATATTTATGAACTTCTTCGTTTGGAACAAAGCGGTTAATCAGACAAACTTTATCCTCTAAACCAAGCTCATGAATTAGTAAAAGAGGACGATATTCTTTTTCCTGGTCCTTGTTTCTTAGTAGGATTCTTCCCGCCAGGCGAAACAAAAACTTCTTTATGCGAACCGATAAGGAACGGTGATCAACCGTATCCCAAAAAGATTCTCCCACAATTATTAAACTGCAATCAGGCTGGCGTTTAACCAATTCAGCAAAAGCCTGTATGGCCAGGTGTAAACCCTTGTATTTTCTAATAAAGCCGAAGAATAAAAAAACATTTGAATTCAGTCCCAGCTCTTTCTTGGTTTCTTGAACATCAAAATCGGCCAGAGGCCTAAACATATCATAAACAGGATGAAACAAACGAATCATCGTTTTGAATTCCCTTGAACGCCTGCCATCAGCACTAATCTGAACCGATACCTCCGGAAGCAATTGACTAAACTCATCAATAGTTATTTGACCGTGAACCACATAGGAGTCTGCCTTTTTAAGTGCATTGCGGGTAAACAAACGATCTAGTCTCCCCCCCTCTTTTTGCACCACATTATGCACATCAAACAGAATCTCCGTTTCTGGACGAAGTGCTTTCAATTGCTTTGCCATCCTGCCCATAGGCAAGCCCTGCAAGGCAATAGCCCATTGAAAAATAACTATATCTGCCTCCAATGAGGCAATGAACTTTGCCGTTCTTTTCCAGCTCAAGGGTCTGTTAAAATCAGCCAGGTAATGAATAGGGATCTTACGACCTTCAAACACATCCGCTTTGCTGGCTTTGTCTTCAAAATCGCGTGGAATTATGCTGGGATATTGTCTGCTCCAGGACACCAGAGTTACATCGGCACCGGCATCGTGCAAGGCAGTGCATAAAGAAGTCGTAAAATGTGCAATTCCGCCTTTAAACCTGGGTCCGGGACCAAATACCACAACTTTTCTCACCTGGTTCAGGAATTAAATTTCCAAGGATTGGAGGCATGCATCAGCCGAAAGGCTTCAGCCACTTTATCAAGAAAATCATCTACAATTTTCGCCTTTAAGGCTTCCAATCCATCCACATCTTCATGGGCAACTTTAAATACCTGCTCATAAGGTCCGGCTTCGAACTTAACCAAATACTTACTATTCATACTAAATATGGTTATTTTAAGCTGTGGATGCGGAATTTCTGCAATGACTCTCATATTAGCGCAGGCTAATCAATGAATATTGTTTTTTTCCTTTTTGAACAAGCAAATACTTCCCGTTCAGGAACCAATCCCTGGTGATAACCAGGCCAGGATCGGCAATTTTTTGTTTATTTAAGGATACAGCCTGTTGTTGTACCATTTTGCGGGCTTCGCCCTTGGATGGAAAAATACTTGAATGCACGGCAAGCAAATCAAGCAAAGACAGTCCTTCCTCCAAAATATTCTCAGTTATCTCAAAGCGGGCAACCCCTTCAAAAACATCCAGAAACAGTTTTTCGTTCATGGCTTTGAGTTGCTCGGTGGTACCTTGGCCAAACAGAATTGCGGTGGCGGCCAAAGCAGCTTGAAATTGCTCTTCACCATGCACCAAGGTGGTTATTTCCTCTGCTAGTTTCTTTTGTAATTCACGCATTTGAGGATTTTCCCGGTGTTGCTCAATCAGTTGTTCTATATGATCACGTTCAAGGAACGTAAAAATACGGATATACTTTTCGGCGTCTTCATCACTTGCATTCACCCAAAACTGATAAAATTGATAGGGAGAGGTTAGATTTGGATCGAGCCAAACATTGCCCTGCTCTGTTTTCCCGAACTTTGTTCCGTCAGCTTTGGTTACTAAAGGCACGGTAAGCGCATAAGCTTCTCCGCCGTTCATCCGGCGGATGAGTTCAGTGCCGGTGACAATGTTGCCCCACTGATCAGAACCACCCATTTGAAGTTTCACTCCTTTGTTTTTCCAAAGCCAGAAAAAATCATAGCCCTGAATGAGCTGGTAACTGAATTCAGTGAATGAAATGCCAGTTTCCAGACGTTTTTTGACCGAATCCTTCGACATCATGTAATTCACCGAAATATGTTTTCCCACTTCACGCAGAAAATCCAACAAATTGAATTGCTTAAACCAATCATAATTATTGACCAATTCAGCACCTTTTTCAAAATCAATGAATTTCCGAAGCTGTGCTTCGATGCCACGAACATTTACAGCAAGTGTGTCCTCGCTAAGCATTTTTCGTTCCTCCGATTTGAAGGAAGGATCGCCCACCATGCCGGTGGCGCCTCCAACCAATGCAATGGGTTTATGACCGTGCCTTTGAAGATGCATCAGCAAAATGATTTGTACCAGAGAACCAATATGCAAGGATTCAGCAGTAGGATCAAAACCAATGTAAGCAGTTACCTTTTCTTTCTGAAGCAATTCATCGGTTCCAGGAATCATATCATGACAAAGACCTCTCCAACGCAATTCATCTATTAAGCTCATAATTTTTTCTTGTAGCCGGCAAATTTAGGAATTGAGGCTCTCAAACGCGAATTTCGATAAAGGATTCCTATTATCGCGAAATTTATGCACTTTTACGGCATAGCAATCATTCATGAATCCTCAGCTAAGCATCGTTGTTCCCGTATATAATGAAGAACAGGTCATTCCTGAACTCTTCGAAAGGCTAAAAAAGGTGGCAGAAAAAATAAGTCCGCATTTTGAAATTGTATTTGTTAACGACGGTAGCAAGGACAAAACTCTTGATGAATTGAAGAAAGTATGTACGAATGATAATCGTGCTTACTATTTAAATTTCAGTCGGAATTTTGGTCACCAGATAGCCGTATGTGCAGGACTTGATTATGCCAGAGGGGAAAAAGTAGCCATTATTGATGGTGATTTGCAGGACCCGCCCGAATTAATTGAAAAAATGTACCAGAGAAGCCTGGAAGGATTTCCTGTCGTTTACGCCAGAAGACGACAAAGAAAAGGAGAGACACTTTTTAAGAAAGCAAGCGCCCGCTTATTTTACATTGTTTTGAGAAAACTTACGAAAGTTGACATTCCGCTCGATACGGGCGACTTTAGAGTAATTGACAGAACAGTGGTTGAAGCATTAAAGAAAATGCCTGAACAAAGTAAATTTCTGAGAGGACAAATTGCCTGGTTGGGCTTTAAATCTGCTGCAGTTGAATTCGATCGGGACGAACGAAAATATGGACAAACCGGATATCCTCTATCGAAAATGCTGAAGTTTGCCCTGGATGGAATTACGGCATTTTCAGATAAACCACTGGTTTTGGTAACACGCCTGGGTTTATGGGTTTCATTTCTTTCATTACTTGTAATTTTGTACGCTCTGTATTCCTATTTTATTTTAGAACGAACCATCACAGGATGGACTTCCATGATTATCAGCTCGATGTTTATTGGTGGAATTCAATTGCTTTCTATCGGTATTATCGGAGAATATATTTCACGAATAAATTCGGATGTCAGAAAACGCCCGCTTTACGTTCTTGATGAAGGAAAATTACCAGATTGATTTGCCAAGGCACTTCAACTATACCACTTTACTGTCATACGAAGCACTAAAACCCTGCTTGAGCTTATTTGCTGTTAGCGTTTCGTTGGTTTTACTCTATGGTGTCTTTTTTCAAACTCTCCCCTACAGTGTGATTATAGTCCTTGCCCGGGCTAATTACTCCCCCTTGTGGTGTCCCCGAGCCGAAGATAGGGATTTTGGAAATCAATCGTCTCATACTTTACGAAAATAACCAAAAAAACGAATCGACCTGTCAGTCCAAATTTAGTCATTTGGCCGTTTATTCTTTTTGCTACAGCACCAAAAGAAACGATATCTCCAAACTACCACCAAAACCCAATTTTTGCCTATGCGCTGTTAGGCACAGTTGTTACTTTCCATAACGTCCAGTCGGTCAATTTTCCAACAAATAAATTCACCTATTACACTACTGTCATTTGTCCAGTCGCCAATCGTCATTATAATGTCTCCGAACCATACTAATTCTTGCAAGGTCTGCGTCTGACATTCGCTTTGATTTTATAAACGAAATGGTGTCTGCTGTCTGTGCGGAAATATTGGTCGTAATAATTGTCGTAATGAGTAATACTAAAAGTCGTTTCATTTAATCTTTTTCTGTTCGTTATTGTCGGGTTGTACTGTCGTCATAGCATTGGGCATAACGGTTCGCGCATGAGCCGAAGTTTGGGTTTTTGGAAACGTTTCGCTTCATGGTACATGAAAGTAACCCAAAAAACGAAACACTCAACTTTCCACACAAAACCCAAATTTTGGATATGCGCTGTTAGTGGAAGGCCCAAATCACCTGATTTTTCAAAAGCTTAATAAAGTGAAAATTCATAAAACTTATTTTAAACCTTTCTTGAGCTTTTTAGGATTTCTTCTCATATCAAAAACTGTAGCTATAAAAATCACACTTTCCTTTCTCCAATAAATAATCTTATAATTTTTGAAAATCAAATAATGATAATTGTTTCTTCGTCCTTTGAGAAGTTCTTCTACTAATCCAATTTCTGGATGAGTTATTAAGATATCTGAATAATCAACAATTTTATTAACTAATTTCTGGGCAACTTTGACTGTTGCTTTCTCGCTATAGTAATCAAAAATATCTTTCAGACGTTCAATTGCCTCGTCAGTCCAAAGAATTTTCATTTCCATGATTGAATTTGTTTCTTGAGATCTTTGGAAGTGAGTACTTTTCCTTGAATAGCATCGTTTTCTGAACGATCAATCATTTCATTGTATTCATTTTCAGAGAAAGGAGTATCTAGCTCATTCTCAAGAACTTTAAACCTTTCTTTTTTAATTATAACTTCAATTTTGTTAATAATCTTCTCGTTCTGAATTTTCAGGAACTCTTCAATCAACTGAAGTTTCTTGCTTTCAACCGTTGTTTTCATTGGTCAATTTTTTCCAAATATAACGATTTCTTCGAATCGAAATAAGCTGTATTGAATTGTGGGGTGAAGCTCATATTGCTGCGCCAGTTCCGATATTGTTTTTTGCTCTTTCAATGCCTCGATAGCTACCTTGGCTTTGAACTCAGCTCTAAATGATCGTTTGATTCTTTTCATAATTAAGACA
>Ga0169931_10007676_pt1 | contig 15936 bp, 12 predicted proteins | sample Kivu_15m_20L_FD_129675 | JGI IMG/M metagenome (GOLD analysis project Ga0169931, IMG submission 129675) | Freshwater microbial communities from Lake Kivu, Western Province, Rwanda to study Microbial Dark Matter (Phase II) - Kivu_15m_20L... | ecosystem: Environmental > Aquatic > Freshwater > Lake...
AGGGGGTCTGGGGCGCAGCCCCAGCGAAATAAATTGGATTTCTATTTCGGTTTTTGAAGGATCTCCGATTAACAATCGTTGCTGGTATCACCATCGCCATACCCCGGATAGTAGTGGAAAGCCCGCAGGGTGCGCAGCACCCGAGGACTTGGAACGGATAGCCGGATTAGGTCCGAAAAAAAAAACACGAGGTGATGAAGAGATGAAGAGATGAGGAGATGAAGTAGCGAAAGCGTATCAATTTTAGTTCTTATGTCCATTTGTCCCCTTGTCCCAAGAATGCGCAGCATTCTGTTGTCTCTCTAGAATGACCACCCCGTCCAGACATCGCTTCGCTCGTCTGTCCACCCCTCCTTTCCTTCGCTTCGCTCAGGTAGGAGGGGAGATGTATCCTTTGTCCCTTTTGTCCCAAGATTGCGAAGCAATCTGTTGTCTCTTGTTCCAAGAATGCGAAGCATTCTGTTGTCGCCAAGAAATGACCACCCCGTCTCGGTTAAACCGAGACGCCCCTCCTCGCGAAGCATCGCGACCGCTGCGCGGTAGGAGGGGAGAGGTTTTCCAGAATGAGTTTTTATGACTTATCTCGTATGAAAGCCCAAGGAAAGTCCAGCACGAATGCCAAAGGATTGGAGGTTGCCGTAGTTGGCGACCAAGCCCACAAATGGACTGATAAAAGTCTCAGGATCGTTTTTGGTGGGGAAATGGAAACGCGCTGTGATGTTGCCGCCCATGGTGGACCACTCACCATCGGCCACATTCCGATAGCGATAATCAATCGTCAATGGGTTGACGCTCAAATGCACCTTGTTGGGACCGTTGCCGACGTAATATCCGACGCCTTCAGGAATGAAGAGCATGAGAAAACCAATGGCGCTGATCACCTCGTATTCGCTGAAATTAGCCAACAACAATCCGCCCAAAAACAAACCATCAGAAGCGTGAAGATAAACACCTCCATTGGGTGGAAATCCCAAACGCAAATTGTAATTCAAGGTGTAACGCTTGCCCATCGGAATCCAAGCATCTCCGCCCAATGAGGTGTAGGATCCAACCAGTTGTTGGGTGTGATTAGCAGTGAACGCATAATGGATTTTTCCATTGATCGGATCAATGGCAGCCGGCGCAGGTGTTGTTGTGGTTTGGGATAAAGAAACCAACGACAAAAGCGACCAATACAAAAAGAGAAACCCATTTTTCATCCTCTAAAAATAATCAAATCTCTTTGAACTCAATGTGGGGGTTTGAACGACTCCATTTTTTGGCCCATTGTTGTCCTAAAAAAGCAAAGGGGAAATACACTAGAAGATGTCCCCAAAACCACCACGGTTGAGGAATCATGAGCATATTGATGATGCCCAAGGTCATGAGTGCTGCGGATAATCGAACGATGTTTTTATTGTTTCCTTTGCCCAGCCAATGTGCTACCATTCCTCCTATCAAAGCACCCAGCGCGTAACCCAGCGCGATCCATCCATACAAATAGACAGGCAGGCCAAGCATAAATTCTTTGAGCAACGCCGGATCTTGTGCAACCTCTGCGGGTATTTCTGGACCCATTGGAATGGATTCCATTAACATCATCACGACGATGGAGGCGATGAGTCCCCCCATCACGGCTAAGAAATTGCGCAATCTGATTTTCATATTATCGTTGTTTGATTCGATTGATAATGGCCATGGTGGTTCCGATTACCATGATGATACAGCCCAACCACAATAGATTAATCGCCGGAAAAATCTGCGCACTGATGATGAGCAAATCTTTCTTTTTGCTGGAATGCTGTTGGACCGTCAGCTTGAGTTTGGATGCATTCTCCTCCAATCCGATGCGCATACCGAACAATTTGGAATCAGCTGGAAACGCTTGCGCATTGCCGTCCTTGCTGATCATGGCAATGATCAGTGACTCTTCCCGGTTGTTCTCTTTGAGTCTGACAAAAGCTCTTTTTGCGCTGATTTCTTTTGAAATAGAAGAGGGCATTTCGTCCACGCTCACGATGCTGTCGATGGTCATATCTACAGTCTCTGTCAATCGGATGGGCTCATTCATTTGTACCTCACCGCTCACCGCTTCTAAAAATCCTTCTTCGTCCACTTTGGGATCTTCCAACGCCACATATTTGATATAGGTGTATAAATCTTTGGTCAAACTGTGGTCTGTGCTCGGTTCACGGGAATTTCCTTTTTTGGATTGAAGTACGCTCGGCTCCAAAGTGAAGAGGTATTTACCGGGTGTTCCAGGCGTCCACATTTTAGCAAGGGCTTGCACATCACTGCGGGGGGATGGGATGACAGACCACAAAGAGTCCTTGCCCCAATCATCCAAAAAGCTTTCCGTGGCGGTGTGTTCCTTTACACATCTAAAAACCATTCCTTGCATGGAGCGGATATCCCCTTCGTGATAGGTGAGGGGCTCTTTTGCCAAATAGTCCATGCTCACTTTGAGGTGATCGCCCTCTTTGTATTTCTTTTTGTAAACGATGAAGTAATCTCCCATGGGCAAGGTGTCTCCTTGGAGGATCATAAGGTCTTCCAGGTTATTGAAGTCCTTATCGAGATCGGCTACGTTACCTATCTTATTTTCAGAGATAAAAAAGCTTCTACTGGTAGAAACCACTGCACCTAAAATGAGCATTGCAAAACCCACGTGTGCCACACTGGCTCCTAATGATTTCATTCCCCCTTTCCAAACCAACTTAGCATAGTGTGCATTGGTGAGGATGGCAAAAATCGTGGCCCAAACCAATACCAAAATGGGCATCCGCTCTTCTTTGAAGGAGCTGGTGAAGAGTAGCAATACCAAAATGGCTAAGCTGGTCAAAAAGGAGAAAATGAGTCGTTTCCAAAACAAACGACTTTCGGTTTTTTGGTACATTAAAAATTGACCAATGGCCATGATGGAGAAAAGAATAATGGCCAAGGGAACCTGAATTTTATGGTAAACATCAAATCGCGCTTTGTCGGCAGGGGCGCTGAATTGGTGATCGGCCAGACGTTTGGCAAATTCCCAATGCCAATGCTCATGCATCCATTGGAACATTTCAGAAAATGGCGATAAGAAAATGTTGCCCACATTGATGGACGTGACCACCGTTACATGAATAGACATTAAAATAAACACCAATGATCCCATGAACATCCAAAACTCTCGGCTAGAGACGGACTCTTCTTCTTCATCACTGCTTTTAAAGTATCGACGATAGGCAATCAACAGATAGGCCGCTGAAAGCGCGATGAATAGGAGTGTCAAAGTGGGAATCCATGTTCCTTCGCCGGGGAGAAGTTTACTGGCTTCCTCTTCTGACAATGTTTTACCGGTGATCAAATTGCCCAGGGCGAGTAGCAATAAAACACCACAAGCTCCGAGATAGGCAATGCGAAAAGGATTTTTAGGCATGAGCATCCATGTGCTTACCGCAACAAAGAATAACAAGTAAACGAGCAGTTGTGCTAAAATACCACTGTCCACAAAAGAATGTACGGAACTATCGCCCAGCACACCACTGCGGGTGAGGAAAGTAGAGTAGAGTACGAGAATAAAACTGGAAAGAATGAGTAACAATGTGGTGAATGCACTGGTGGGTTTTCTGCGGTTGATCAGCAACAAATGCGCCCCACCTACCAAGGTAAGCCAAGGCACCAAAGAAGCATTTTCTACAGGATCCCAAGCCCAGAACCCTCCAAATCCTAAAGCTTCATAAGCCCAAGCTCCGCCCATCAAGATACCAGTACCCAGAATCATTACTCCAAAAAAGGCCCATGGAATGGCCGGTTTCATCCATCCTTTGATGTCCCTTTTCCAAAGCCCTGCAATGGCAAAAGCAAATGGAATCAACGTAGAAGCAAAGCCTAAAAAGAGGGTGGGAGGGTGAATGGTCATCCAATAATTTTGCAACAACGGATTCAACCCTTTGCCATCTTGGAAGGTAGGTAAACTCAAGTAATCCGCATTTCTTACCCATGGTAGGCTCAAATTGGAGGTGACGTCTCTGAGTAAAATGAAAGGGTCGGCCCCGAATTGAAAATTCCCGAAATACACCCCAATGAGCATCGAAACCAAAAACGCTTGCACGGCTGCAATCACGGCCATTACACGATTTTCCCACACACCGGCAGTGCGCATCACCAATGTGGCGAGTACCACATGCCAAAAAATCCAAAGAATAAAACTGCCCTCTTGTCCTTCCCACAAGCATGAAAGCATGTATTTCAAAGGCATGGCATTGTTGAGGTGATCAAAGGCGTACTTGTATTCGTAATAATGTCCAAACAAAATGGTGAGCATCATCGCGATGATACCCAACACACTGATGGCATGCAATCGGAAACTCCAACGAGCGATGGATTGCCAAATGGGCAGGTTTTCTTTTTCATTGTAATAATAGGCCACTGCAGCAATAATGGCGGATGCAAAGGCCAAGGCAACGAAAAAATGGCCCAGCATTCCGGGCCAAAGATGTTCATTCAAATATTCAATAGAATTCATTGCTCACTTATTGAGATTGGTGTTTTTGTTCGTTGTATTTAGAAGGGCATTTCAGCAACACAAAGTCTGCGTGAAAAATTCCATCTGCTCCCATACTCCCCTCCATGGTAACGGATTCACTTTGTTCCAAGCCCATGGGTTTGCCGTCTTTGTGAATCAATTCTACCTCACTTTTTACGTTGTCTTTATCTACAACATAAAAAACAGTGCGATTGGGATTTTTTTCAGGTTCATATACATAGCCACTGGTTTTATCGAAGGTTCCGGTAACCTTAACGCGCTCTCCAATTTTCGTCTTGGCTTCGTTGAAACTCAGGTTCTCATTGCTCGAGGTAAAGGTTGCAATGATGATCGCCGCCACAAGGGCCACCAATACGATCAAAATGATCTCTGTTCTTTTCATGAATGATGCTTTCTTTTCTCTCTCTTCAATTGAAGATTCAGTAATGTGATTTTTATCGATAACCCAATGATGACAATGGCCACCACCCAATAAACGACACTGATTTTGCCGTTCTCATACATTTTCATTTCCCATGAAGAAGCTTGTGCAGCAGTGGTGATGAAGGACAACATTCCAACGAAAAATAATGATCGTAACCTAGCCTTCATGTTCTTCATTTTTATATTGATTGACTTTGGTTTGCCATTGATACATCCAATATCCGAGCATGCCCCAGGCGATAACGGCTGGATAAAAAACCAAGCGCAAACTGCTGTCCAAGTCATATTTACTGAAGGCGGGATTGCCGCTTTTTCCTGGATGAAGACTGGTGTCCACCATTCTCGGCATCACCATGAGCAATAAGATCATGAGAATAAAAGCAAAGATGTTGAATACCGCTGAGAGTCTTGCTCTTTTGATTTCATCTTGGACGCTTTTTCTTAGAATGAAATAGGTGGCATACACAATGAAAACCACCATGGCCCCATTCAATTGAGGATCTTTGTTCCACCAAGCACCCCAAGTAAATCGGGCCCAAACAGAACCTGTAATCAAGCCCAATGCACAAAACCATAAACCAATCTCCGCAGCAGCTGCCGCTTTCAAATCTTTTTCTGGTTTTTGGTTCATCGCTTGGATGCTCATGACAAAGGAAATGGTCATTAAAAAAAACATGGTGAACCACATCGGGACATGGAACATCAAGTTTCGGATGGTCTCAAACAAATTGGGTTGAAAGGGGAAACCAAAGAATTGTTGCTCTTCGTTTTGTACCGTAATGCTGTCTCCTTTCCAAGGATTATTGGCATCAAATACAAATCCCTCCATGCGCATCGCTGTGGATAAGAAAATGGTTCCGTCGTAATGGGTGTTGGCATAAAAGCCAATATTTTTTTCAGGAAGGGTGTCAGGTAAAATCAAATCAAAAGCTGCTTGGGTTTCGCTGAGAACGGTAATATTTTGTCCTTTGACCCATGTTTTTCCAACACTCACATAGCATTGAAGATTTTCTTCTTCTTGCATGAAGTGAGTGTTGTAACCTGTGATTTCAACCCTTTGCAATCCGGGATGCAGTGCGGTGATGTTGACACTTTCACCCCCTGGAACCAAAGGAACCACCAATGCTACGATGATGACATACATCAACAGCAGCAAGCAAATCCATTTCCACCAATTTTTCATCATTTCTTAATCACGCCAAAGGTAAGGGAAGAGAATGCTCGACAACAAAAATGGAATGACATTCATGATGATGATCAGCGGCCACGCCAAATAGTGTGTTTGTCCGATGAGCACTCCGCTCAAAATGGTGACGAAAGCAAACAAAGTAGGCAATAGCAATGCGAAACCCAAAATCGCTAAAATGGTAGTGGGTTGCTGGGTGCGCTGGGCGATGGAGGAGGCCATGGTCAATCCAATGCCCATGGCTGAGCTACCTGCAATCAACGCCAATAGGAGTTCAGAAAAAGAAGATGGATGAAACCATTGTGTCCCGAAATAGAAGACGAGCAGCAGACATTGTATGATGTTCAACAGACCCACGAAAAAGGCATTGTAGGTCATCTTGGCCAAAATAAATGTTCTTGGGCTTACCAAGGTGTACCAATAAATGAGTTGGCCTTTGCTCAACCTTTGTTGGTCTTTTTGCATGGTATGAAAGCCACTGAATAGAGCGCTGAGCACGCCGAAGCTGATGAAAATTTTGGTGTCCTGAAGATCGGGATTAACCAGGTACAAGCTGTATATGCAGGCCAAGGCAAATAATAAAACACTCCAAAGGACGTGACGACTTTTGAAATCAATAGTGAATTCATGCGATACTAGTCTCCACCATTTTTGCATGGCGCAAATATAGGGCGGTACTTGAATAGTTATATTCTAGCACCGAACAAATCCACTCTAAATTTGTTGAATGCACATGATTAGAATTTTTATTCTTGGTATTTTATTTACCCTTGCCATTTCCGCTTTCTCTCAAACGGGATCCATCAAAGGAAAGGTGATTGACAAGTCCAACAATGAGCCTGTTTTATTTGCTCCGGTGACCATTCAAGGGACGGCGTTAGGGGCATTGTCCAATGACTCCGGATATTTCGAAATTCCTGGATTGAAGCCAGGATTGTACAACCTTCAAGTGGAGTTTGCAGGCTTTAATAAATGGTTGCAATTTGAAGTGGAGGTGACCAATGCGCGAAGCGCTTTTGTGGTAGTGGCCTTGGAACCCAATGCAGTAGAGGGAAAGACACTGGAAATTACCACTTCCAATATTGTCAATCAAGATGAGTCACCCATCTCAGTGAGAAGCATTGGCGCCAATGAAATCAAGCGGAATCCGGGAGGTAACCGAGACATTTCTCGTGCCATCCGTAGTTTACCCGGTGTGGCCGCGATTCCATCTTTCAGAAATGACATCATCATTCGAGGAGGGGCATCAAGTGAGAATCGCTTTTACATTGATGGAATTGAGATCCCTAATATCAATCACTTTGCAACCCAAGGTGCAAGTGGCGGACCGGTTGGGATGATCAATGTGGATTTGATCAGCAAGGTACAATTTTACTCTGGCGCCTTTCCTGCTATGCGCGGCAATGCCTTGAGTTCTGTATTTGAATTTGATTTCAGAGAGGCCAGAGAAGATAAAAAGGCGGTTAACTTGGTGGTGGGAACGAGTGATTTGGGTTTGACATGGGAAACGCCAACAGGAGCGAATTCCGGATTGATTGTCTCCACTCGTCGAAGCTATTTGCAAGGATTATTTGGGGTATTGGGCTTACCCTTTTTACCCACCTATAATGACATGAATTTGAAATGGAAATGGGATATCGACAAAAAGAATAAATTGACCGTGATTGGTATCGGTGCGTATGATCAATTCAATTTGAATCTGGAGGCAGCGAGTGATACCGCTTCTGAAGATTATTTGGCCAATCGATACATATTGGACTATCTGGGTATTTTTGAGCAATGGAGTTATACGGGAGGGATCAAGTACGACCACCTCACCAAAAATGGCAATTGGTCCGTGATTGTGAGTCGCAATCAGCTGCAGAATGACAATTATAAATATTACAACAACGATGAGCGTTTAGGGAAAAAGTTTGATTATGCCTCCAACGAAGCGGAGAATAAAATGCGCATTGAACGCAAATGGTTTTTGGGAAATGGATGGAAGGTAAGCACAGGTGTCAGTGGAGAGATTGCCCAATATACCAATCGATCGCGCAATCAAGTGTACATTCTCGCATTGGATACTTTGGTAGAATTCAAGAGCAACACCGATGCTTCACTGGCGAAATACGGTGGTTTTTTGCAGGCCAGCAAGTCCATGTTAGACAATCGTCTCATCGTTTCTTATGGAATTCGGATGGATGGCAATAACTGGGGGCCCAACATGAAAAATCCTTTGGAGCAATTCAGTCCGCGTTTGAGCGTACGTTATTCCTTTGCTCCGCAATGGACGTTCAATGCCAACACGGGTACCTATTTCCAATTGCCTGCCTACACTTCATTGGCTTTTCAGAACAACCAAGGAGAGTATGTCAACAAAGACATGAAATACATCAAGAACCAACAATACGTTGCCGGTGTAGAATATGATTTTGCCAAACGCAATTCCGTGATTACCGTTGAAGGGTTTATCAAGCAATACTCACAGTATCCAGTTTCTCAAAACTTGGGCATTAGTTTGGCCAATCTGGGCGCTGATTTCGGAGTAGTAGGCAATGAAAAAGTCAACTCTTATGGATTAGGACGCACGTACGGAATGGAGATGTTGTACCAACAGCGTTTATTCAACGGGGCTTATGGAATCTTGGCCTACACCTGGGTGCGGAGTGAGTTTACCAATGCCGATGGGAAATATGCACCATCGAGCTGGGACAGCCGTCACATCGTTTCATTGACAGGAGGAAAGAAATTTGGTAAGAATTGGGAAATTGGAGGAAGGTTTGCCTTCAGTGGTGGCTTGCCTTACACACCGGACAATGTGGATGCTTCTATGCAACGTTTCTATTGGGACCAGTTTGGTTTTGCGCAAACCAATTGGACCTTGGTCAATTCAGAGAGGATCTCCATTTATCACCAACTGGATGTGCGGGTGGACAAAAAATGGTATTTCAAAAAATGGACATTGGATGTCTTTTTAGATATTCAAAATATTTATAATAGGGCTACCCAAACCAAACCCGCGTTGGATGTGCAGCGAGATGCTGCGGGCAATCCGATTGTTGATCCCAATAATGCGTCGTTATATTTGCCCAAGGTGATTCCTCAGAACAACGGTTTTTTACAACCCGCGATTGGAATTATCGTTGAGTTGTAATGCGCATTGACAAATATCTCTGGTGTGTGCGTCTTTTCAAGACGCGTTCCATAGCGACTGAGCAAGTTCGACTTGGGAAAGTGTTGGCTAAAGGGGAAATGCTCAAGCCATCCAAAGAGTTAAAAGTGGGGGAGGAGTTTGATATCAGAAAAGGCCCGGTTGTATTTTCATACAAGGTATTGGCATTTCCCAAGGCGCGTCAAGGAGCGAAGTTGGTCAGCGCTTTTGTGCAAGATATCACTGCCGAAGAGGAGCGCAAGAAGTTTTTATTGTTGCAAGAGCAAATGAAACTGACCAGAGAAAGAGGTACGGGAAGACCCACTAAAAAGGACAGACGCGAGATGGATGCCTTTATGGATTTCTTCGATGAGGAGGAAGAAGTTTAGTTGCCAAATCGACTGATGAGCAATAGAAAACCAATGGTGGAGAGCAATACAAGTCCCACTCTGATGGCCATTACAATCAAAGCCAACTTTTTTCCTTTTCTCGCTTGCTCGTAGATTTCAGGATAAGTCTGCTGAAGTCCCAGAGATTCCAAGTATCGAGTGGCTTTGAGTCCGGTGGAGGCTGCAATGAAGATGGCCACAAAGCCAGTGAGTTGAAGTAAAACATACAGGAACAAACTGGTAAAGCCCAGCCAAAAGCTTTGCGCTATTAACGTGTTGAGTAAATAGGGAAAAACGATGCCGATGATGGGGAACAGCAAGGCCATGTAGCCGGTCACGAGGCTTGTCTTGGCTTGCTTCTCTACTTTTTCATCCAAGAGAATGTGCTGGTTGAGTGTCGAATCGGCTTGGTCATGAATCAGACGATCGCCCTCCCAATCATCCAACAACGACTCATGGAGTTTCAGGGTATCGATCAGGGTGTCCACCGGCGAGGGTGATGGAATTGGAGGCAGCGTATCTTCTATCGCTTGATCTTTGTGAAAAGGTGATACATCATTGTGAGCGTCTTTTCGAGGCGCTGGAGAGGGTTGGGCAGCGTAGTCAGAAAAATAATAACCCTGCGTATACCGTCGATGTTGGAATCCGCAACTGCAGAGCAATAGGAGAATTCCAATGGCAGTGATGATATGGACTCGAGTACTCACGGAACAATAAAATGTTGTGAAACAATTTGTTGGTTGTTTTGAATGACAACGGAGTACATTCCGCTGCTTAAACGATGGCGCCAGTGCCATTGATCTTCTTTCTGAAAGGAAATGTTTTGATCGGCATGCACCAGATTTCCTGTCATGTCATAAATCAGGATATTATTTTTTCCCGCAAGCCCATTGATTCGAAGACGAAGTTCGTCATGAATGGGATTGGGAAATACCGCAAGGGAAACAGCTGAAGCCAATGGCTCTTGCACACTGACGATATTGGTTTCAAATCGGAAGTAGTGTACAATGTCTTGACCGAAGTCTCTTTCAAATTGGATAAAATCTGCACCGCTGACGCGATCAAATTTGCAATATCCGTTGCCATCATCGTTCGCGAAAAAGTTCTGACCATCCCCGTCGCTGTCCCAAAGGTGAAACTTGTAACAACCCGCATTGAGGGTGACAGTGTCTTTGTACACAAAATTGGTTTGCGGAAAAACACTGCGCTCATAGACCACATTGTCATTGATATCATAGAGCTTGTAACTGGTTTCTGTGTTGGCAAGATTGGTTTTTAAGTAGATGATGATCTTGTTGTTATCTGCCGCAGGGGCATAGGTATAAATGGGGGGAGCATGGAAATAACTGTGCCCCGCGTTATTGGTGGTATTTTCATCATTGGGATGAATCAATAGAATGTCAAATAGGTTGCGATTTGCCGGCGCAATGTTCCAGAAATTACTATTGGCAACAGGTAAAAAAACTTCTTCTTTTTCGTCAAAAGAGAGAAGGCCTGTCCATTGATAAGTTTCCATATTTCCCGGCAATCCATATTGTATTTCCAGAGAGGTCAATGGTTGTTGCCCTTTGTTATGAATCACAATACGGGCTTCATCGCACACGGGATTCCAGCGGCTTTGCATGTTGTCTTCATTGGGAGCCAAGATCCAATCCAACGCTGGATCCACTTGCAATAAATGAGGTCCATAGTAGATGGCTTGGGACTCGGTGACATAGTTTCCATATGGATCATAGGTTATGTCATAATCTACTTGCACTTGGTTGTTTTGCAGGAAGGGAGTCAATTCAAATTGCTGCGTTCTTCCTTCTTTTCCGGGACACCATCCCGCACGAGCATAGATCCAAGTTCCCCCTTGTGGGTAGAGCGGATTTTGATCGCATTCTTCCATGATCTCCCATTGAAATTGAGGGTTTCCATTCACCTTGAGGGAATGGGTGTTGTAACAAAACTCCCCGCAGTTGTTGGCATCACTGCCAAAGCCATGCCCAGTGACTGTAGTTCGCAGTTTCACACCGGCCTCTTCTGATTGCATTTGCAAAGTTTTTTGGGTAACGTTATTGTCAAATCCAGCAAGGCCCCAATTGCCGTTCCACACGTTTTCAATGCGTTTTACTTCTCTGGACGGAGTGCCTTCTATGAACAAAAATTTGAGGTCCAATAATTCTTGCCAATTGCCTGCTTCCAGTTGCACAGAGTCTCTCAATAGCGGAGCAAAGTCGGTTACATCAAATACCCATGTCCAACCAGCTCCCAGGTCCAAATTGATGCCATACGGCGTGATGTATCTTCCAATTTCGTAACGGTTAATTTCATCAAACGGTGCAGTAAAATAATGTAAGGTATCGTTGGTCAAGTTGTCAAGCGCGTTCAATGTGGAATCGATGATGGTGCCATTGATGTCTGTTGTGTAAGAGTACAACTGAGGATAAACCGCTATTGCACTCTCCGCATATACTTGATGATTGTCGATATAGTATTGGGTGAGGTATTGCGGGGTATTTTCAGTGAAAATCACATTCACGATGGTATCTGTGGTAAGCGAAAAATCACCCGTGTAAAAAGTAAAGGTGGGTCTTTCTTGAAGCGCAATGTAGTTTTTAAAAATCTCATTGGGTGCGTGCAACATCAATTGGGCATCTCCACTGATGTATCCGTCATGATGGAAGGGAGAGTGATCGATGACGCTTCCGCCGGTCTCATCAAAAGTGTAAAGTAATTGCAGGTGGTTGTAGTAGGGGTGATTGGTATTGGGGATTTGATACATCCATTGTTGAATGGTGGTAGCATCGAGCGCAATATTGAAAATTTGAAAATCGTCGATATCACCATGGTAAAAGTTGCTCCAAGTACAAGCGGATCCGATGGTAAACTGGATGATGTCGGTCATGGTATTGGTTAAGTTGGTACCGCTGTGCCAAAGGTTGCCATTGAGGAAAATTTTCATTTCGCCTGAGGCGGCATTTTTTGTGAACGCCCAGTGGTTCCAATTTCCTTCATATTCCGATTCTACCGCAGCCTTGTCAATTCTGTTGTATCCACCGTTATAACCGGCATCCCAATAGACGCGGCTATTCCCCCATGGTAAATGGGCATTGAGCACTCTTTGATTGTTGGAATTTCTTCCTTCGAAACAGGTGCCGCTTTCCGGTTGCAAAGCCGCGTCTCCGCGCAACCAAAAAGCAATGGTGATTTCATTTTCGATGCTGTCGAAAGCCGCAGCGGGGACCTCTACTTTGTCGTTCCAATCGAAACGAATAAAGCGATCGTTTTGAGAGGCAATGGCGGAGTTGATGGGCGCTGAATCGCCGAGCACTACATTGCTGCCAGTGAATAATGCTGAGGGGTAGTAGAAGTCGATCACCAGATTGCTGCCGTCCCAAAAGAAGGGCGTTGAAAAAATAAAATCATTGAGGGCATTGGACGAGGTATTGAGCTGATAGACGTTTGTTAAACCTGTATTGATGAACGAGGTGAGTGTGCTTTGGGAAGTGAGGCCCAGCGATAAGTTTGCATTTTGATACAACGCATTGTATGCTGACATGGGAAATTGAATACGGCCAATATTGCCCGGTGTTAAACCCATGGCTGTGAGCTCGGCGGCAGTGATTAAGTACTGCGTTCTTTGCGATGCGCTATTGGTAAGGGGGCCGGTAATGGGATTGTTGGTCGTGCCCAAAGAAAGAACTTGATCGAGGTTGGCAGCATAAGTGGCCATCACTTGGTTCACTTGCTGTTGATGGTAGGTGGGAAAGAAAGAGAAAGAAGCCGCACCGAAATTGTTGTTATTCAGTAAATAGAGTGGATGGGAAAGCGCGGTGGAATCCAATAATCCGGTATGTTCAAATAAAAAATTGTAGGTAAGATAGTCCCATTCACCACAAGGATAACCTAGCCCACCTGCAGTGCCATTGCTAAAACATTTTAGCTTGTGAAGCATCAATATTTTTTGGTATTGAACTCCATTATTCGAGGGCGGGAATTGAAACCATCTTCTTCCAGGACTGTCATACGCAGTGGCAGGATTGTCTTGAGCTTCGAAAGTAAATGTTTGAATCACCGTGGTGTCTTGTGTCCAGCCAATGAGAGCGGTGTTTAGTAAAAAAAATAGAGAAAAACAAGTTTTCATATCCTATAAAATATGCGAATAATTTATGCGTGATAATGCCAGTCGAAAGGTAAGACATTTGTGGGATGAAACAAATGATATCCGAATTGGCCGTCCAGTATTTTTGGTTTCAAAATGGCGGCCGGCAGTCATGGAATGCCACTGATGGCAGTGAGATCAAAATATTGAATCCAGGGAAATGGAATGTATATGATGGTCCAGATTTTTACCAAGCGCAATGGAGAAGGCAGGGTGTATTGACGCAAGGGGCGGTGGAAATTCATGTACAATCGTCGGATTGGCAAAGACATGGCCACGTTCAACATCCTTTGTATCAAAATGTGGATTTGCATGTGGTGGCGGAGGATGATGCGCTACAGAGGTATGCGCATCACACCATCTGTCTTTCACAGAATGGGATTTCATTGGCGCAAATTATCAGCAGCATTCAAACAGCGAACGTTCGTGATCATGAAATTTTTGAATGGAAGAAAAGAGCTTTTCGTTACCAAGGATGGGTATTGGAATATGGAGAGCCAGTGGCATCATGGATTGCCATTGCCCGTGCCTTGGGGTGTCACATCCATGGTGATGAGATGGAGTATTTGGCCAAGCATATTCCATGGTTGGATGTGAAGTTGCAAGAAAGTTCATTTTTAGAAACTACCGCCTATTTTCTGAGAAGAGCGGGATGGTTAGATTTGGATAATGCGAAGGATGCTTATGCTCAGGCCCTTTGGATTTATTCTGAAGAAGTGATTCCTTTGCCCATCATTTGGAAGAGAAAATGTAGGCCCAATAACCGCGCTATTTTGCGAGTGGTACAGTTGGCGAGTTTATATGATCGGTGCAAAAGAATGGACTTGTCGAGGATGCGATGGTCGGAAGTGTATGAGGCATTGATCAGTTTGGAGATATCGGAATATTGGAAGTATCATTATACATTAGGGCAGAGCATGAAGCCGCTGGGTGTTCACATTCCATCATCGAGGGCGGAGAGTATCGTGTACAATGCTTTTGGACATCGGGCAGTGGATGAAAGCTGATTTTTTTGAGCAGTTGGCGATGATTTAGTTGTATATTTGATTATGCAATGGATTCAAAATGCCTCTTCTTTTTTTGAAAAGCACACCTTTGGGGTTTGCACTTCCATCGCAGAGCGCATGGGAGTGAAGGTGAAGAATGTAAGACTGAGTTTTATTTATTTGAGCTTTTTGACGGTGGGCTCACCGGTGGGGTTGTACTTGGTTCTTTTGTTCTGGAAGCGCAACCAACACATTTTTCAACCATGGAAATGGGGTCAGCGAGTTTGGGAGTGAGTGCTCAGATTTCTTGATTTTCCTTACTTTTGAAAAAATCCTTGAAGTGAAAAATCTATTTTCCAAATGGTGTCAAGCTGGGCTAACCGCTCAGACCGCTCTGTTTCTCGCTCTCGCTCTTTTTGTTTCCTCATCCCTCCATTCCCAGTCTCCGCAAGGCATCCCTTACCAAGCAGTGATGCGCAATGCTGATGGGAGTGTGATGGCCAACAGTGCGGTGAGCTTGACCTTCATGATCCATGATGGCGCGGCCAATGGAACCGTAGTGTACCAAGAAAGTCATTCATTGACCAGCAACGCACAAGGATTGGTGAGTTGCGTGGTGGGAAATGGAGTTGTATCGCAAGGCAATTCCAGTAACATCAATTGGGGAGGTGGTGCTAAGTTTTTACATGTAATGATGAATGGAACTGATTTGGGAACACAGCAAATGCTCAGTGTGCCGTATGCGTTGTATGCGGGAGCTTGCGATATTCAGGTTTCATTGACCGGAGATACGCTTTACACCGGAGGAGGCAATTTTGTGATTATCCCAGGCATCAGTGCCGCCAATTTCCCTCCTGCCATTTTGGGATGTAAGGACAACGCAGCATGTAACTACAACAGCGCAGCCACTCAAAATGACAGCTCATGTTTGTACACAGGAGCAACTTGTGACGATGGCAATGTCAATACTATCAATGATGAGATTAATGGCAGTTGTGTATGTGCGGGGACGGCAGTGAACAACAATAATGTGGTGATTGGCCAAGATTATCAAGGAGGCAAAGTGGCCTACATTTTCCAACCTGGTGATGCTGGCTTTGTTGTTGGAGAGACGCATGGGTTAATAGCCGCTGCCCAAGATTTGCCAGGATTATATCAGTGGGGA
>Ga0169931_10007677_pt1 | contig 15934 bp, 8 predicted proteins | sample Kivu_15m_20L_FD_129675 | JGI IMG/M metagenome (GOLD analysis project Ga0169931, IMG submission 129675) | Freshwater microbial communities from Lake Kivu, Western Province, Rwanda to study Microbial Dark Matter (Phase II) - Kivu_15m_20L... | ecosystem: Environmental > Aquatic > Freshwater > Lake ...
CAGGGCCACCTTGGCCTTGAACGCATCCCCGTGAACCTTCTTGATCCGTGCCATGCTGAATACCTCCCCACCAAGGAGATTCTAAAGCTAAGGCACCTGTCCAGTTTTCGGGGTCCACCACAGTTTCAGATTTCCATTCCATCCGGGACAGTGCTGCCTCGCGGAACCACAACAATTCCGTTTCGGATCACAAAGTTGTCACCTTCGCCATCTTCAACCCTGGAACGGTTGACAATTCGAACATCGTTGCCGATCCGGCAATCCTTGTCGATGATCGCGTCACGGATGACGGTCCTGTCACCAATCCCAATATCAGGTTGTTTCATCGATCGGTTGTGGCTTTTTTCAGCCTCCGTTTCGTAGCGGTCCGCGCCGAGAAGAATGGAGTTGGTGATGCGGGCATCCCGCCCGATCATGGTTCGTACCCCAATCAGGCACTTGTCGATCTCAGCCCCCGGCATGATCCGGCACCCGTCCCCGATCAGGGAATGGTCCATTTCAACCCCGCCCAAGCGGGAAGCCGGAAGGAATCGCATGCGGGTATAAATGGGCCCCTCGTTGCTGGTGAAATCAAACGGTGGATTCGGACCAGTGAGGGCAATATTGGCCTCATGGTACGCCTGAATGGTTCCCAGATCCTCCCAATACCCGTCAAACAGATGGGCCACCACCTTGTGACTGGCGATGCTCCTTGGGAAAATTTCCTTACCGAAATCCGTAGCCAAAGGGCGGGCATTTAGCAGTTCCAACAAGGTTCTGCGATTGAAAAGGTAGATGCCCATGCTGGCAAGGAACGGCCTGTCCTGGGCGGTGATCCCGTGGCGCCCCATCCATTCGGCGGAGGTTCGATACGGTTCCAATTGTTCAGTGGTCCTGGGTTTTTCAACGAATTGGACCACCCTTCCGGTTTCGTCCAACCGGACCAGTCCGAATCCGGAGGCTTGATTTTCAGGAACCGGGATCACTGCAATGGTCACATCCGCACCCGAATGCCGATGGGTTCGCAGGAGTTGTCGGTAATCCATCCGGTAAAGCTGGTCGCCTGAAAGGATCAGCACCTCGCGACAGGGATCCTCAATCACATAGCGGACCTGCTGCCGAACCGCATCAGCTGTACCTTGGTACCAGTCCTGTTTTTCAAATGTCTGTTGGGCCGCCAGGACTTCCACGAACCCGCGGCTGAAGGGGTCAAACTTGTAGGTGTTGGCGATATGACGATGCAGGCTGACACTTAAATATTGGGTCAGCACATAAATGCGGTTCAAACCGCTGTTGATGCAATTGCTGATGGGGATATCGATCAAGCGGTACTTGCCGGCAACCGGAACGGCTGGTTTGCTCCGCAACTGGGTCAGGGGATAAAGCCTGGATCCCCTTCCACCACCAAGGATGAGGCTGAGAACTTCCCGCATGGGTATTTTTTCCTTGTTTGTTCCAAAGGAAGCCGCATCCCGCGGCTTTCTGCGGTCCTCGGGGAATTCAGCGTTTGAAAGGCTATTGTAAAAAAAAACAGGTCGGAAAAGTTAGCCTGAAATCTTGGCCAACCCTTCAGTCAGCCTGCCTGCCAAATTCGCCGACTGTTCCACGCAATCATTGATGGCCACCCCACCCATGCTACTTCCCGCACAGATCAATCCGTGCAGGCATTTTTGCGCCTCCACGATAGCCTGAACCCGTTTGGTATGGCCCAATGTGTACTGAGGAATGGCCCGTTTCCACCTGAAAATGTGCACACTTTCAGGTGTGAGGTTCCAGTTTCCCACGGTTTTCAATTCGTTCAGGACCACTTTGGTCAATGCCTTGTCATCCAGATCGAGGAGTTGCTTCTGCTTGCGACCACCCACCAATGCCCGCCAAAGCTGCCAGCCTGGTGGGACTCGGTCCCCTGGGAATATGGCGGAGCACCACTGAACTCCCAGAACCGGTCTGGAATCCCTCTGGGGAGTCAAATAACCGAACCCGTCCGGCTTGACCGCGTCCCCGGTAAGTTGGCTGTCTGGAAACATCAAAGCCACCACGGCGATTGGGGTGGTTTGGATTTCGGAGAGGGATTCGGCCAAGGCAGGGGATAGGGGGGCAAGCAGACGTGCCTGCTCATAGGCGGGACAGGCAAGAATCACCTGGTCGAAAGTTTCAGGCCTGTCGTTCCCCTCGTGAAAAACCAGCCATCCGGTTCCCGGCTGACCGCCCAAAGGTTGCAGGGCCGAAACCTTGTTTCGAGTCCGGAGGCTGGAACCAAGTCGCCCGGCCAAGGTGTCGATCAGTTGCCCTAGACCTTTTTTCAGGGACCACATGCGAGGAGGAAGCGGTTTGGGTAGACCCGCTTCAGAGGCAGAACGCGCCTTGGCAGCCCGCCGCGCCTTCAAACCGCGGAGGATGCTGCCATGCTCGATTTCCATCTGCCGCCACTTGGGGAAACAACTGGGAAGGCTTAGCTCCTCGAAATTACCTCCCCAAATCCCTGTCACAAAGGCATCGCCAAGGGAACTGGCGACTTCCTCCCCCACCCGGGCCCTGAAAAAATCGGCGATGGATTCCTCCTCTGGAATGGCTCGCTTGAAGCGAAAGCCTTCGGCCAGGATGCGTAGCTTTCCTTGGAAAGACAAAACCGGGGAAAAAGCCATTCCCAACAGGTTGGAAGGCAGTTTGTGCAAACGATTGTTCAGGTACAAAAACCGGTTGCGGGCCGCCGAAACGCTGGCGGGCAGTAGTTCTTCCTCAAGCCCCACTTCCTTGCAAAGTTCCAAGGTGCTGGGGTTTGAATCCAAAAAACCGTTGGGACCTGCTTCCATGCGATGGTTGGAAAAGGCGAATGTTTGGATCATTCCCCCGGCCCGTTCACCGGCCTCCAGGACAACCAAGTCCATTTTTCCGGCAGCTTTTTTTTGCAGGTAGTAAGCGCAGGAGAGACCCCAAATTCCGGCGCCAAGGATCGCTATTTTGGTTTTTTTGGCCGAGGTTTCCATGGTGAGATTTTCGTTTATTTCCAGCAGGCTGGCTACTGCCGATAAATAAAAAAGCAGGGGCCACCTTGCGGGCGGTCCCTGCTTTTTTCTGGAACGGTTGGCCGATCAGTCAGCCCGCCGGTTCCTGCCACCGCCGGGGCCTCCACGGCCTCCACCCATTTTCATTTCAAAGGGCTTGCCAATCAAATCCTGCCAGGTGATTTTTTGGTTGTCTTTCAGGATTTCGGTGGCCTTGGTCAGGGCCTGCTTGTTCAGCTCACCAACTTTTTTCATCATCTCGGGCATTTTCGAGAAATCCATGCCGATCTCTTTCCGCAATTCATCGGCCTCTTTCCGCACATCTTCTTCCAATTCCTTGATTTCCTTTTTTTGATCATCGGAAAGCTTCAGGAGACTGGCGATTTTGTTGTCGGAAAATGCCCGAAACCCCATCTGCTGGGTCCGGATCTGATTGAGGCGCTTAGCCTGGTCTCCCTTGCCACTGTCGGCAAGGATTTTTGCCAAAAGCCCGGAAGTTTCCTCTGAGTATTTTTGGAGGATTTCCTTGGCGTCATCCTCAGACAGTTTCAGTTCGTCCAGGACGCTTTTGTTGTTCAAAAGTTGGGTAGGGTCGGCTCCCCCCCGTCCTGCCATCATCATTCCGCCAAAGCCTCCGCCGGGAAACCCGCCGCCGGGAGGCTGGGCCAAGGCCAGGCAGGTTGCCCCGGTGAATGCCATCGCGGTGAAAGCGATTTTGTACTTGAAAAGCATGGTCGTAACTCCAAGCTGATTTGGGAAAAACCAAAAAGACCAGACATGCCAAGGTTTTGGCCCAAAAGAGAGAGTATCAGGAACCAATGAAGGAATTATGAGAGATGTGCGTCAGGGGGCCGGTCGGGCAACCCGCGGCGCTGGCTGGTTTTGCATGGGAGGATTATTGCCCGAGACGGCAGGTGCGCTTGCCTGCATCCACCGCCAATCTTTGCCAAGTTGGGGTGGGTCAAATTCTTTACGGTCCACCGGTTTTTTGGTGTCGATGAGGGGAATATCCCAGGTCGTTTCGTCACCGTTCGGTTTTTCAAACCAGAGCCTTCGGGGTAGGAAGGTGGTACGCAATAAAACCAATTGGGCCCGCTGAAAATCAGCCCGGTCGGCTGGAAGCTTTGGCGTGACTGAAATATAGCTGTAGTATTGGTCTTCTTTATCTAGATTCAGATTGTACCTGTTTTTCGCCTCTTCGGCCTTCATGCCGAAAATGAATGTCAGGAAGCTGTCATCCGCCACCTGTCCTGCTTTTGGTTTGGGCATTTCAAAAGCCCGGACAACCTTTTGCGGGAAGTCCAACTCGTACAGGAAATTCCCGGTGCATAAGAATTTCCTCTCAGTTTCCGCTTTGTTTTCCTTGCGGAACTCGAGAGATGCCAACAAAACAGGCTGATTGGGGGAACCTGATTTCAGGTATTTGGCGGTTCCGGTGGATGTTCTGGCGGCGTTGAAAACCTTGTCTTTTTCAATCAGGGTCAAATTGGCCGTGAGGAATTCGATGCGCTGCATCTGTAATTCCCACTGTTTCAATATCCCATCCAAAGGGGTGGGTTGGGCTGGGTTTGCCACCGGGATCGATGATCCGTTGGCAGGCTGGGGGCCTTGGCCAAAACCAGAGGGGCTACTGGCGAAAAAAAGAGAGGCTGCACAAATCCAGCGTCCTGCCATGGCGGTTGATCCCCTGAATCCGGCTTGAACTCGACCGATTTTCACGAAAAGTTTGTACCAGCAACCCATAAATTGGGCCAAGCTCAGGTTGGTTGGACAAAAACTGAAAAACAGCCGGGATATCTGGGGCTATCTCGGCTCAATGATTACATAAAAAGGTAACTGTTCCACCTTGAATTGTTTATTCCTGAAACGGGAATTGGCCTCAGCCAAATCCTTCGGAAGATTTTTGTCCTTCTGAATTTCCCCCTCTGGAATGAATTCGGGAATGACTCGGTCGGTGTAAAGCTGAACCAAATGGTAATTGGCAAAAAGACTCTGCACTTCCGGGCGCGAGAAAACCTGTTTTTCATTGAGTTTGCAGTTGGTGCAGGTGACCCCGGTGAAGTCAACAAAAACCGCCTTTCCGTCTTGTTTGGCTGCAGCCAAAGCGTTCGCGAGGTCACCCGTCCAAGGCAACTCCTCCCCGGACTGAGTCCCATTTCCTGCCGGTTCATTGTCAGGCAGAAGGAAGGAGTCCATCCAGGCGTAGACCACACCTTGGGGGCGGTTCCGACCCAGTTGCCCCGGGTGCAACAATCCAGGAAACAGGTAAAGGGCCAGTGTCAAGAATGCGATTCCAAAGGTCATCCGTGGAACGCTGAGGTGGTCTTGCTCCGTATCAAGGGGCAGTCGGAAAAATTGAAACAGGTAGAAAGCTCCCGCCACCAGGATAGCCACCGTGGCGGCAAGGCAAAAATCATAGGTGAACCAGGTGGCTGTTCCTTCCCTGATTTCAGCCAGTCTGAAAAATTTGATTGCCGCCATTAGTTCCACAAAACCCATCGCCACTTTGATGGTGTTTAGCCAGGTACCGCTTCGTGGGAGGCTTCTAAGCAGTCCTGGGAAAAGGGCAAGTAAAAAAAATGGGGCGGCGAATGTCGCGGAAAACGCCAAGCCGCCAAGGAGTTGGTGGAAAAAAGGCCTCCCTGCGGAATTGGCCCCAAATCCACCGAGAAAGGGGGCCACGCAGGCAAAACTGAGCATGGAAAAAGTGAGGGCCATGAAAACGGTCCCGGTTACACCGCCTTTTTGTTCGTTTTGGCTGCTCCAGGTAGTGAGCCAGGATGGGAGTTCGATGTCGTACATGCCGAAAAGAGACAGGGCAAAGAAAATGAAAAGCAATCCCATGAAGGTGTTGAAAACCCAGTTGATGCTCAGCCATACAAAAAGGGACAAGGCCATGACTGCGGCCAAGGTGAGAACGACCGTGATCGTTCCGCAGTAAATAAGGGCTTTGGTGAGTGGGCTGAGGCCACCGCTTTCTTTTTGCTTCAAAAAAATACTGACCGTCACAGGAATCATGGGGAAAACGCAGGGAGTCACCAGCGAAATACCTCCCCAAAACATTCCCAGCAACATAAATTCCAGAAGACCCGAATCCTGTAGCTCGGATTCCGGTCCGGTCCGGTCGCGAAGGAATGCCTTGAATCCATCCAGATCATGGATCGTTCCTTCCGGATAGCGTGCAACCTCCTTGAAACTCTCTTTTTCAGGCAATTGGGGGATTCGAGTTACCGCCATGCTTGCACGTTTGCCTGATCCCGGTTTGGTGGCGTTGCTGCCGTTGGCTTCCTCTTTTCCACCGGGAATCGTCACTACTTTGGGAGACGGAGCCGGAGTCACAGACTTCGGGTAAGGCTCATCCGTCACCGGAATTGGGGGGCCTGAAACCGGGAGGCGGATTTCGATCAAGTGGTCGCCCCAATGGCACCCTTTCTCATCGCAAACTTGCAGCCTGACCTTGAGGGTTTGTTTGGCGATAGGCCCCTTTAATGCCGGGTCGATCACCAAAGGAACAGACCATTGAAAGGCAGTGGGAAACTCCAGAATGTTTCCGCCCAATGCCTCTTCCCGAACGGTTTCCGGGGTTGTTTCGTTGATCGGCCAGACAGGGAACAGGTTACCTTGAGATGAAAATTCCAGCGAAGAAAGCATGGCCTCGTCCTGCAACGAGGTTCGAACGGTCGCAGGGTAGGTGTGAAACCCCTTGGCTGGTAGTCCGCTCAACACGATTTCCAGAACCTCGCCCGGTTTGAAATCGACGCGTTGGGTCGAGGGCGGTTGCTGGTTTTTGTTTGAAAATGGATTGGTCTCCACTTTTGCGGTCAGGGTTAGTTTTCCCGAATGGGAGACTGGGGATCGAACCTCCACCAGGCTGGCGGGAGACTCTTGTCCCTGGGCAGACCCGTTCCAGGCCAGTCCGAGAAACCAGGAGAAAAGCAGACAAACGTGCCACCGCCGGAAGGAATCCATGGGCGTGATCTTCCTCAAGGCTTGGCCCGCAGATCGACAACCCTGGTTTTTTTGCTGGCTGGGTCAACAATCACAATTTGATGGGCATTGGTGTTGGCGACATAAAGAAGTCCATTGTTTGCCCAAATGCCACCGGGTTCCTGGAACCCGCCCAGGAAGGTTTGGCAAATCCGGGTTTTGGGATCAAGGGTCTTGATTTTGTTGTTGTAAGTGTCGGCGACAAATAATTTGTCCTTCAGCCAAGTGACCCCCAGGGCATGCTGCAGCAAAACCTCGTCCCCCTCGCCGTCTTTGTCCCCGAATTTGAACAGGTGGGTGCCCACCACGGTTGAGACCAAGGGGGGGCCTTCAACTGGGGTAATGGGCAAAGAACGTACTGAACTGGTTTCGCTGTCCGCGATAAACAGGTTTTTTCCATCACTGGTGAGCCCGCTGGGTTGGGCGAAGCAGGACCGCGGGAATTCCCCGTCCATCAGTGTCTCCCTTCCGCTACCGGCAAAGGGGGTGATCATGCCGGTCGCCAGGTCCATCATCCAGATTTGATGGTGCCCGGCCATGGCCACAAATACTCGGTTTCCATCCAGCCAGAGATCCCAAGGGCTGTTCAGGCCGACTTGAGTGCCAGAGCCACCGGATCGACGGTCCTGGCCTTGCTTGCCTGTCCCGGCGATCGTTTTTACGGTTTTGGCGGAAAGATCCAATTCTCGGATCAGGTGATTTTTTCTGTCCGCCACCAGCAGTTTTTCCGTTTTGCCTTCAACCAAAGCCAAGCCTTGGGGGTCATTGAAGGAGGAGGAGCCGAAGGGACCGTCCACCATTCCGGATTTGCCGGTGCCTGCGGTCCAAAGCACCTCACCTTCCGGGGAGGCGCAAACGACTCTATGGTTGGTGCTGTCGGCGATAAACATTCTCTTGCCGGCCGCGTCGGTGATCACTTTTCCGGGAAATTTGAGGATGCTCTGGCGGTTTTCAGTCTCAACTTGAAAATCGAGGGGCCCCACTTTCAGGGTTCCGTTTGCCTTGTGCTTTTTGACCAATTCACCAATCGCGTCGTCCACCGCCTCGTAGAGACCCTCGCCCGAACCTCGGGCCACAAAATTGCCCTCGGGATCGATCAGCACCAGGGTTGGCCAGGAATCGACGCTGTAGGTCTCCCAGATTCTGCGTTCGGAATCGTTGATCACAGGGTGGGTGACCTCGTAGCGGAGCAGGGCCTTGCGGATGCTGGCAGTTGATTTTTCGTTGTCAAATTTGGGGCTGTGTACCCCGATCACCACCAACTCCTTGCCCCATTTCTTTTCCAAACGATCCAGGTCGGGAAGAGTATGGATGCAATTGATGCAGCACAGGGTCCAAAAATCCAGCAATACAACTTTTCCCCGTAGATCCTTGAGAGAAATCGGCTTGGCGGTATTAAGCCAGGCGGTGCCTCCCGTCAATTCCGGGGCTGGGATTTTCGGGCGGGCGTTTTTGTCCTTGACCCCTTCTTGGCCGCGGGCGCAACCGATGGTGCAGCCCATTAGCAGACAGAACCATCCCAGCATTGCCATCGCCCCCTTGCCCAAAAGGAGGTTTTTGATGGAAGATACAGAACTCAGGATCAGTTCCGACATGGGCAGCACTCCTTGCTGAGGGCGTTTCAGCCGGATTTCAATTCCGGGGTGAGAAGAATCCATCTTCAAGCCCGGGTTGGCAATTGTTTCTTACGTTTGCCAATTGGTTCGTCTCATAATCACCACAAGACCAGAGTTTGGGCCCGAATTCAACCCCGTACCCAAGGAGGGAAAACGGCGCACGTTTCTTGCCTGGGACTTGTCCGGGCGACCAACCCATGGTTCGGAATTGATAGCATTGAATAAGAATAAATGGACTGCGGAAGCCAAAACATGCAAGTTACTGCGACTGAAAAAGGCGAATCCGACCAAGTTGCTACTCGCCCGGACAAAGGAGATTTGCGGAAATCTTCCAACAGGTTGGGTTGGGGAGAGGTTTTTGACAGTTCGGTTTGGTGGGTGTTGCTCGGCCTGTTTGCGATTGCCCTCACGGCGTTTCCCATGCGCGGGGGTGAAACTCTGATCCGTCTGGCCACCGGGCGAGCCCTTTCGGAGGGAACCATCGCTTTGGGGGGGGAACCATTCAGTTATATGCTGAAGGATTCTCCATGGGTGCATGGTTCTTGGCTTTTTGACCGATTGCTGTACGCGGGTTGGCAGTTGGATGGCAATCAGGGCAAATGGATTGTCGTCCTCAAAACCCTGGGATTTGTGCTGGTCGGTTGGGCTGTGTTCGCGATCAGCGGAAAAGGGCTCGTTCGTCAGCTGATGGCCCCCATTCTGGCTGCCGCCGTCTTGCTGGGTGTTTCAGGTCAGGCGGATGTGGGGCCGCATGTGGCCAGCCTCTTTTGCACGGCGGTCCTGCTGGCCTTGATCGGGAAAGTGGAATCTTCCGGTCCCGGAAGCGGAATTCGATTTTTGTATGCCATATTTTTTCTCCTTTTTGCCCTTTGGGCCAACTTGGATTCGGGTTTCCTGTTCGGTTTGGTCATCGTTTTCTTGTGGATGTTGGTTGATCTTCTGGTCTTGGACAAAGGAATCCGGTTGAAGGGGGCCGTCCTGGTGGTATCCCTGTTGGGCTCATTGGCCAATCCGTTCCTATTCCGGGTATTTCAGTTTCCCGAGACTCTCGGACTTTTTGAGGGCGTCGCCGAGTTGCGGAAGGATGGCCGGGTTTACTTGCAGTACCTGGGATCTTTTTTGGAATGGTTGACTGCGTCCTGGAACCAGTCGTTCATTCCATTTCCCGCTGTCGTTGGAATTGGACTTCTGTTGGTTGCCCTGATTTGTCTGGGGGGGACATTTTTCCGGACAGGGGAGAAAAGACTCCTATGGCGCATCTTGGTGTTAGCCACCCTGTTGGTGCTTGGCTTGGCTCGTTTCCGCCTGATCGGTCTGGGGGCCCTGGTATCCGGGGTATTTTTGGCCGAGCACCTTCGTGCGGCCTTCCGGAATGGAGCTGGCGTTGAGGTTGGGGAAAACTGGCTGGCTCGATTGTCCGGGGTTGGTGCATTGATTGCTTTGATCGGGGCTGGTTTATTCACAGGATTTCTCAGGCCCTCCGCCCGGACATCGAGGGAATTTGGATGGGGTTTTGTCTGGTCCGAAGGATTAAGGGATTTGGCAAAGCAGGTTGCCGACCGAGGAGGTGTGCTTGCGAAGCCCGTCCCTTTGCCAGAGCGCGACAGAATGTTGGTGGTGGAAAACGGCGGGGAGATGGCTTCTTACCTGATTTGGTTTGCCCCCCAATACTCCCAATTCCTTGATGCGCGCTGGTCTCGATCCGCTTCGGTGTTGGCCGATTACCGTAAATCATGCGCCGACTTGTCCATCGATGCCCTCCAGTCACCTCAGGGGGTTGGAGAAGAAGGGCCGGACTGGCGTGCTTTTCTTGAGGGCATGAGTATCCGAACCGTGGTGGCCAACCTGCTGGGGGAAAGTCCCGGGGTTTTGGTGGCTCCTAGATTTTCCCGCCTTTCCGATTGGGAATCACCTTATTTGGCCGGGGCCGGGCAGGTTGCCACCCTCCGTCGGCCGCCGGAAAGAAACCCTCTCCGAAGCAGCAATTTGGTCAATGACTACTTCGACACCCTGGTAAACGAAGCTATCCGGGATCGATTGGATTGGGCGGAGGGAAAACTGGACCAACCGGTCAAGGTCAGGCCTTATTGGGAATTTTGGGCAGGAAAGCCCACCATTTCGGGCAAATCGATCGAGGCGGAAATCAGGGCCAATTTGGCTGGGCAATTCCGGCGTCCGGACGCGAGGGTGGCTCAGGCGCTTTTGGCAGTTCGCCAGGCTCATGTGGCCATGGCGGAACAGCCGGATAATCCCGGGTGCCTGTTGGTGACCCTTCAATGTTTGGGACAACTTTCGGATTCCTTGGGGGTTCAGCAGGAAGGTGGGGTTTTGCCAGACCTGGTCGAACTGGAAATGATCGCCTTGGCCCAACGGGTTTTGGATCTGGCCGGGAATCTGGAGGATGAGCGTTCCGATCGGGTCAGGTCTGCCCGGTTGATCCTTTATCAAGTGGCCATGCGGCGAAATTTTTGGGACCTGATGGAGGAGCACGGCCGGGCCTTGCTGGAAGGAAGTCGGGGGGATCTTTCCAGCCGAGGTGAGGATGGGATGAAGCGCTTGGAGGCTTTGGAGGAGCAGATTCAGCAGATTGCCAAGCGCAAAAATGAGGCAGAGGACCGGCTGGCAAATGCCTTGGAAAGGATGAAAAATAATTCCGGGGGCAAGGAACCACCGCTGTTTGTCCAGGCGATGACTGCTTTGGAAATGGGCCTTCCCTTGCGGGCCATGCGCGAACTGCAGTCCGCCGGTGCTGGTGACCAGTTAAAGGAGAATGACCAGCTACAAATCAATTTTGCATTGATCAATCTGCAATTGGCCCTCCAACTAGGGAGGGTGGATGAGGTTCGGTCTTTTTTGGAAGGGCCTGGAAAACAGCTTCTGGACCGTCCGGAAACGCTTCGAATGAATCATCCCGGGGTTTTGCTACCCCAGTTGCTGAACGCAAGGGCATTGCAGGTGGAAAACCGAAATTATCCCTTGTATGACTGGCTGATGATTGAAGCTAGTGTTGCGAGCGGCCAGTATAAGGATGCATCTCAAAGAATTGAGCGGCTGGCCTCCCTGAAACGGGAACTTTTGAAGCCGAATTTGAGGGAGGGGAATCTCCCGGTCCTTTTGCAGGAAGGGCCATTCAGTGTCGTCGCTGGGCTATCTGGTAATCGCGACACTTTTTCGCTGGCGAGCCAGTGTCTTGGGGCGTCAGGAATGCCCGGGGTGGTCCGAACCTTGGGTCCGGTCATCCATGAGTTGATTGAGATGAATGCCTCAGCGGAGGCAATGGTTTTGCGTCAAATGGGTATGGTCGGTGAGTTGGAGGGGGTTTGCGGTTATTTGTCCATGATTTCCGGGGACACCAAAGCGGGGCAGATGGTTCTCGGGCGCTCTTTGTCCATGTCGGTGAACATGGGTTTTGTTGCCCGGGCGATGATGCGAGCATCCGCCGCAAGCCACCCGTTGAGCCCGCTGCTGGTTGAACTCGGTTCCAATCTGGCCGAAGGTGGTGTTCCCAGTTGGCACAATCGGTTGGCTTGGGTTCGGATTTTGGATTCACTTTTGGAGGTAAAGCCGCAAGGCAAACCAACCAAGTGACTTAGGATTAATTTTAAAAAACCGGATGGCCGCTTTCCCGGCTTCTCCTAATGTTGAATGGGCGACTCCTTGGAAACGGATCAGAGATTTGGAGAAGGGGAAGGGAAAAGCGGGTGGGGTAGGATAGCGGCTGTTTTTCGATGGTGTTGGTTAATTTTCAATTCAGCTGTAAAAAGCGTTCCATCCGCCCTTTTTGACTATCCAGATGATTGCCAAGGTGGACGTTGGGTTAAACCTCTGGCAGTCAATGGATTTGGGACAATTCTGTTGGAGTGAGGCGGACAATGGCGATCGTTCCTGACTGGCGGATTCGGAAAGATGTGTGTATCCGTCCGATCGCTGATTTGGCCCATCGTCCAGGAACTATTTCCTACGGTGTCACCAGCTATGGCTACGATGTGCGGGTGGACCGGAAGTTCAAGGTCTTCACAAACGCCCGCTGTGCGGTGGTCGACCCGAAAAATTTCGATCCGGCTTCCTTTGTGGATATCGAGGGGGACTTCTGCCTCATACCTCCGAACAGTTTCGCCTTGGCGGAAACAGTGGAGTATTTGGAAATTCCCAGGAATATGTTGGGCATCTGTGTGGGTAAAAGCACCTATGCCCGTTGCGGTATTATTGTGAATGTCACCCCGCTCGAACCGGAATGGCGGGGCAGGGTGACCATAGAGATCAGTAACACCACGCCTCTGCCGGCCAAGATTTATGCCGGCGAGGGTATTGCCCAATTGATTTTTCTCGAGGCGGCAACGCCCTGCGAGAGAAGCTATGCGGACAAGAAGGGCAAGTACCAGGATCAACCTGGTCTAACCTTGCCCTTCGTTCAGGGTGAATAGGCAAGATGCGGCTTCCATGCCGGATTGCCTGTTCGGGTTTTGTGAGGGGACATCAGGTTTTTAGAGTGTCCAAGTGGACATTTGATCAGTTTTCCAAATAAGGTTAGTTCGGTTCAGAGGGAAAGGATTCCGTCTCGCGGGCGTGTTGATCGCCAGGCTTGCCGTTTGTATTGGCTCGCTTGATATTTTCCGCGGGAATCGAGGCAAGGTTGCTCACCAGGGGGATGGTATGCAGATCGAGCGTCGTTTTACCAAAGAGGGCCAAGATCCTTGGGCTGATGTTCCTTTCGAGGCCAGGTCCTCGAAAATCGTCAATCCGGATGGCCGGGCTGTTTTCAGCCTGGAAAATATTCAGGTACCCCAGGGGTGGAGCCAGGTAGCGGTCGATATTCTCGCCCAGAAGTATTTCCGCAAGGCGGGAGTTCCTGAGAAAACCGAGCGGGTTCCTGAAAATGGTTTGCCGGAATGGATCCAGAAGTCCCGCCCGGCCGCTGATTCATCATCCTTTGGCCAGGAGTGCGATGCCCGGCAGGTATTTCGCCGTTTGGCAGGGTGCTGGACCTATTGGGGATGGAAGGGCGGTTATTTCAGTTCCGAGAAGGATGCCAGGGGATTTCACGACGAAATCTGCTTCATGCTCGCCCGACAGATGGCCGCCCCCAATTCACCCCAGTGGTTCAACACCGGGTTGCATTGGGCTTACGGAATTGAGGGGCCAGCCCAAGGTCACTATCGGGTCGATCCGGCCACCAATCAGGTGGTTCGGTCCTCCAACGCCTACGAGCACCCCGCACCCCACGCCTGTTTCATCCAGGCTGTGAAGGACGATTTGGTGAACGATGGTGGGATCATGGACCTTTGGGTCCGCGAGGCCAGGATTTTCAAATACGGCTCCGGGACCGGGTCCAATTTCTCCGCCATGCGGGGTGAAGGTGAGCCATTGTCCGGTGGCGGTAAATCCAGCGGCCTGATGAGTTTTCTGCGCATCGGTGATCGGGCGGCTGGGGCCATCAAATCCGGGGGTACAACTCGGCGTGCGGCCAAGATGGTCGTATTGGACCTCGACCACCCGGATATCGAGGAGTTTATCGATTGGAAGGTGGTCGAGGAGCAGAAGGTTTCCGCCTTGGTTACCGGTTCCAAGCTTTTGAACCGCCACCTGAACCAGATTCTGAAGGCTTGTCAGGGATCCAAGCCGGCTTCGGATCGGTACGACCCGTCCAGGAATCCGGATTTGCGTAAGGCCATGGCCCAAGCCCGGCGTGACCTGATTCCTGCCAATTACATCCATCGCGCCTTGCAACTGGCCCGCCAGGGGTTCACCTCGTTGAAGGTGGAGGAATACGACACCGATTGGAACTCGAAGGCCTACGCGACCGTTTCCGGACAAAACAGCAATAACTCCGTGCGTATCAGCAGTGACTTCATGGAGGCGGTCCTCAAGGAGTCCGACTGGCATCTTTATTGGAGGACCGAGAAGGAGAAGGCCCGCCAGGAAAACCGGCAGCCCAAGCCCTGCAAAAGCATGAAGGCCGGCGAATTGTGGGACCGGATTGCCAACGCCGCCTGGACCTGCGCCGATCCCGGTGTTCAATTCGATACCACCATCAACGAATGGCACACCTGCCCCCAGGACGGCCGGATCAACGCGTCCAACCCGTGCTCCGAGTACATGTTCCTAGATGACACCGCCTGCAACCTCGCCTCGCTGAACCTCCTTCGGTTCTACGACAAGGCCTCCGGTCGTTTCCAGGTCGATGATTTCCGCCATGCCACTGAACTGTGGACGATGGTGCTTGAAATATCCGTCTACATGGCCCAATTCCCCAGTGTCTCCGTCGCCAGAAAGTCTTTCGACTATAGGACCCTCGGTTTGGGGTACGCGAACCTCGGTTCCTTGCTGATGGTTCAGGGCATTCCCTACGACTCGGAGGAGGGGCGGGCCCAGTGTGCGGCGATTAGCTGCATCATGCATTGCGCCAGTTACGCCACATCCGCCCTCCTGGCATCGGAAATTGGGCCTTTCCCCCGTTACCATGCCAATCGTCAGGCCATGCAGCGGGTGATCCGGAATCACCGCCGGGCCGGTTATGCCGCCCCAAGGGAGGCTTATGAGGCCTTGACGATCACACCGGTCGGGCTGACTGGCGAGAATTGCTCCGCCTACCTGGTGGATGCGGCCAGGTGCGAGGCCGATCGCATGGAATCGCTCGGCGAACGGTTCGGCTTCCGGAATGCCCAGGTGACCTGCATCGCCCCGACTGGGACAATCGGTTTGGTGATGGATTGCGACACCACCGGCTTGGAACCTGATTTTGCCCTCGTGAAGTTCAAGAAGCTGGCAGGGGGCGGTTACTTCAAAATCATCAACGCCTCGGTTGAACCGGCTCTCCAACGCTTGGGGTATACCTGTGGTCAGATCGAGGAAATGGTCCGGTATTGCCGAGGTGCGGGCTCCTTGACAGGGTGCCCCCATATCAATTTCGGGTCCCTCCGGGACAAGGGAATGCCCGAAGATGTGACCCAGCGCATTTCCGAGCAATTGCCTGCCAGTTTCGAGATTTCCTTCGCGTTCAACCGCTGGACCGTCGGGGATGAGATTCTCACCGGTCCGATGGGATTCACCAAGGAGCAGATTGAGGATCCCGCTTTCGATCTCCTCAAGGCGATGGGATTCACCTCCCAGCAAATCGAGGAAGCCAACCGCTACGTCTGCGGGACCATGACGCTGGAGGGAGCTCCCCACCTGAAGGAGGAGCATTTGGCGGTGTTCGATTGCGCCAACCGCTGTGGGAAGTTGGGCCAACGCTTCCTTTCCGCCGAATCCCACATTCGGATGATGGCGGCCGCCCAGCCCTTCGTTTCCGGTGCGATTTCGAAAACCATCAACATGCCGTTTTCGGCCACCATCGACGAGGTGAAA
>Ga0169931_10007678_pt1 | contig 15934 bp, 12 predicted proteins | sample Kivu_15m_20L_FD_129675 | JGI IMG/M metagenome (GOLD analysis project Ga0169931, IMG submission 129675) | Freshwater microbial communities from Lake Kivu, Western Province, Rwanda to study Microbial Dark Matter (Phase II) - Kivu_15m_20L... | ecosystem: Environmental > Aquatic > Freshwater > Lake...
GCCGTTTGTGTATTCCGAATTCACGTTTGTCTTGCCGATAATCAGCGGATTAGTATTAGAAAATTGAGCTGCACAGTTGTTTTGAACCCCAACAGAAACGCCGTCAATAATCAGCTCAAAACTTGACCCATTTATTAGTCCGATATAATGGTGCCAATTATTTATTGAATTATTTGAGTAGATAGAGTTACAACCAAATTGATTTTCATCTGTGTCTGTGTTAAGATAAACACCGCCGACGTTAGTTCCATTGTCAATAATGTAGTGCTGAGGAAAGCCTCCTGGGTAACCAATAGATAAGTTGACCCAAACCGATATTGTAAAATCGCTTGATTGCCCATAATTCAAACCAATGATTTGGATGAAGTCATCAATCCCATCGTAGTTGTAGGCTGAATTAGAATTCCCAAACCTGTCCTCCGCCAACGTCGCCCCATTCACCACCCCATTATTCCCATTCCCGCTCTCATCGTTCGCATTGCCGTTGAAGGGCCACCAACCAACCAAACCATCTGTGGGCACGTAGCTGGGCACCTGGGCGTGGAGGGTGGAAGAGGTGAGAATGGAGAGAATGGTGAGAGGGGTGAGAAGGTGGCGCATGGCGTTGTGCGTATTGATCAGCGAACGCGAACGTACCTCTGCGACCCCTTCCGTAAATGACCAAGGGCATCGATATCGGTTCGCGTTATGCGGTTATCGGCGGTAGCAATACCTTGGCGGTCCCATCAGCGCACGCCATGAACAAGAAGGAGATCGCCATGCGCATCCGCCAATTGCGCGAGGAGCGCGGCTTGCGGCAGGAGGACGTGGCGCGCGTTCTGGGTATCAGGCAACCCGCCTACTGCGACCTGGAGAGCGGCAGCACCACCTTCACTGCCGTGGCGCTGGACAAGCTGGCGGAGTTCTACGGCCTCAGCCTGGATGAATTCCTGCGCCCGGGGCAGCCGGTGCTGAACATGCACGATCATTCCTCACAGGGCTTCAACGTGATCCATTCGCAGACCATCAACGGTATGAGCGAAGACATCAGCCGCCGATTGGTGGAGGTGCTGGATGCCAACGCCCGCGCGCTGGAGAAGCTGGCAGAGGTGTTGGGGAGGAAGTAGGCCTGGGGGTATGGCGTGCCATGCCGCCCCGTTCTTCAACCGCTACCGCACCAACCACGGTCCCGGGTCCACCTTCACCAGCCCTTCGCTGGTGATCTTCCACACCTCGATGTGTGCGATGGACCCGCTGTCGTCCGTGAGCACGGTGCCCACCACCTGCTTGGTGTCCACCTTCTGCCCTTTGGCCACGCTCACCTCGCGCAGGTTGCTGTATACGGTTCGGTAGGCGCCGTGGCTGAGTATCACGGCCTTGCCGGCGCCGGGGATCACGATCACGCTGGCCACCTCGCCGCGGAACACGGCGCGCACGGCAGCTCCCTTCTCGGTGGTGATGTCCACCCCGTTGTTCTCGATGGTGATGCCCGGCAGCACCGGGTGTGCCTGCTTGCCGAAGCGGCTGGTGATGACGCCCTTCTCCACGGGCCAGGGCAGCCGCCCCCTGTTCTTCTCGAAGTCGGCATTGAGCTCCTTGGCCTCGGGGGTGAGGCTCAGCTCCAGCTTTCCGCCCTTGGTGGTGGCGGTGGCCCCCTTGGTGGCGCCGGCCTTGGGCTTCATGCTCTCTTCGATGGCCTTGCGGATGGCAGCATCCAGGTCGTTGCGCTGCTTCTGCTGCTTGCGCTGGGTCTCCTTCAGCCGGCCCTCCTCCTTGCGCAGGCTCGCCAGGGCGGTCTGCTGGCCGCTGCGGTCGCTGGCCAGCCGCTGCTTCTCCGCCTGCTCCTGGGCCATGATGCGACTTTTCTCCAGCCGCTGGTCCTCCAGGTCCTTGAGCCGGCCCTCGATCTCTACACGCGTTTCCCCGATGAGCCTGGCCTGGCGCGTGCGTTGTGCGGCGATCTGCTCCAGGTAACGGCTGCGCTTGAAGGCCTGCTGGAAGCTGGAGGCCGCGAAGAGGTAGCTCATGCGGTCGTAACTGCTGCGGTTGCGGTAGGCGAACTGCAACATGCGGGCGTATTCGGCCTTGAGGGTGACAAGGTCCTGGTTGAGCGCTGTGACCATGGCCTGGTCCTCCTCAATGCGCTGCTGCACCACCCGGAGCTCCCCGTTCATGGCACGGATGAGCTGTTCGCGCGCCTGTATCTGGCTTTCGAGGAGCTGCAGTTGCTGCTGGGTGACGCGCTGCTCCTTGCGCGCCTGGTCGATGAGCGCGGTGGTGGTCCTGATCTGTTTGTCGAGGGCCTCGCGCTTCTTTTCCAGCTCCTTGCGGCTTTGTCCGTGCGCGGTGGTGCCCAGCAGCAGCAGGGGCAGCAGGCACAGCAACAGGTGGCGCACGGTGCTCATGGGGTGGCGGGCAGCGGGGTGAACTTCTCCGGCACGCGGAAAGGTAGGCTCAGGGGTCCTTCCATGGTGATGCGCGACAGTTCGAGCAGGCCGCTCACCTGGCGGTCACCCTCGCTCACGGTGATCCGGATCCTGTTGGGCAGGTGTTGTTCGCTGGCGTCCGCACGGCTTTCGTAGTGCACATCGGCCACGCGGTCGCGCACCAGGTCGCTCACCTGCACCCGCACCACGCGGAAGCTGTCGGGTTCCAGCCAGTAGCGGTGCACCACGGCATCGCGCTCCTCGGCCTTGCGCAGGGTGCGTTCCAGCCGGCGCTCACCCATGTCGCGGTCGCCCACGAGGGTGTCGCCGGGTGCGAGGTCCTCCGCGGCGCGCACGAAGCGGCGGCGTTCCCTGCTGGTGAGCACATAGAGACCGTCCTCGCGGTCGGCGCGGTACTTCTCGGTGGGGTCCAGGCCCACGGGTAGTCCCAGCAGGGCCCGCTGCAGCATGCCCAGGGCGGGCATCAGGCCGAAACGCTGGTGGGTGGCGGCGCTGTCGCCCAGGAAGTAGTGGTCGTTCATGCGGTCCAGCAACTTCACGCTGTCGGGGGTCATCACCACGCGGGCCACCTCCACGCCCAGTGCGGGCACCACGCTCACCCATGCGGCACTGTCGCGCACGGAGCGCAGCTGGGCCTTGAAGCTGCGGTCGCCGTCGGGCAGTTGCAGTTCCACGGAGGCTTTGGCGCTGTAGTAGCGGGAGTCCGGACCGGTGTGCTGGAGCAGGCGTTCAAGCAGTTTCTCCGGGGAGCGCGGGGGGATGTCGCGCCCCAGCAGGGGCAGGGTCCTGCCGGGCTTGCACCCGGCTGCCGCCAGAAGGGCCACCAGCAGCAGGGCCTTGTTCATCATTCCACGCGCCGTCCTTCGGTGATCTTGCGGTCGATGAGGGGGCTGGCGCCTCCCTTTTCACGGGCTTTGCGCCACTGTGCGATGGCGGCGGCGGCATCGCCCGTTTCGTAGAGGATGTCTCCGTAGTGCTCCAGCAGCACGCCATCGGGGGCGGGCGATCCGGCGAGGGCTTTTTCCATCCATACGCGTGCATCGGCGTGGCGCCCCATGCGGAAGAGCACCCACGCGTAGGTGTCCTGGTAGGTGGGCGAGCCGGGCTCCAGTTCGTTGGCGCGGCGGCTCATGCGTTCGGCCTTGTCCAGCTGGTCGCCGCGGAGGCTCAGGTAGTAGGCCCAGTTGTTGAGCGTGGCGATGTTGTCCGGTTCGGCGGCGAGCACCTTTTCGTAGGCTTTGTCACTGTCTGCGAACATCGCTGCCTCGTTGTAGGCGTCGCCCATGCTGCTCCAGAACTGGGTGGCGAGGGGCGGGTTGTCCACCACCAGGTCGCGCCCCGTGATGAGTGCCTCGATGGCCTCTTCATGGCGCTTGAGCTGGGATAGGGCGATGCCCTTGTAGAGGAACAGTTCGGGGGTGGTGGGGAAGAGGGCGATGGCCGAATCGGCATCGGCCGCCAACGCGGCATGGTCGCCCAGCTGCAGGTCCAGTTGCAGCAGCTGCAGGTGGATGGGGAAGCGCCCCTGTTCGCTGCGCAGGGCCATGCGGAACTGCTCCCGGGCTTCGGCGTGGCGCCCGTCGCGCACCAGGAAGTCGCCGTGGATGGTGTGTGGTTTGCCGCTCTCGGGGTGTGCCTTTTCCAGGGCCTCGATCAAGGCGTAGGAGCGGGCCACCAGGGTGGTGCGGTCACCGGGCTTCTCCCCCTCGTGGTTGGTCATCTCGAAGAAGCCGATGAGCACCTGCATCTTGGCGTCGATGTCCATCTCGGGGTCCAGGAAGGCCTCGCCCAGTTCGCTATAGGCCTCCTCCATGCGCCCGGTGGCATAGTAGTGCTCGGCCAGCCCGATGCGCAGCATGCTGTTGCCCGGGTCGAGCTCCAGGGCTTTGCGGTATTGCTGCAGGGCCTTTTCGTGTTCGCCCCGTTCGTCGTAGATCTCGGCCAGCAGCCCGATGTACTGCGGGTCGTTGGGGTAGGCTGCCGCGGCGCGGAGGGCGAGCTGTTCCGCCTCGGTCAGCTTTCCATTGCCGGCGAGCATGCCGTACTGCTGCATCACCAGTTCGGTGTTCAGGCCGATGCGGGCCTCGAGGTCGTTGTAGACCTTCATGGCGTCGCTGACCTTGCCGGTGTAGGCCAGGGAGTTGGCCAGGTCGAAGTAGACCTCATAGCGGTCGGGCCATTGGTCCACGATGCCGCGGTAAACGTCGATGGCTTCGACCACCTGCTGGTCCTCCTGGTAGAGGTCGGCCAGCAGGAAGCGGTACCAGATGTTGGAGCGGTCTGCGGCCACGGCGCTTTTGGCGTGGGCCACGGCCTTGGGGAAGTTCTGCCCCTGGTGGTAGAGCTTGCCCAGTTCGAAGTGGGCCGCGCCGTTGGCGGGATCGAGCTTCAGGCATTGTTCGAAGGCGGCCACGGCCTTGGCTGGCTGGCCACCCAAGCGGGCCTGCGTGCCTTCCATGAAGAGGCGCATCACCTCGGCCCGGCGGTCGGCCGGGGGCGCCTCGGACATGTCGGGGCGCACGGTGGCGGGCACCTTCCGCGAACCACCGCAGGCGCCCAGGAGCAGCGCGAGCGCCAGCAGGGGGGTGAGGGTGCGGCGGGTCATGCGGGGAGGGTCAGCCGGCGGTGCTGTCGTCGCTCAGGCTCAGGTCCATGGTCCGGCCTGTCACACGCGCACGTTCGCCCAGCATGCTGTTGTCGATGATGGCGTCCGTGATATGCACGGCCGGACGGATGATCGAATTCCGCACCACGCTGGTGGTGATCACGGCGTTGGCCTCGATGGAGACGTTGGGGCCCACTACGCTGTTCATCAGGGTCACATTGTCGCCGATGAAGCAGGGGGGTATGACGACGCTGCCCTGCAGGTTGGCGGTGGGGCTCACAAGGCCCTTGTCGTCCTTCAGGAAGCCCAGCACCTTGGTGTTGGTGTCCACCATGGCGTTCTTGTTGCCGCAGTCCATCCACACATCCACCGCGCCGGCCCTGAAGCGTGCGCCCTTGCGCTTCATGTGCTCCATGGCGTTGGTGAGCTGGTACTCGCCCTTGTCCTTGATGTCGTTGTCGATCAGGTATTGCATCTCCTTGCGGAGGCGCTCCCCGTCGGCGAAGTAGTAGATGCCGATGATGGCCAGGTCGCTCACGAACTCCTGGGGCTTCTCCACGAACTCTGTGATGATGCCCTCGCCATCGAGTTTCACCACGCCGAAGGGCCGCGGGTCGTCCACCTTGTTCACCCAGATCACGCCGTCGCAGTCCTTGTCGAGCTTCAATTGGGCGCGGAACAGCGTGTCGGCGAAGGCCACGATGATGCGGCCGCTCAATGCGCTTTCGGCGCACAGGATGGCGTGGGCGGTGCCCAGGGCCACCTCCTGGTAGTGGATGCTTCCCTTGGCACCGATCTGCTCGGCGATGGCCACGAGGCCCTGCTCCACCTTCACGCCGAAGCTAGGGTGTACCACGAAGGCGACCTCCTCCACGGGTTCACCGGCCACGGCGGCCAGGTCCTCCACCAGGCGTTGTACGATGGGCTTCCCCGCGATGGGCAGCAGGGGCTTGGCGGTGGTGTGGGTGTGTGGGCGCATCCGCTTGCCCATACCCGCCATGGGGACGATGATCTTCATTCCGTTCAGCTCAGTGCGTGCCGGTGTGGCCGAAGCCCCCTGCGCCGCGTTCCGAGGCGCGAAGGTCCGCACTTTCCGCGAAAGATACCCGGATATACCGCGCCACGACCAATTGAGCGATGCGATCGCCGTCGTTGATGGTGAAGGGATCGTGGCCGTGGTTGATCAGGAGCACGCCCACCTCGCCGCGGTAATCGGCATCGATGGTGCCGGGGCTGTTGAGCACGGTGAGGCCGTGCTTGAAGGCCAGCCCGCTGCGGGGGCGCACTTGGGCCTCGGTGCCTTCGGGCAGTTCCAGGTACAGGCCGGTGGGGATGAGGGCGCGTTGCCCGGGGGCGAGGGTGAGGGGGGCATCCAGGTTGGCGCGGAGGTCCATGCCGGCGCTGTGGTCGGTAGCGTAGGTGGGGAGCGGGTGGTGGCTCTTGTTGGTGATGCGGACTTCCATAGGCTTTGCGGGGACCTCGTTCATGTTGACAAAGGTCGCAGTGCATCCTTTTCCAGTCTCCATGTCACGCCAAGAAAGATGAACAAGGCAGCAGCGCGAACAACATACTTCACCCCCCCCTCCACCGCCAGCTGTTCCGCGCCCCACCACAGCACCACCGCCCCCGCCATGTAAAGCAGTACACGGCTCACGTTGTACGGGATCGGGTAGTGCCGCTGCCCCCAGGCATAGCTGATGGCGGCCATGCTGAAGTAGCAGATGAAGGTGGCCCAGGCCGCGCCCATATAGCCGAGCGAGGGGATGAGCGCGAAGAGCAGCACGATGGTGATGGCCGCGCCAATGAGGCTGATGGTGCTTCCCACACGCGGCCGGTCGGTGAGCTTGTACCACACGCTCTGGTTGTAGTAGATGCCGAGGAACACGTTCGCGAGCATCAGGATCGGCACCACGCGCAGGCCCTCGTGGTAGGCCGGGTTGGGGATGAACCACTTGAACAGGTCGAGGAAGAGCATCACCACCAGGAAGGCGCTCATGCATACCGCCACGAAGATGTTCATGATGCGGGCGAAGGTCTCCCGGCTGTTCTTCTCCTTGGCATGGCTGAAGAAGAAGGGTTCGGCACCCATGCGGAAGGCCTGGATGAAGAGCGTGATGAGCACGGCCAGTTTGTAGCACGCACCGTAGATCCCGATCTCGGCATCGGCCACATCGACTGGCAGCAGGTATTTCAGGATCACGCGGTCGGCGGTCTCGTTCACCATGCCGGCCAGGCCCGCGATCATCAGGGGCGCTCCGAAGGCGAGCATGGCGCGCAGCAGGTCGCGGTTGAAGCCGCCGAAGGCCGGCCATGAGGGCAGCAGCACCAGCAGCTTCACGGCAGTGCTCGCGAGGTTGATGGCGAACACGTAGCCCACACCGAGCGAAGGGTCGTACACGGCCTCGATCAGTGCGATGCTCTCGCCCATGTTGTAGCGCTTCATGCAGTACAACAGGAAGAAGAGGCTGAGGCCGATGTTGACGGCCACGCTGAGCAGGTTGATGAAGGCGTACTTCCACGGCCTTCCTTCCTGTCGCAGCCGCGCCATGGGGATCGCGGTGATGGCGTCGATGCCGATGATCACCACCAGCATGAGCACCGAGCTCGCATAGGCACCGTAGTGAAGCACATCGGCGAGCTGCCGCGAGAAGATGCCGCCGAAGAGCATGAAGGCGAGCGCGGGGAAGAAGAGGCCCCAGGTGGCTGTGGAATACAGGGCCTCACCCCGGCCCTCTCCCAAGGAGAGGGAGGAATGCCCCTCACCCCCTGCCCCTCTCCCTGGGAGAGGGGAGGAATGCCCTTCGCGGGACGCGAAGCGGAAGTAGGCGGTCTCGAAGCCGAAGGTGAGCACCACGTTGAGCAGGGCCGTCCAGGAGTAGAGCGCGGTGACCACCCCGTACTCCGCCGGCTCGAACACGAATTGGCTGGTGTACAGCGGCACCAACAGGAAGTTGAGGAAGCGCGCAACGATGCTGCTGAGCCCGTAGATGGCCGTTTGGCCGGCGAGTTTGCGGAGGGCGCTCAAAGCAGTGCAGGTTCAACCACAGATGGACACAGATGGACACAGATGAGGCCCCCTAATGTCGGACGGTACATGATTGCTAAGTTGCGAAGACGAAGGTCGCATCGCGTCGTTCAGGAACGCGACATCTGACGACAAGTTGTGAGAGCACGGTTGGGGAAAGGCGCTGGCTACTGCCTTCGATCAAAGGCCCAATGCACAGTGGCTCGACTCACATTGAGCTGGTTCCCTTCCGGGCGTGCCTCCGGCGAAGGTCCTTCAGGAACGAAGCCCCATCAAAGTTCGATACGAACCCTGACCGCTCGCCTTTCTTGAGCTCCTTACTCAGGCATTCCGTTTTCGCCACCTTGATCGTTGACTTCTTGCTCATTGCTCGGAGGTCAATGCGGAGATGTATTGGCGTTCAGCATGGTAGTTTGCGGAGGACGCTCAATTGTCGAATTTGTAGCGCGGCTTCCACACAGATCGCCAAACATGCTCTTCGCCGAAGAATGGCACTTGCCATTGCTCGAACAGATGCAGAAGGGATCTCAGTTTTGGATGAGTGGATTGCTTCAACTCGAAGTGCCCATGTAAAGGGACGTAGATCGCAATGCCGGCATCGTGCGTATCCGTGTCCATGCTTCTCGTCGTGCTTGAGAAGCCGGAGATCTGGGCCGCGTCAAAGGAGGTCCGATCTCCGGCCAAAGGCCCCCACTCTATCCGTTTTCGGCTAAGATCTACAGTGACCGTGGGGTAGTTGCGCAGCACTCTCCTGACCATAGAAACCGCACAAAGGGAAAATACCATGGCCAAGCCAATAAACCAACCAACATGCTGACCCGGTTTGGCATGCGCAAAACAGAGCCAGAGCGCGAACGGACACATCAGGGCGATCAAGGCTTCCCACAATTGTCGGAACCGACTGGGCCTAAGAACGAGCAGCTTATTCGAAGGATCCATCAGGATTACGCCCCCGTGAAGTTCGCCTTCCGCTTCTCCATGAAGGCGCTGGTTCCTTCTTTGAAATCGGGTGTACCGAAGCATTTGCCGAACTCCTCGATCTCGCGTTGCAGGCCGTTGGCACCTGGCTCGTAGCCGGCGTTCACCGAACGGATGGCGGCGCCCAAGGCTGTGGGGCTGTTCTTCGCGATGGTTGAAGCAAGCTCGTTGCACTTAGCGAGCAATTGATCCTGTGGAACAACGTGGTTCACCAGTCCCCATTGCAGGGCCTCATCGGCCTTGATCATGCCCGCACCCCCGAGGAAGATCATCTCCATGGCCTTGCCCTTGCCCACGAGACGCGCCAGCCGCTGTGTGCCGCCGTAGCCGGGGATCACGCCCAGGCCCACTTCGGGCAGACCCAGTTTGGCGTTGTCGCTGGCCACGCGGAGGTGGCAGCTCATGGCCAGCTCCAGTCCGCCGCCAAGGGCGAAGCCGTTCACCGCAGCGATCACTGGTTTGTTCAGGCGCTCCACGTGGTTGAAGAGCTTGTCGTGCCCATCGGCGCTCAGGGCCTTGCCCTCCTCCACGCTGAAGTGCGCGAACTCCTTGATGTCGGCGCCAGCCACGAAGGCCTTGGGCCCGCTGCCGGTGAGGATCACCACGCGCACGCTCTTGTCAGCTTCGGCCTCGGTGAGCGCCTGGTCCAGCTCGTCGATGGTGGCGCGGTTGAGCGCGTTGAGCTGGTCGGGGCGGTTGATGGTGATGGTGCGGACGGCACCTTCGTCGGCGATGAGGAGGTTCTGGTAGCTCATGGATCAATTGGTCGGACGGACGGTCCATCGCCTGACCAGGGAAGCAAATGTATCGGCTCCTTCCGCAGGGGCAAGGCCACGAAGAAGCTGCTGCCAGTGCCTTCGCTGCTTTCGAACCACACCCGGCCACCGGCACCATCCACCATGCGCTGTACCATGGCCAGTCCCAGCCCCATACCACTGCTCTTGGTGGTGAAGTTGGGTCTGAAGATGCGCTCACGGTCCGCTTCGTCGATGCCGGTGCCGTTGTCGCGCACCTCGGCGATGGCCTCCGACCCCGTGCTACGCAGTCGCACCTCCACACGGCCTTCGCGGTCCTCCGGGATGGCCTGTTGTGCGTTCTTCAGCAGGTTGTTGAACACGCGCATCAGGTGGTCGCGGTCGGCCAGAACGGGCAGGGGTTGTTCAGTGAGGTGTTGAAGGGTGCAGTGCAGTCCCGGCGTGGCTTGGAAAACGGTCACCGCAGCCTCGGCCACCTGGGCAAGGTCCAGCGGTTCGGGCCGCGCCGTGGGCAGCTGGGCGAAGTTGCTGAAGGCACTGGCGATCCCGCTGAGGGTGTCGATCTGCTCTACAAGCCCACGCCCGAAGCGTTCCAAGCGTTCTCCTGCATCGGGCGCGTCGGGTTTCCATGTGCGCTGGAAATGCTGGATGCTGAGCTTCATTGGAGTGAGCGGGTTCTTGATCTCGTGGGCCACCTGCCGCGCCATTTCGCGCCATGCACTTTCGCGCTCACTGCGGGCCAGAAGCTCTGCGCTGGCACGCAGTTCCTCCACCTTGCGGTTGTACACCTCCACCAACTGGCCCACCTCATCATTGCCCTGGTAGCGGATCGGCACGTTGGCACCCTGCAATGCCACGCGGCCCAACGCGTTCTTCAGCAGGTCGAGGGGACGGGTGGTCCAGTTGCTGATGAACACGGCAACCAGTGCGCTCAGTGCGAAGAAGAGCACGAAGAGGTTGGCCACGGCCACCAGCACACCGGCGCGTTCCTCGTCCTGCCGGGCCCGGTCCGTGAAGCTGGGCAGCGACACGAAGGCGAGGGTGTTCCCGCCGCCATCGTGCAGGGGTACATAGGCGGCGGTGTATGCTGCGCTGCCGATGTGCTCTTCGTGCACGTAGCCCGGAGAGCCCTCCAGCGCCAGACGGGTGTAGGCCTCCGGGTCCATGAGGGGCCCCAGCAGCCCGCTGGTGAAGATCTGCGGACGTGAACTGGCAAGCAGCCTCCCATCGATACCGTGGACAACGATATCCGTGAGGAATACGTTGCTCGCCCGTGCCAGCAGGTGCTGCAGGTAAGCGACCTCCTCCATGCCGATGCCACCACTTCCGGCGAAGCGGTGCTGGAGCTCCGCCGCCACGGAACGGGCGCGGGCCAAAGCGCTGCGCGCCTGGCCCTCCTCGAACTGGCGTGACAGCAGCCGCTGCGTACCGAAGCCGAAGAAGGAAAGCCCAACGAGTGTGAACAGGAGCAGTGCCACGCGCACCTTGGCACCGATGCCGATGGAGCGTGCGCGACGGGGTTGCAGCAACGCACGAAGGGCCAGGGCGAGCAGTACGAGCGCACCGAAGAAGGCGAATAGATAGCTGAAGGAGGTGGCATGGTCCAGCAGGGTGGGCACCGGCGTGGCCAGCACGATCAGGGTGCCCCGGGGGTCGCCTTTGGCCAGCACGCGGAAGCCCTGCTCCGTGCTCCACTGGAGCCCATCGGGGGGCAGGGGTCGCACCCATCGGTAGGGCAGTTCGTACGCTCCCGACCGTTCGGCCAGCAGCCCGCTCTCGTAACGGCCCATGTTGTAGCGTTGGGCGCGCCGGGCCAGCGGGTCGTCACCGGCCAGCAGCAGGTCCGGGAAGCCCATGCCCTGGAACGCGGAGCGGGGGTGGATCTCCAGCAGCAGTTGGCCCGACGGGGTGCTGTCGTTGCGCATCACCGCCATCCGGGCATGGTAGAACGGACTTCGCCCGGGAAGCTCCTCGATGAACAGGTCCGGCATGTCCGCCATCGCCAGCGGATCATTGAAGGCATCCTTGGCGGTGGCGATGGTCTGTGGAGAGGCGGTGGTGTTGGTGCAGCTCAACCGGCCCGTTGTGTCAAGGGCGAAGAGACGTACATCGTACCGCTCCCAATACCCCGTGAAGAAGCGCTGGCGGACAAGCTCATCCAGCTGCCGTGCGTCGCATGGTTGCGACCCGTCCAGCAGGGCGCCAACGCTGCGGTCCTTGCGAAGGCCGGGTGCGGTGCTGCGGAAGAGCAGCTCCACAACGGGGTCTTCACGCACCGCGAGGCGTTCGGCGAGCACGGGCCGCTCGCGTTCCTCCCGCTGGCGGCTGTACCTCGTAAGCAGGTGCGTGGACACCACCGCGAAGAGGGCCACCGTGGTGGCACCGGCAGCGAACGGCAGGCGTGACCGCCGATAACGGAGCAACGCCAGCAGCAGGGGGAAGGGCCAGAGGAACAGGATGGTGTCCGGCACACCCAGCAGCACCTGTACACCCACCCATACCCCCGATACGGCCGCAGGAACGACCCCCCGCCGTTGCAGCTTCCCCTTGCGGTCGGGCAGCCGCACCACCACCCGTGCCATGATCCACCAGGTGGCATGGAGCAGTGCGATGGCAAGCAGTGCGATCGCGCTCAGCAGGCTCAGTTGCTCAATGTGGAACAGGTCGAGGTCCACGCTGCTGTTGTCCACCAACCCGATGATGAGCCGGGTGGTCCACGCGCCCAGCAGCAGCAGACCGGTCCAGGCCGCCGCCTGCAATGCCCCGTGCGGCCTCGGAGCCGCGCCGCGCGTGGCCATGCGCAGGGTGAACAGCGCCATCGCCAACAGGATGCCGGCGTTCAGGAGGAGGTCGCCCAGCGAAGGGAACACCCAGGAAGTGGCGTAGACAGCGGGGTCGAAGAGCGGCAGGCGATCGAAGGTGGAGCTGGGCCAGCAGGCGAGGGCCGTCCCACGCAGGGCGACGAGCACCAGCAGGAACACGGACCAGGCGGTGAAGGCCCCCCGGCGATCGGCCACAATACCGCAGAAGCGCACGAGCGCCAGCACGAGGAGCAGTGCTCCACACAGGTGGAAAGCCAGCCTGAGCAGGATCCATCCGCCGAAGTCGAGCGCGCCGTCCGCCCATTGTAGGTCCATGAGGGGAGTGCCCGCAGCACTCGCGATGGTGGTGCCTGTGGTGCCCACGGGCAGGCTCTGGAGGCCCTTCGGCAGGTTGAGCGATGGGTGGTATCCCGAATGCAGGTAGGCGTTGCTGATCGGAGCCTCCACCACGAGGGTCCGCAGTGCGTGCAGGTGCAAGGACCCCACCTCCGCGGTCCGCTGCAGGAAGATCCCGGAGAGCAGTTGCACGCGCTCGCCGCCGATCGGGCGTGCCTCCGTCCATTCACGGGGCACCTGCCCGGTCCACGCAACAATGGAGTCGCCACGGTAGATGATCAACTGAGTTCCTGATGGTCCCAGGATCCTGCCGTAGGCGGCGGCGTGCAGCCGCATCCATTCCTGCGGTTCCGTGGCGGCAAGGGTCTTCGCTGCCTCGACGGTGGTGCGTTCCAACTCCGCTTCCGCGCGGTGGACCGCTGCAGTGGTGCGTATGGCGGCCTGCTGGAGGCTCTGTTCCGCATCCGGCTCCACGAAGGCCAGCGAAAGCAGGAAGGCGATGATCGCCGAGGCCAGCAGCGCAAATAGGCGAGACATGCTTAGGAGGCCGCAAGGCCCGGGCCAAAGTACAACGGCCGCGGGTGGCCGAACGAGTGAGGGGGCGATCCGGATGGAACGCCCCCTCGCCTGTGTGTCCGTGAGGAGTACCCTAACCGCCCACGATGCTGCCGGCGTGGATGACGATCGGGCGCATCAGCGGCGTGCCGTTCACAGTGGCCTGAACGTAGTAGGTGCCGTTCTCCAGCAGCTCGGTGTTCACGATCACCCGGTCGCCATCAAGCTGCAGGTCCATGGGCATGAACTGTCCGCGGTTGTTGAGGATGACGACTTCGGCCAGGGTACCCTGGGCCAGTACGCTGAACCGGCCGGGACGTTGCTCGGGACGGATGGACAACTGGTCGGGGGCATCGTGGCGGATGGAGAACAGGTCGGAGAGTTCGGTCCATTCGGCACCCTGCAGTGCCATCAGGCGATAGTAGGAGACACCGTGAATGGGCGTTCCGTCCACCACTGTGTAGGGCGTGTATCCGGTACCAGCACCGGTCCCATCCAGGCTTGCCACGGGTTCCCATTGGAGCAGGTCCCCTGAACGTTCCACGCGGAACTGTTCGCCCGGGCGCTCCGCCATGGTGGCGAAGCTGATCTCCACACTGGTGGCGTTCGTGGTTACCGCCTCAAAGGAGACCAGCTCCATGGACGGTTCGTTGTTGGTGCTTGCCTGCCCCTGCGTGGCCCCGGCGAAGATGGTGCTCAGTACGATGAGTAAGGTTCTGTTCATGGTCCACTGGTTGATGAGTGGACCCTTGAACGGGAGGAGGCAGATGAAGGTTACGGCGAGCGGTTTCCGGGCGCCGCCAAGGATGGCTGTTGAGGTCCGGTGCCCCCCTCCAGGGGACCGCAAGTAGGGTGTGCGACGGGAAGATCCCCTCCTAGATCAACCCTTGAGCGCCTCGGCGCCGCCCACGATCTCCAGGATCTCGTTGGTGATGGAAGCCTGACGCGCCTTGTTGTAGGTGAGCTTCAGGTCCTTCAGCAGGGAATCGGCGTTGTCGGTGGCCTTGTGCATGGCGGTCATGCGGGCACCGTGCTCGGCGGCGAAGCTGTCCAGCAGCGCCTTGTAGAGCTGTATCTTCAGGCTTTTGGGGATGATCTGCTCCACGATGGTGGTGCGATCGGGTTCCATGATGTGCTCTCCCTGGCTCGCTTCCTTCCCTTCGCTGCGGGGGGCGGGGGGGATGGGCAGGTACTGCTCCTCGGTGGTGATCTGCACCGCCGCGTTCTTGAACTTGTTGTAGAACAGCACCACCTTGTCGTACTGTCCGTCCACGAACCGCTGCATGATGAGCTCGGCCACGGGGGCCACCTTCTCGAAGCTGAGCCCGTCGAAGAGACCGGCCAGATCGGTGGGCAGCTCGTTGCTCACAAGGCCACCACGGCGGTAAAGGTCCAAGGCTTTCTTGCCGATGGGCAGGATGGTCACCTCCTGTCCTTTCTGCTGGGCCTCGCCCAGCCCTTTGCGCACCAGCCGGAACACCTGCGTGTTGAAGGCACCTGCCAGGCCGCGGTTGCTGACGATGGGCACGAAGAGCACCTTCTTCACCTCCCGCTGCTGGCTGTAAACACCTTCGCTGCTATCCAGCGATGCGCTCACGTTGGCTAGGATCTGTTGGAGCTTCTCCGCGTAGGGGCGCATCCGGGTGATGGCGTCCTGGGCACGGCGCAACTTGGCCGCGCTCACCATCTTCATGGCCGCGGTGATCTGCTTGGTGCTGTTCACCGAGACGATTCTGCTGCGTACTTCCTTCAGGCTGGGCATTGTGCGGTGCTGATGTTTCGCGTCCGTAGGTGTACCGTGCGGGTCGACGCTACAGGTGCTCCGATCTTAGTTGTCCAGACTCTTCACAAGGTCCGCAGCCACCTTTTCCAAGGTGCCGGTGATCTGGTCGTTGTAATCGCCCTTCTTCAGCGCTGCCAGTACATCGCTGTGCTTGTTGCGCAGCATGGTGATGAACTCGGCCTCGAACTGTTTCACGTTCTTCACGGGGATCCTGCTCAGCAGGCCCTTGGTGCCGCAGTAGATGATGGCGATCTGCTCCTCCACCCGCATGGGGCTGTTCTCCGCCTGCTTGAGGATCTCCACGTTGCGGGCACCCTTATCCAGCACGGCCTTGGTGGCCGCGTCCAGGTCGGAACCGAACTTGGCGAACGCCTCCAGTTCGCGGTATTGGGCCTGGTCCAGCTTCAGGGTGCCGGCCACCTTTTTCATGCTCTTGATCTGCGCATTGCCACCTACGCGGCTTACGCTGATACCCACGTTGATGGCAGGGCGCACACCGCTGAGGAACAGGTTGCTCTCCAGGAAGATCTGCCCGTCCGTGATGGAGATCACGTTGGTCGGGATGTACGCGGACACGTCGCCGGCCTGCGTCTCGATCACGGGCAGCGCGGTCAGGGAGCCGCCGCCGAGCTCGTCGGACAGCTTGACC
>Ga0169931_10007679_pt1 | contig 15931 bp, 17 predicted proteins | sample Kivu_15m_20L_FD_129675 | JGI IMG/M metagenome (GOLD analysis project Ga0169931, IMG submission 129675) | Freshwater microbial communities from Lake Kivu, Western Province, Rwanda to study Microbial Dark Matter (Phase II) - Kivu_15m_20L... | ecosystem: Environmental > Aquatic > Freshwater > Lake...
GAAAGCACTAGGTTCCATATTTCGCTCTTTCACACTCTTTTTAATATCACGAACACCTTACTTTTGATCTGGTGGGTCAATTCGCTAAGTAAGATTGTGAGTCGGATCATTGATACGATTTCTGTCGGAAAAGATAGCATTGGAATAAGACTTCTTCGATCGGGAGCAGTCAAAACCACGGATCTCGCCATGGTTGAATTGGTTGAATTCACGAAGAAAATAATCAGAGAGACTTATGATTTATTGAGATTAACTGAGCAACTTATCACCCATCCGTTTGATCCAGCTCGAGTTTATCAAATCTTCAAGAAAGAAGAAGAGCTCGATCATGTGCGTTCTGAAGTTATAACATACTTGAATGAAGTACAAGAAGCGGGAGTAACTGGCAATTTTGGAAAAGATGTTTTGGGAATCATGGAAAGAGTGAAGTCAGTAGAAGAAATGGCAGATAACTTTGCCTCCGTGGCTCGAAAATTACGCAAATCCCATAGGCAGAAGATTCAGATGGACAAGGGATTGCGAGAAGATTTGATTCTCCAGTTGGAAATACTCAAAAAACACTACGATCTGTTGATATCAAATTTGGAGGATGCAGATTCATTTGATATACTTGCCAATTTTGGAATACGAAACAAGAGCAAAGAATATCGTTATGCGATGTTATCAAACCTTAAAAAATTTGAAAATCTCACATCCAAGAAAAAGAACCAAAAGAAATCGAATTATGCGGGAATTTTGTTATTTCGAGATATTTGTAGAAATCTAGACAGTGTATCTAGAAATCTGAATACTGCTATCTACGCCGATGTTTGAGGAAAAATCAATGCCTATGGCAACCCATTGGTTGGGATGCCAACTAGGTTTCGTAGGGCTTCGTAAGCCTTTTCCTTTTTTTCTACTTTGGTCTTATTGACCGCTTTCCGAATCACAACGTCCCACTGCTTCTCGGGATGTTCGGATTTCATGTCTTCCAGCAATTCTAGGATTTTCTCGTCATCGTCTGCATTGAAAATCTCTTCGCTATCGTAACGAAAGAGAGAAAAAAGCGATTCAATGTAGTCACCTACACTCCTTTCTTCCTTTTCCCCGCGAACCAATCCCATCTTCTTCTTTTCACTGCGTCTGAGTTCCCGCTCGCGACGCTCCAGTTCCGTGCGTTTCATTTCGGATGCCTCCCATTCCAAGGATTTCTTCCGAGGCTTTTAGGTATAGGAAAATCCTCCAAGAATCGGTGGACAAATTCTGGATTTTTTGATAGAACTGGAAAAGTGGCACGAATCACAGCTGGCTTGCAACTTTTAGTCTTTGTAGCCTTACTTTTAGTTTGGGACTCTGGCATTTTGGCAGAGGCTCTCTCCTCGGCAAAAAAGATTTGTATCTGCAACCATTCTTCCTCCAAAGAGAAACACAGCAATCCAGAAGATCTGGCCTTCTCCCCCAACGAAGACCAAAAAGCACCTGGCATAGAAAAAAGACTTCGTGCTAGTTGCCATGAAGCAAAAAAAGGAGAGGTACACCTTTGCAGTTGCAAGAAAAAAAGCAAAGAGATAGCTTCCTTACGATTCCAAATTCCAGAAAAGCTCTCGAGAGATTTCTGCAATTCTTTGCCTTCCAGGAGATACTTTGAATTGGGATTCTTATCTGAGCCACTTTGCTTTCTATTTGCTGGGTTTTGCGACAGTCTTTTCATTCCTCCAGAACTAAGTTAGGGTATTATCCCACCTAATCTTAGTTTTTTATTAAAATCTAAAATTTTTAAACAAATGGAGTGTTTATGAAAAATATATTTATACTAGTCTTCCTGCTTTTGGTATCTATTGCCAATTGCACTCAATCCAAGGATTCGGATACCAATAAGACTTTGGGTCTTGGACTTGGGCTTCTAGCCTCAAATACGAACGTGAACCTGACTTTTAACCTAACAGCTGATGGTCGGGCATTCCAGTTCAATACCCCGATTACCGTAGCTGGGCAAAGCAATGTTACCTTTCGGGATGCAAGGTTTTATGTTAGTAGTGTAAAACTAATTCGTATTGATGGGGGCCTTAGTGATGTTACGTTAACTTCGGACAACAAATGGCAGACGGAAAGGGTAGCTCTTTTGGATTATGAAACCGGCGGAGTTACTGTGGGTGGATCAGGGGCTTCAGGAACGGCAGATACGAACAATCGGGTAATTGGAACGGTAGCATCTGGAATTTATACGGGAGTTCAATTCGAATTGGGAGTTCCTGCAGATCTCAACCATTTGAGTGTTTCAACGGCATCCTCCCCTTTGAATATCCAGAATATGTATTGGGCTTGGGCCTCGGGATACAAGTTCGTAAAGCTGGAATTCTTTACCAGCAGTGCGACCAATGTAACCAATTTCCATTTAGGGAGCCAAAACTGTCCAACTACAGGAGCTACACCTCCGACATCTGGAACTTGTGCGAATGAATTCCGACCAACGATTCGGGTATTAGGAACCACTCCTCTAAACATTTCTGCTACAAATATCACTGTGGATTTAGACAAATGGTTAGATGGATATGCAGGTTATTCTGCTAACAGAACTTGTATGCCAGCGCAAGGACTTACAACTGGTGGAGACAATTCTTGCAATTCTTTGTTAACTAATATTGGTCTACAAGGAAGAGTATCTACTTCTGGAACTACCCCTCAATATTCGGGAGTTGATGCAAACGCTGGTAAGGCATTGTCGAACTTTACAAACAGTGTGTTTAAGTTCTAACAAGAGGATTCGATGAAAAAATCTTTTTGGTTCTTGGGTATTGGATTCCTTTTGGGATCCTGTGGAGTCTTCCAAAAAGAGAAGGAGGGGCTTGATTTGCCCCTCCTTACTTTCCTAAGCCTAACTCTGAACAATTCCGCCTACCAATGGAACCTCCCCACTGGGTTTCCGACTCCCAAAGTTCCAGTAGAGAATCCTATGTCTCAAGCCAAGGCTGATTTGGGAAGATTTCTATTCTATGATAAGCGTTTATCGGGCAATGATTCCATGTCTTGTTCTAGTTGTCATTTGCAGGAGTTAGCTTTTTCGGATGGTAAAACTTTTCCTTCAGGGATTACGGGAGACATTCACCCTCGGAATTCGCAACAGTTGGTAAACGTTGCCTATGCTCCTCGACTGACTTGGGCGAATCCACTGCAAAGGAGCTTAGAGGCGCAATCTCGTGTACCGCTTTTTGGAGAGAGTCCTATAGAATTAGGATTAACGAATGATAGCTATCTCTCCAAACTACAAAATGATTCTAGATACCCAGCGCTATTCCGAACCGCTTTTCCCAATGATGCGAATCCAGTTTCAGAGCAAAATCTTCGATTTGCCCTAGCATCTTTCCAAAGAACCTTGATCTCAGGTAATTCTAGAGCTGACCAAGCCATCTACCAAAAAAAGTCGAGTGCTTTGAATGCTTCGGAGCTCCGAGGACTCTCCTTTTTCAATGGAGAAACAGCAGAATGTTTTCATTGCCACGGGGGATTTAATTTTACCGATACTGTATTGCATAACCAAACTGTATTCGAAGAAGTGTTCTACCATAATAATGGGACTCGAACTAAGGCATTCTTAGATGCACAGCCTATCGCAAAACAAGGATTAAAAGAAATTACAGGACAAGACTCCGACCAAGGCAAATTTAAAGCTCCTTCGTTACGCAATGTTGGAGTAACTTTTCCGTATATGCATGATGGGAGTATTATGTGTGATGATGCGACTAACCCCAACAAACCTTCCGGGGTAGCACAAGGAGCTACAAAGGAATCCTGTGCGAGAAATGCTCTTATAAAAATAATCGAGCAGTACAGCCGAGGTGGAAATGGTCATCCCAATGTTGATGTAACTCTCATCAGACCATTTTCTATAACAGACCAAGAGAAGCAAGATCTCGTTAATTTTCTCATGACCCTGACGGACGAAGAATTTTTGAAAAATTCAAATTTCTCAAATCCCTTTCGAAATGAGAGATAAGTCTTTCTACCAGTAGATGAAACCAAAGAAATGCGCTCTTCTTGGTCTTATTTCAATTTTTTATTCCAGCTGTACTTTTGGGTCAATTGGAAATAGCAATAACGAAAAATTAATTTTAATTCAAAATCTATTAACATTACAAAGGGGAATTCGGTCACCTACTTCAGTTCAATTGCAATTTTTGGGAGACGAAGTTGACCAAAAACCTAATGAATGGATCTTGCGAAGTGGTAGCACCAACTATAGTCTCAAGCTTGAAAGTGATTCAAATGTTAGCTGGGATATGGGTTCAATACGGATCAATCCCAATCAAATATTTCCAGGTTTTTCCATGAGAGAAATGCCCTTTGATACCAATGCAAAGACCCATACCCCATACACCATTCCATTGGATTTACCACAAACCGATCCTTACTCTCAGGGATACAATTTTCTTACTGCTGGAAGCGAATCATTAGTTAAAGAAAATACAATTAATACGAACACCGGATTTGTGCACTCTTCTGATAAAACAAGATCTATAAGCGATACTCCATTAGGAATTGTTTCCCTAATAAACTTGGAATGGGCGGAATTCAATTTGAATATGAAAATTTTAAGTCCCGTATCTAAAAATATTAAAATCAATTTTAGGAAAGGGTCAATTGTTATCAGACCAAAATGCCGAGTCACACTTTCCCAAGGAAAACAAAATCCGATTCCGATAAGCTTCAACTATGGCAATTTATTTCGAGATAGAAATGACTCTTTAGCAAACAATTCTATATTACAAGTCTTTGTATCGCAGTCAGGTGATTTATTTGTATCTCAATTTCAATCAACTTCTATGTATGAAACTATAGTAAAAAATCTTAACCAAGAGGATCTGGTTTGGTTTATTCCTGGATGTTTTCCTGGAGTTGAACTTTGAAGTTGACTACAATCAGACTTTCGATTTTTTTCCTACTAATTTTTTTGTTATTTTTTTTGGATTTGGAAGCACATCATACAGGATCAAGTGATTCTTTTGTCTCTACCTCAAGGTTTGTTGATCCATTCACAGGCAAGAGAGAAAAACCTGCCACCTATGTAGTGCTAACTCAAGATTACTATCAATCAACCAGAGAAAATAGCAATCAGTACACTACCACGGGATTTGTTGAAACTAACTTTTTTGATGGAAGATTTGCTATAAATGCCTCCGTTCCTTGGAATTATTACGAACAAAGAAATAGGCAGGATGCGGCGAGGATTGGTAAGCCTTACGTCGGAGTCAAATACCAACCATTTTTTGATCTATCGAAACCTTACTTTGTTGTTTTCCAAGGGAGCGTGGGTTTCCCCTCGGGCCCGGACACAGATCGATTTACTGGAGGAGATTTTTATGCTGGAAGTGCCAATTTGACATTTGGTTTCATGTGGAATCAGTTTTCCTGGGTTGGAAAAATGGGGGGCATCAGGCCTTTGTCCAGAAATCAACCCAACAATCTCCAGGACAATGATGGGATTCCCTATCCAACAAGATTGCCATCGCAAAAGCCACCTGATCCACGTTATGAATATTTGAATTCGTTTATTACTTCAACTTACATTACATACTATTGGAAACCACAGATTTCTTTTTTTGCAGGTATATTGTATCGAAATCCTTACAATGGAGTGGAATTCGATAAAAATCGAGATACTAAAAATCCTAATTATTTTACTGAGGGATCCCTTGGGTTTTCTTACAACTTTTCTGAAAAATACAATCTGAACTTAGTTTATAGAGTACCAACCCAGAGAGATACGGAATTTCGGTTATACTATTCGGCGATAACCATGGCATTTTCGATGGAGCTTGGATCTTCAGATTAAGATAACCATAATTCTATTCAACTCTTTGCAAAAAGTGTATAGAAGAAATCTTATCTTTGTTAAGTTGTGCAATCAAATCATCTGCGGAATCAAACTTTTTCTCATCTCGAATTCTATGAACAAATTCAATTTCTACTTCTAATCCATAGATATTGCTACTGAAGTCTATGATATGCGTCTCCATGGACAACAAATTCCCTCCGAAAGTCGGATTGGTTCCTATGTTTGTCATGCATTTGTATCGTACTCCGCGAACGGTAATGAAACCGGAATAGACTCCTGGTCCAGGAATTAAGAATTTGTCCTCGATTCTTAAGTTTGCAGTGGGGAATCCCAAAAGTCTCCCTCTCTCGTCTCCCTGGAAAACTATTGCCGATTGGGAATAAGAGCGAGCCAGAAGTTGGGAGGCTCGGAAAACCTCTCCCCTTTCAATATAGGACCTTACCAAGGAAGAAGAGACTCTTTCCCCTTGGTAATTTGTTGTTTCGTACAATTCAACTTCATAAGAGTATTGTTTGGCTTTTGCTTTTAATAGTTCAAAGTCTCCTTTTCGATCTTTCCCAAAGGAATGATTGTAACCCAATACAATGTGTTTGGCATGGAGCTTTCCAATGATGATCTCTTTGAGAAAATCTTCAGCACTCATTTGGGACAGAGCTTGTGTGAATTCAAGAGTCAGAAGAAAATCAATTCCGAACTTGGATATAGCGGATTCTTTAGCCTCATCGCTTGTCAGGTATCGGAAATCTTGCTTTTTGCCTAAGACCAGGGAAGGATTAGGGCTGTATGTCACTACACAAGAAGGAGTCGATAGCTCTAAACTTCGATTTTTAACTCGTTTTAGTAAGGTTTGGTGACCAATGTGAACTCCATCGAAATTACCAAGAGTGAGGATGCATCCATGCAAAAATTCTGAACCGATAGTATCAAGATTGTATTTTTTCAAAGGCAAACTACCGATATTTTTAATGTGCTAACCCAGAGAGTTTCCCAAGTCTTTTTTATGGCAATGATTTTCTGCTATGCACTTCTCTTGCAGAGCCAAGAACCATTAAAAAAATCCCAAATGGAATTCAATATAGAAGAAGGTGGACTACCTGAAGATTATGCCACTTTTTCTGAGCTACATACTTGGGCCATGTACCAATCGTATGAATTGGAACCAGATAGCAATGCCTACGGGATCCAAGATGGAGTCTGTCGAACGATACCAGAAACAGGGCTTACTTTTGCCCTTTGGAAAAAGCCTGACTTCTTGAAGCCGCTATCGCTGTATTTGGATCTCACAAAGTACTCGATTTCAAAAAGAGCAAGGTTCAAAAGTAGATCACTAACTGTTTACGTGAACGGAATTAAAAAAGAAACCATCATTGTCACAAAACAAAAATCATTTGAAAATCCTGTTCAAATCCCTCTCGAGGCAAACGAATACCCAGACGGCTACATTCGCATAGAGCTCCGACCCAGTTCCAATGAAACGGGGCGGTTTTGGGGGATTTGGGATGCCTTTGTATCGGTCAGGAGCTAAAGGGGAAATCTTTCGCGAAATTCGGCTTCAGAAATAGTCTGGAAATAGCTCGTTAGCCCAGCTACTTTGAATACCTTCTCAATAGCGGGTTTCATATTGGCTATGGAGTATTCTCCTTTGAGTTCCTGTACGTAATTCAGTTGTTTTATGAGCATTCCAATCCCTGAGGAGTCGATGTAGTTCAATTTTTCAAGATTCACGACCACATGGAGATCAGAGATACCTGAGGCTGGGATATTGGATTCTAGAAAATTTTTAAAATCCAGGCTGGTGTAAATGTCCAAGCTTCCCGAAACGCTGATGACATAATTCTGCCCGAATTGTTTGAGACTTATTTCCATGACTTTTGTTCTGCTTATCGTTTATCGGACGGGATTTTTCCTCAACTGAAATTTTCCCAAATTTAATGATTTCCTTTTGAAAGTCGAAAATAACCCTAGAGCCAAACCTCTGGGAGTTTTTAACCCATGCACAGAATATTACTGTTTCTCTTTCCAATAGCGCTTTTTGCCGCAGATGAAGCCAAAAAGCCTGTCATTCAAAATGATCCATTTGTCTTAGCGCCAGACGGAAGCATTGCGGTTATACCCTATAACCCAAGGCAACTCGAGTCCGTGAACAAGATTTCCCAGGAAATCGATTTTTACCACTCGCAAATCAATGAAAAAATCAAATTTCTGAGCTTTGAAAAACGAATGAAGGATTCTCGTTATGGACAAGTAGGTTATGCGAGAGCCATCCAATTGCCTTACGAAAGTCCTTATGTCCAGCACAGCAGATATGTAATGAAACTGAAAGGCGGAGGAGGAGCAGAAGGTGGAGGATTCTCGCTTGATGAGATTTCATTTTGGTCAAGAAAATCCCTTACCCAACATCACAAAGAGCCAATCACAATATACCGAGAAATGAAAAATTCTGCTTCTAACGGCGGTGCAAAGAGTCTAACAATATCAGTGCGAACGGTTACTATTTACGATGACACTTCAAACACTTACGAATTGGAAAAAATCCAATCGCCATGGGACCGATTGAAATTGATGCGTACTTATAGGGATCGCTTGATAGAAGTTTTGAGATCAATCGATCGTTATATTATGACCAAGGGAACACTCCAAGCGAGAGAAGTGGATGCTACAATTCTAGAAGTCACCGTTGGCGGGGATTTCCAAGAGCCATAATGGGAGTTCTGGACAAGGTTCCAGATTACTACCAAGCACTCCAATTGCCATTTGGTGCGTCTGCGGAAGCTATCAAACAAAGCTTTCGTAGACTAGCCAAGACCCACCACCCAGACATTCCAGAAACAGGCTCCAAGCTAGAATTCCAAAAAATTCTCTCTGCCTACCAGGTTCTTTCTTCTTCAAAAAGAGAGGGATACGACGAGCTGTATAAAAAATTGCATGCCAGAGCAAGATTGAACCAGCACGCGATGTCCAATCCCATGGTAGAACTTGCTAACGATAGAATCCAATTTCCCACAACCATTTACGAATTGGCAAGGAGGGGATTGATGCGGAAGGGATTTCGGACTAGAGATAGAAGAAGATTCACAGGAATCCACTACGATCTTGTTATCCATATCCTGCCAGAAGAGCTTTCTCGGAGGGTCTTGGTATCCGTACCTCTGACAGTCCGAAGCATATGCCAAATCTGTTATGGATCCGATTTGAACTGCCCCTCTTGTAATGGTTCAGGATCTCACAAAAGTTCTAGAAAGATAAAAATCGAATTCACACCGGGATCCATGCAAAATGGGAGAATTTTCGAATTGGATCTTTCCCGTTTTCGACCTGACCCCTGGACTCATTTCAAAAAAAAGACCCTAATAGTAAAACTTCAAGTGATTGCCAAAAACATAGTTGCGAACACACCTAATCAAAAGAATTCTTAGTCATGCTACCTTCGGTGATGAACTTTGAGCCAATACATCATCCCAAAATTTGGGGTGATGAATCCTGGTTGCTTTCCGACTTCCCTCCCTATTATTCAAAGGTATCTTTAGGACTAGCCCAAGGTAGGACACTTAGAGACCTCTATCAGAGTGAGCCAGAAGCTATCCTAGGAGAACCTAAGTCACCAGAGAGGTTCCCACTGCTTATCAAACTGATTCATGCTAAAGAAAAGCTGTCGGTGCAGGTGCATCCCTCTGACGAGTATGCCAGAGAAAAAGATCCTGAATCCTTTGGAAAAAGCGAATGCTGGTTAGTTCTTAAATCTGAACCAGGAGCGACCATTACCATTGGTTTTGATGAACCCACTGATAGGGAACACTTTTCGGAGTTGGTAGCACAAAACAAAGCTGAGACTGTATTGAAACAATGGAAAGTAAAGTCTGGAGATGTGTTTGTATTGAATCCAGGAACCATTCATGCAATTGGGGCAGGTGTAACTCTACTCGAAGTCCAGCAAAACAGTGATTCGACTTATCGGGTTTATGACTATGGAAGACTGGACTCTGAAGGCAATCCAAGACCGCTTCATATTGAAAAGGCACTCGATGTTTTAAATTTTGAACAATCTAAGGGTGAAGAAAAAATAAGCCCATCTGTTCTTTCCATTACACCTTTTGAGAGGATTCTTTTGGCGAGTCACCGGTGTTTTCGGGTCGAGAGTTGGCAATTCATCCAAGGTCAATTTTTACCGATCCAGCCACCAGTTTTCCATGGCCAGTTTGGATTTTTTTATGTTTTACGTGGTTCCCTTTCCTTTCCCAACACAGGGAATACTTTTCGAAGTGGAGAAAGCTTTTTTTTGACAGCGGAAAGTTACAAAAGCCAGATACGTCCTTTTGTAGATTCAAGAAGTTCCTTGGTCTATGTTACAACCAAATAGAATTCCAAGCACCACGAAGAGCAAGCTGGGGTGGCAGGATCAGCTGGGAAAGCTGTATTGGAAGCCTCAAAGAAAAAGAACCATTTGAAGCTCGCGAAAGAATTGAAAAATGAAGCCCAAGAATACCGAAAGGCTGCTGAGGCGATCAAGTAAAAAGATAGGGTTCAGGCGATTGAACCCTATCCTTTATTAAGATTTTGGTTTCAAATTCCAAGTTGTGGCCAAAAGAAGAATGGCGATGAAAGTAGAAGCTAGGATGGTTTGGATAGCTAAGTCCCAAGAATAATTTGTAACGATCCAGCCAAGTAGCTTCGACTCTGCCGTCCTACCTAAAGAACCAAAAAGCCCAATAAAACCTGCGGCAGTGCCAACAGCTTTTTTCGAGGTAAAATCCAATCCAGCTACTCCTAGTAGCATCACCGGAGGATAAACGAACAAACCGATCACACCAAAAAGAAAAAAATCCAGCCAAAGCCTTCCTGGTGGATTCCATAGAATTCCAAAAAAAGCAAAAAGAATAGGCAAGAGACACAATAGGGAAACCATACCTCTTCTTCCGCCGACTTTGTCGGAGGCCCATCCAACTGCCAAAGTTGAAAAAATTCCGGCAAACTCAAAGATTAGAGTGGATTGACCTCCAGAAGTCAGGTTAGCTCCTTTGGTTTCTTTGAGGTAAGTAGGTCCCCAATCGATGAGACTATACCTTACTACATAAACGAAAAAATTAATCAAAGCAAATAACCAAATGTATTTATTTAAAAGTACATTTTGTAATAGAAGTTGTTTGAAACTCAGTTCAACTTCAATTGATTCCTTTTGAATTTGATGATTTTCGGTATTGGCAAAATCATTTTTATAAACTTCGATTGGAGGTAGACCCACAGATTGAGGAGTGTCTTTGAGGCGAAGAAGAAGGTAATAAGACATCAGTAAGGCGATTATTCCAGGAATATAAAAAGCAGCTTGCCATCCAAAAAACGAGGCAGCATAAGCGGCTAGAATTCCGACAATGCCCCCCCCTATGTTATGTGAAATATTCCAAATGGCAAAAACTGTTCCTCTTTCACTTACGGAATACCAGTGACCCAATGTTCTGCCACATGGTGGCCAACCCATTCCCTGCACTAAACCATTTAAACCCCAGAGGAAAATATGAATCTGAATTCCAGCCACTGAACCAAATATTATGTTAATTATACCAGTTAATAATAGTCCCAGAGCCATGAATTTACGTGCATCAGATCTGTCGGAAATAGCTCCCATGATGAATTTTCCGATGCCATAGCAAAAAGCCGAAACTGCGAGTATCGATCCAATCTCATCTCGAGAGTAGCTCAAACTTTCGCCCATCTCCTTTGATACAGGACTAAAATTATTTCTTACTAAATAGTATGTCGTATAACCTAAAAAAGTAGCTTCTAGAACTTGATAACGAAGTTTTTGATATAGATTTGGAATTTCAGAGGTAGGAATTGAATCGATGGCTTTGGCTGGTTCTAACCATTTTTGAAATTTTTGCATAAAATTAATTTTTGAAAAAGGATATCTTCTCTACGATTCCTTCATTATTTTGGGTCAGTTCCGCCATTCTGGTTCTCAGTTGGATAGATTCTTTACTCAAGGTCTCAGCTTCAATAGCAATAGAAGTGATTCCTTCTTGGATGGAACGAATTGCACTCATATTTTCATTAGTCGCCTGATTGATTTCGTTAAAATTTTCGGTAATGTCAGCAATTTGTCCCTCGATAGTCTTTGATGTCTCAACGTTGATTTCGATACCCTTAACAATGAGATTCACTTGGTTCAGGTTATCTAAAGCAGATTCGTTGATTTTAGTTAGAGAAGAAATATTTTCATTAATATTGGATACACCTCTTTCTATAGAAGTATTAAGATTGGAAATGATTGCCTCAATTTTTTTGACACTGGCAACCGAATTTTGAGCTAGAGAAGCAATGTTGTCCGCCACTACAGCAAATCCTCTGCCTGAGTCACCCGCTCTTGCTGCTTCTATAGCGGCATTTAAAGACAAAAGATTGGTTCTACCAGAGATATCATTGATCATTCGTAAGACAGAATGGATTTCTTTGGAAGATTCATGAACTTCTTGCATTTGATTTTCCAAGTGTTGCATCATGTTTCTACCATTTTCAGAGAAATGCTGTAGTTCTTTGGCATTTTCTTTTAGCTTGTTGACCAAAGTACTAATTTCTGCAGATGTTTGGCTAAGCTTATTCATATCCTTTCGAATTGATTGAACATTGGTCTGTGAGGATTCAATAGAATCTTTTACAGATTCTGTTTGGGAAATAACTTCCTCTGATGCCGCTGAAATTTCCTCCGAACCTGAAGCTAGAGACAAAGCAGTCTTCGAAAAAAGTTCCGACATATCGAAAGTTTCTTTGCTAATGCTCTTGGCCTTCAAAGAATTCGACTTCAAAAACTGAATCAATTCATAAAAGAACTTAGACAAGGAGGAATAAGAATTAGAGAGCTTTGCCAATTCATCTTTCCCTTCCACTGATTCGATAGAACGAAGCTTACCTACCTCTGCTTCCTCCATAACTTCAGAGATATGAGATATTTCACCTTCAAGTCGAGAGCTTATGGAAAAAAACAATCCGAATGCCAAGAGAGTTAAAGATATGGACAAAAAACCTAAAATAACTATGTATCGGGATTCGGCAGTTCTTTCACTTTGATTGGCATTGATCAAAAGTGATGTCTCTTCCAGGACCAATCCCTGGAGTTTGTCCAAAATGTCTGTTGATGATTCCCACCATTCTTCCTCGCTGAGATTTGGAGGTAATACCGTCCTATTCGCTAATAAAAATCGACGGACTTCTCCAAATTTTCTGCTCTCAGAGTAATTATTGAAGTCGGCTACTCGACCCGAAGCCCTGGTATTCTCAAGATAATTGGTTATAAAATTAGACTTCTGTATAGCGAATAAACAGTTCAGATATCTATCCTCAGTGAATTGCACATTGACAAGCGCATGATTGAGGTTTGATCGATAATTTCCAATAACATCTTTCCATGAAAGAAGCATATGAATGATTCTAAGTTGGTCGGAATATTTGGAATCAGCTTCTGAATCTCTCAGATTAAGAAGCTTTAACAGTTGTCCAAGGATTAGCGAATATTTCTTTTGGCTAGAGTCAGAACTTTCTCTTTTCCCATCAACAGAGTTTCGAATAGAATTCAAACTTTCTCGAAAGGATATAATAGAAGTTAATTGGTTTGGTAGATTTTTATTAATGAGTGACTCCAAAATCATAAAAGAGTTATCTGTTTTGACTCTCTGATCGTTCATCTTTTTGCGAACGCTTTCACTTTGATTTCCCAAATATCGGTTGCTTAGACCTTGTTCATTTTGCAGTTCGTGTATTACTATTACTGTTTCTTTAGAAAGACTGACGACATCATACACAGCGTTAGAGACTTGAAGGTTTTCATAGTTATTAAAGAGTGTAGAACCCAATCCCAAGACCAAAGGCAAGACCATAGAAGCAAAAATGAGCAGGAATTGTTGTCGAATGTTGAGTAAGGTCAACAGGGAGATTAATTTTTTCATGAAGCCTACCGTTCGAATCTGTTGTCAACTCGCCAAACCCTATGTCTAAGGATTATGGCTTCTTATTTGATTATTGGCGCATCAAGCGGAATAGGTAAAGAAATAGTTTCCCAATTGCGTTCAGAAAACCATAAAATCTGGGCTACATCTCGAAAAGAGGGTTTGGATGGCCTAATTGTCTTGGACCCCAAAGACCCAGCCTCATTTGCAACCATTGAGGAACCCTTGGACGGTCTGGTGTATTGCCCAGGAAGCATCACCCTAAAGCCTCTCAAAAGCCTAAGAGAAGAGGATTTTAAAGAAGACTTTGAAACAAATCTGCTTGGGGCTTTTCGAATCCTGAAACACTACCTTCCCAATCTCCAAGCAAACGGAGGAAGCGTGGTTCTTTTCAGTACAGTTGCGGCTCAGCTCGGACTGCCTTTCCATGCATCCATAGCAAGCGCCAAGGGAGCCATAGAAGGAATGACCCGGTCATTGGCAGCTGAGCTAGCTCCGAAAATTCGGGTAAATGCCATTGCACCTTCGCTTACAGACACATCCTTGGCATCAAAGCTCCTAGATACGGAATCAAAAAGAAAAGCCGCAGAAGATAGGCATCCCCTCAAAAGGATTGGACAAGCCTCGGATATAGCCAGTTTGGCGGTTTGGCTCCTTTCTGCCAAAAGCCAATTTGTTTCGGGTCAAGTCATTGCCATAGATGGTGGATTAGGCTCCATCAAACCCAATTAATTTTAGAAAATTTTTATTATATGGTTTCGTGCTGGCTCTTGGGTGTCAGTCTTCTTTGGGTCGTAGTGAGCTATACTATCGTGGCGGAGTCCAGTTGCAGGATTCTAAATGTCAGTTTCAAATCCGTCTTTGGGAGAAAATTCCAACTAATAAAAAGAATATTGGAAACCAAACAATTTGGAATTTTGAGCTCAAATACAAAGAAAAGTGGGAACCAAAGGCTATTCCAGACTTACAAAAGTTAAATGACATAGAATTGTCAGGAAATTCCGAAGGCGGATTACTGATTGTGGAATATTCGGACAGAGAAATCGGTTTGGCATACAGAAGCCTCACAGAAGAATCTGGGTTTCGGAAAGTGATGGAAATCCAGCGAATAGTCTGCGAATGATTAAAAAAAATCAAAAAAGCACGGAAATTTGCTAATTTTTAAGAAAAAAATAGAAAAAAAGCTAAATTTTACTCCAAATCACTAGGGAAAACCCTAGACCTAACAAATTTTGTCCTAGATAATGTCGTCTATTGGCATAGAAGAAGCAAAGCTCTTCGAAGGTATCAAAGGAGTAAAACCATGAAAAGACTTTCAGCCATCACAATCAGTTTGGCCCTAGGACTTTCTTTTTCATCTATCTCTGCAATGGATGAAAAGGATCGAATCGAATTATTAGAGACAGCAGTGATCGAAACTGCCTCGACTCCAGCGCAAAAATCAGCTGTGGCGGAATACATGGCGAATGTAGCCAGAGAGAAGATGGAACTCGCGCAATCGTTTCGGGACAAAGCCAATTCCGCTAGAGGCGGCAAGGCCATCACTCAAATGAAAGAAAAGGCGGAACTTCTTCGAAAAGCGGAAGTTTTGGAAAAAGAAGCAGAGCGTTACAAAAAATCGTCCTAAATTTCTCCTCTCTATTTCTGGGGCCGAGGTAGTCTACACCTCGGCTTTTTTTATGCCTCGACAGTTTTGTTCCTTTTTCTAATTATGCGACATAATCAAGAGAATGGAAGAAGCTACCGAAGAATCTGCATCGAAAGAAACGAAAGACTACAAAAGGATTTGGACTTTGTTCGGGACCCTGAGCTTTTCCTTCGCTAGCCTTGCTTTGGTTTTATTTCTTCTCCGCCCTGACCCACCAAAAAGTCTTTGGATCGAGGGGATCCAGGTTTTGTCCAAAGAGGAAGTCTTGGCTTTTTTGGGAGTGGAAACAGGAAACTTGGTTAAGGTAGAAGAGGAGTGGGAAGGCTACGAAGCCAAACTATTGACCCATCCTAGAATTCGATCAGCCAAGGTTACTCTCGAGAGAAAGGGAGTGCTAAAGGTACTTATAGTTGAAAAGCGCACCGAATTTCTGCTCCACTCTGGCTCTCGTCTCTTTGAAATAGACGAGGAGGGAAGGATTTTAGAGGGAGAGACCTTGCGTTCTTTTTCCCATCCTATACTTTCAGGTCCTTTTGA
>Ga0169931_10007682_pt1 | contig 15928 bp, 15 predicted proteins | sample Kivu_15m_20L_FD_129675 | JGI IMG/M metagenome (GOLD analysis project Ga0169931, IMG submission 129675) | Freshwater microbial communities from Lake Kivu, Western Province, Rwanda to study Microbial Dark Matter (Phase II) - Kivu_15m_20L... | ecosystem: Environmental > Aquatic > Freshwater > Lake...
TATTGTTTTAGCCAAGTTTAAAAAATAAAAGTATTTATACACATTTCAAATAATAGGATATAGTAAATGAAAATAATATATATATTAAAATTTTAAAATAATTAAATAGTAGAGTTATTTAATTCAATAATGGATGAAAATTATTCGTATTTCTTAAATGCTCTAAGTTTAATTATTAAATCTAAAATTTTTTATATCACTAAATCTGGGAAGATCGGTCAAACAAAATATAAAGAAGTAGATGAATTAGAGAAAAAAGACAAGATAGTTTGTATTACCTCAGATTCTATTGTTATTATATTCCATGAATTGCAAAAAATCAAACAAAAAATTCATTTTGATGAGATTAAAAATTTAGAAGTAGACTTGAATGATGAATATCATCTTAGAATAAATTTGGTTAATCAATTTTATATAGTCTCACATGTTGATTTATTTTTAATAAACAGAGAAGAATTTATAGAAAAGTTAGGCAGATATTATAAAATACTTTCGATCAAGGAAACTGGAAAATTAAAAGAGCTTAAAATAAAATTCGCTGAATTATCCGAACATAGAGAAGGAGTTACCGATAATAAATCACATCAATGTGAAATGCTTAAACACTTTCTTCCAAAATTTTCTACAATTTACAATCTCGACAACTATTCGTTTTTTTTGAAAAAAGGGTTTGAAAAACTTGATAAAACTACTTTTTTCTTTCCTAAAACAAAGAATAATTTTCTCTCTGCTAAGTTGATCATAGAAATAAGCGACGAACTGCCCATTGAGAGATTGTTGATTGACGATGAGTACGATATGTCCTTCTCCTCCTTTAAGAGGTATCATAACTATATGAATATAAATTTGCTTGTTAAGAATTATTTTACTTTACTCAACTCAGCCTTCATAAAAACCTCAAATTTCAACAGAGACAATTCCGTATGGGAAGGATGGAAAATTAAAACAAGAACAAAAAGGACAAATTCAAGCAATTTGAGAAATTCCTGGAGCTATAACATAATTTTTATTTTCTTAAGAAGAAAATATATTCCGCCTCTAGCAGAAACTTATCAGGACATAACACTTATTTTATTGGAAGAATATGAAGATGAATCAAACTACGAAATTTCTTCCTTTTCAACGGAACTTATAGACAACTTAGCTAACAGCTTCACCCCGATTAGAATAGAAGCATTCAACAAGGATTGCATTAAATTAATAAAGAACAAATTTAATCATTTCCTTATGGTTCCGGATTCTTACAATTACTTCATAAATGACGTAAAGATTTTTGGAGAACATGCAATCAAATTAGGATTGAATTTTACTTTTAAAATTATCCTAATTGTTCAAGAATATTCTTCACATTTTGCAAAGAATATAAAGAAGAGATTCTTTAAAAAGATCGAGACAGCCCGTGAATTATTCTGTGATAATTACTACGATACTAAAACATATGAGAGGAAAATAAAAGAGATGGATTTTGAAAATATAATACGTAATAGCGAAGAATTTTTTAAATCTAATTTTAATAATTGTGATAAGAAAGATTACGAGCTCGTGTTCGAAAGTAAACTTTGGGATTTCCTTGTATACTGTGTAGACGGTGGAATGACATTTAATCTAATTACATTAAAAACTATCATCTCTGTTTATAAGAAAAAACCTCATATAGCGAATTTAGAATGGGTTTTAAATAAATTGCTGAATTTAAGAATAGTCAGTACCAAAGAGCAAATGCTTCCTTCTAATATAAGCTCTGTCATTAACTATTATAACTCCATCAAGGAAATTTATTTCAACGAGGATACCATGGCCGCACTAATTGAGGCCAATGTCCTATCCAAACTACAGGATATTGAAAGCGAACTGACCTATGCGCAGTTTTTGAAATTCCTCCTGACACGAAATTTTTCTAATAAAATACTAACAGCCATTTATATCTATCTTAAATTCCTTAATAAAAAATTAAAGTCAGAGGAAGAAGAAGTCAAAGGAATAAAGAACGAATTGAAATCAGAAGGGAAAGAAAAAGATGAAATTAATCTTTATGAAATAGATTTCTACTCTTTAAAAACAAATCTTAAAATCCTGATGCCTATTTTCTTTAAAATTTATAGTAATAGCAACAACTCCCCGATCATTTTGACAATAGCATGTAAATGTTTGAATTTCTTTTCTAATTTAGACATGATGGTGAAAATTGAATTGATCGATCAAGAATGTTTCGGAATTATAAAAGATTATCTCTCTTCTCCAGATGAAAAATTAATCTTTGCTTCAGTTAAATTGATGATGAGTTTAATTTCAGACACTAAAGACGCGATTAATAAAATTCTTCAGAAAAATCCTAAAATCTTAAAGAGATTGTTAAACATAATTAAAGGAAGTCCCATCCCAGGTGTCTTCTTTTCTTCTAAAACTATGATACTAGTATTAAACCTACTAGTGCTTTTAATAACCCATCCCACTGCGAAAGTCCGAGAAAAATTATGTGACGAGGAAGGTAGAAAGTTCACAAAATATTTTATAAAACATCTTCAAAATAACCAGAACACTCAACCAGACGACTTTGAAAATACTCTGCCCGTTCAAGAGAAAGTGATCGATGTATTGTACATCTTAATTAACAAGAATATTGAATACAGAAATTATCTCGATAATAATTTTAAAATCGCAGAAATACTTGACCAAAAATTTGAAAAATTTTGTGTTTTTGCAGAAATTCGAATGAACACAGAAAAAGATCAGAAAGCAAATGACAGGATGTACTCCAATGAATTAATAGATAATTACATTAAATTTATGTTTGTTATATTGAAATTTATGAAGCGCTTTGTGTCGAATGATTTGCAGATAATTAATAAGGTTAGAACGAACTGTTATAATATTATAAATGGGATCATTTTTATTAAAGAAAATAGATCAAAAGACTTTTTTAGATTCTTAGTAGAAGACTCAGAGGATTTATTTAAGTTATTATATGATGAATAAAGAAACATTCCCTTAATTAAGAATAAAATATTCAAATCATCGATATTTAATTTTATTTTAATAAAAAATTTGAATTTCAAAATTTAAATTTCATTAAATTAATATTTAATTTATGGTTTATGTTCTTAGTCAAATTTTATTCAATTTTGTACTTATTTTCTTGTTTTTAATCAAATTTTAATTTATAAAAACACAAATTCAAATGGGTATATGCAACTATATATATTAACCAATCTAACTTAGAAAATACAAATTTAATGAACTATCTATACTACTACTTCATGCTAGCTAAACAAAATATAGAGAGAGAAATCAAAAACTTACAAGACTATAAATCTGTTTTAAGTATTCTAAATCATCTGAATTTCTGGTCAAATTTTGGTTTGAACTTTCGAGACTCAACGTTCGTAGATACAATTCTAAAAGACAGAGAAGTGCTGTTTAAACTTTCTGAAGTTTTGGAAAAAATTGACTTTTATTTATCCTTTTTTCTTGATTCTTCCCAATTTGCAAAGGATGAAAACGCCTGCGACTTAAGGCTGAGAGAAAATTCAGTCTACATTGAAATAGCACTCAAATTTTTTGAAATTATTGAAAATATTTCTCATAGTAATTTAAATTGTGTACTTTCGAAACAAAGACTCAGGTCCTTCGAAAAATTCTTCAAAACTTTTAACAATTCACTGAAATTGGACTTGAATGACTACAGAGCTTCTTTGTATGATGTGGTGGGGTATTCATATTTAGACAATAAAGGAAATTTCCGTATGAATTTATTAATCAACTAATTATGTTTAGTATATGCTGATTCACAGACAGAATATTTTTTTCAATGTGATAAACTTGTTACGAAAAACTTTTTTCAGATTTTGACAGAATTTTCAAAATTCAACATAAGACACAAGTTTGGAGAAAATTTTTACGATTTTAAGAAATCAGATTGCAGAGTACGAGAATTTGTATTTACTATAGATTTGAATTTATTGAATACCAAAGACTCAGAGTTAGATGAAGAGTCTAAAGATGTTTTGACAAATGAAAACCTCGATGAGAAAATTTTCAGTTATTGGGGTAAATCAAAGACTCTAATAGGAAGAATTTCTACTGTATTACTACCCTTAGAGGTAGGTAAATTAAAAAAACAAGAGACGCAGCCGGTAGGATGCATTTTATTGGAAACAAAACTGTCGAAATTTAGAGAAAATTTTGATGAATTGGTTTGGAAAGAATTATTTGTGTAAATAAATAACATTTTTATTCTCCTTATATCATAACTTAATTATTCAAATGTTTTAATAACTAATAAAATTATTAGACAATAAATGACTTGAGTTAAAAAATTTTTTAAATAAATATTTTACCATAAATAAATATACTACTGAAATATAGATCATGAAGTAATAATATTTCCTCAACAATTTACCTATTCTATTTCACCTTTAAGTTCTTTTTCAACAAATTCCTTTTTATTAATAACATAATTTTCATAATGATCAGGGTCTATATATAACAATATTTCAGAAATTATCAATTCCTTCATTTTTTCGTTTGATATCTCATCATAATCTTCGAATAAAAAATCGAACTTTGAAACTGGATCAGATGCGGGTTCATCTTCGGGTAGATGCAAGGAATTTAAATATGGATGTTCAAGAGCTTCTTCAACAGTTATTCTTTTGTTAGGATTGAACACAAGCATCTTCGATAATAGATCAATAGCTAAATTTTAGCAATTTATTATATGATAAAGAGTACCTTCTGGATCTGCATCAGGAAATACTTCGTGTAAATTCCTACTCTTTCTGATTCCCAAGCTGAACACCATCTCTTGGGACTTCACTGATGAAATTTCTTTTATTTCTTCTAGAGTAGGGGTCCCTATGAAATCCACAATCAATTCAATTTGTTGAGAGACTAATATAAAAAATGTGATATGTTTATGAATATTTTTACTGTCATCACCTGGGAATATTGGTGTTTTTGTTATCAATTCAGCAAAGATGCAACCCACACTCCACATATCAACAGCTTTAGAATATTTGTTCCAATTCAATAAAACCTCTGGTGCCCGGTACCATCTAGTTGCTATGTATTCTGTAAAAATATTTTTCTTCTCTGATAAATCGTCGATGATTGGCCGAGACAATCCGAAATCGCAGATTTTAAGTTCACATGTCGAATTAAGTAATATGTTTTTAGGTTTCTAATTTAATTATAGGTAAATAGAGTAATGAATTAAATTCTTACTAAATCTCTGTGTATTATATTCGCAGTATGAATGTATTTAAGTCCACGTAAGATTTGATATAAAAAATATTGGATATGCTCATTTGAAAGATTTTGACTGCTTTTTAGAATGGCCCCTAAGTCTGTCTCCATTAATTCATATACTACATATATATCTTCAAAGTCTTCCTTTTCTGGTATTAAAACTTCTTTTATTTGTACAATATTGTTTTGCTGTAATAATCTGGAGATAATCAATTCTCTTAAACAACGTTTTGCAAATATCGTGTGTTCGAAGATATTTTCTATCTTTTTAATTGCTACCTTGTTGTTTTGTTGATCGTCTTCTGTTAAATCTTTTGCTGACACTACACATCCATAAGCTCCCCTTCCAACTTTATAATTAAAATTATAATTTATTTTACTGATTTCTTCTATTTGGAATTTCTCATCGATCAATAAAATGTCCTTTCCTAATTTGTGAGTTTGTTTATTTGCTTGCTTTCTGTAATGTTCGATGTTAAATACTTTTTCCATTTATTTTAATATAATTTATTAATATTTTAAATTAAAGTTTAAATTGAGAAAAGTTTTCTTGTTCTTAAATTAATTAAATAATATGAAACTCAAGGAATAATAATGAATCTTGAAGTGAAATTTTTGTTCGCTAGATATAATTTAACTTTTTATACTAAAATATAGCTAATTGAACCAACAAAAATATTTAATTAGTTTACAGTTTTTGATATATGTCCTAAATGACTTATTTAATTTGATAAATAATTATTTAAAAATAAAATTAATTTTTTTTCCTATAAATATTAAACTGGCCTTTAATTGCCAGGCAAATTTTTATTTATTGTTTAATATAAAAACCAAGCCTTTAAAGAATTTTTAAAATAAAATAAATTTTATTAAATTAATATAGGTGATTCAGGAGATATATCAACGACTGTATAAATTTATATTCAGTTACGTAATTAAATTTTTATTGTATTTAGTCATCAAACTCAGTGAAAAATTAAACTCTAATAAATAGAAATGAGGGTCCATTCATTAAAATATGAAATGAATTATATCAACAACAAAAAAATTATAGTTAAACTTATGCTTGAAAAATTTTGAAGACATGGAAGAAAGTTTCGAAAAAATAGTCAATGACATGAAAAAAAGTTTCGACAAAATTAAAACAAATATCGAATTAGTATCTCAGGATCTGTATGACCCCCAAGTAGGAGAACCCAATTGTGAAGGCAACACTCTCTCCAATAATTTAATTAAAAACAATAGAACAAATAATGAGACGCAAGATATCGAAGAGACCGATGGAGTTATTTACAGATATTTACCAGATAAAGACAAAAAATATTAAGAAATAGGCTTCATTTTATTAGAAGAAGGCTACCATAAGCAATAGTTGATTCTGATTTTTATTGTCGCCAACTCAAACACAGATTTAAACCATGAAGGGATTATTTCCAATCTGTGCATGCTAAGTAGAAAGGATGCAAATACTTCATCATTATCAAAGGAAAGAAAGTGTTGGATTAAGACCTTAGTGGTCACACTTGCAGAAATTAAAAGAAATCACAGTGTTACGAGGATAGTCCAGTTGAATCGGATGAATTTTTTGAAAAGAGAAAGCTACCGTAAAGTCTAGTTAATTCGTAATACGAGTTATAAATATTTTTCAAAATTTAAAAATTTTAGTTTTTTGATGAAAATAATTTTTTATAACTCGTGAGAACTCAAAATTTTTTTCCTTGATAATATTTTTTTAATAAGAATGTAATTTTATATTTAAGAGAAGATTTTATTAGTCAAAAATTAATTCGTAATTACGTGTTACGAGTTAACGAGACTTTAAGGTACTTTATTTTAATTTATATATAGTAGGAGTAAATTTAACTTCGATTTAAACTTGAAATAAAAATTTATTTAATTTTTTCTTGTAAATACTCGTTTAATGAACGATGAAAATAACAGAAAAATTTTTAATTTTATATTTTAAGCTATTTTAAATTTAACATATAATATCGTTCTACTATATATATTTTATTACGCATAAAAAATAATATGATTTTTATAATATAAATTTTTAAATTTTCATTTATTTAATTTTTTCAATTGAACCTTTCTCATTTCAGCAAACAAATCTCCTTTTACTTCTGCTTTAGTAGTTTCAATTTCAGGTATTTTAGAAACACTTTCTCTCTTCTTAATCAAATCTATTCCTGTCTTTTCAACAGTTTCACATTTTGTCAGAGTTACTCCTTTACTAATCTGTTCCATTAAAGTAGGTTCAGCCTTATTACTCTTTACTGGAGGTTTAGATTGCATATTCTAAAATATAAATATAAACATTTTATACAATTTTAGGAGGAAGAGGAATATTCAAAGGAGGAGGTAATGGGACTCCAGGTACATTCGGATTCTTGCCCTTTGGAGGGGCAGTAGGTGTTGGAAGAATTGGAGTATTTTTATTTAATATTTTTTCTGCCTGAGGAACAATTATGGTTGCTTTTGTCGTTGATGTTGACTTTGGTTCTTCTTTTGCTTCTGTTCCCCCACCCATATAGGACTTTTCCATTTGTTCTATCATTTTATTCAAATTCATCTTAGCTATAATCAATAATTAGTAAAATAAATTTACAAACGTTAGAACTAGGTGCAGTTTGTATGGCTACCGGTTTATCAATTTCTATTGTTTTAGAATCATTAGTGTTTATATTCCCTTTTACTTCTTGAGTTGGATTAGAGGTAGCTCCTCCGAATTTTCTGTTGAGAGCTTCTTTCATTGCGTCTAAATTTGATTTTTTTTCTGTATTTACTTCACGTTCTAATTATTAATGAATTTAAAAAATTTTTTATTTACTTGTGTTAGATGTTGTATTCGAATTTTGAACATTTACAGGCTTTATTACATCTGTATTTATGATATTTTCAGATGATTTATTAATATTCGTATTATCCACTGTTTTAATTATTAAATTATTTTGATTAATAGTATTATTAGATACTGTTTGTTTTGTATTTGACAAAACTATGTTTTTACTTGTATCAGTTATAATAGAGATTTGTGGATTTAATGGTTGACCCGAATTAGTATTTGTATTATTTGTTCTATTTGCAAGTTTCATTCTTAATTCAGTCATCATATCCATTTTAGGTTCTTTCCTTTTCGGCTTATTTTCTTCAACAAGTGGTTGGGTGGCATTGTTAGGTTGCTCAACGATATTTTCATTTACTTTTGTAGTATTATCAGTAATTGATGTCTTTATTTCATTATTAGTTGTTTGATTGTTTTCTTGTTTTGGAGGCTGGTTTGTTCTAGTTATAGTTGCTGGGGTTTTAGAGGGGAGAGGCACAGGTGGTACTCCCTTAGGGACAGGTGGAATTCCTTTAGGCACAGGAGGAACCCCTTTAGGAACAGATGGAACCCCTTTAGGAACAGCTGGAACTGCGATGGTTGGAGGAGGTTGAGGAACAGAAGGAACTCCCTTTTGATTATTAGCTACAGTAACAGTCTTCTTATTGTCATTATTTGTTTTTAGTGCTTCTAAAGGAGGATTGTTAATTTTATTTAAACATGGATCAACATCTTTTCTTATACTATCTAGAAGTCTTAATTTTCTCTCTTCTTCTTCCTTTTTCAATTTAAGCTCATTTGTTTTCAAGATCGAATTCATTGTACTTTCATATATTTCCATTGCATAAGAAACTCTGTCAGTAATCCTCAATCCATTTTTGTCAGAATATTTTACAGATTTGACCTTAGTAACCAATTCTTCGATTTCTTGGGTATTTCCAGTTACCAAAAATCTTTCATTCTCTTCATCATATTCAATCATGTTAATAATTTTTTCAATATTATTCAAATCTATCAAAAGTTTTTTCTCCGTCAACACATTATCCTTGAAAAAATATTCACCAGACAATTTCTCCTTTAACAAGGACATTACTTTAGAGCTATTAGATTTCATATCATTCTTATTTGGTATGATCTTCTCTTTGATCTTTTTAGCAATCAAAGCGTCTGAGAGCTTAGAAACTGATTTGGAGAAATTCATAGCAGAAATTTTATCAGGAATTTGAAATCCAATAAATCCTTTACTTACTTCAAAGCATTGAAATGTTTCAGTTTGATTGGTATAAAATAAATTGAAATTCTTATAAAATTCACATTCGAAAATTATTTCGAACGTATTCAAATCAAAAAGAAGAAAACGGGCAGATTTCCTTGCATAATCAATTACAAGAGTTAAACCCCCTTCTAGTTCTGTATAAAGCCATGTCTTACTATGAGCACTAGCAGAATAAATTTTTGCAAAGCACATTGATATTAGTTCATAATTATAGATAAGTAGAGATGAGATAATTTTCTGCTTTACTAAAGTAAGTTTAAGTGAACTTTCGTTAGGAAGAGTAGACATTAAAATTATTTTAAGAATTTATTTAATATTTTTGAATTATATTAATTTTTAAAAATACAAGTAAAACTCTTTATAAAAATTTAAATATTTGCTTTATTTCCAAATATTTACTATTTTATTTATAATTTATATAACAGGTATGCTAGTCGATGAAGATAACGAAAAAAATCACACAAAACATAATAAATTAACAAATAAAAAAAGAACCAACCTGGGTTCTAACAATTTACTACCTTCTTTCGAAAAATTCTGTAAAATGAATTATGTTTTTGTTCCCCCTAAACGTGTTAAAGGAGAAGTACCAATTAATGCGGGAGGAACGAATGAGATAATCAAATTTCTGAACGACACTGTTTATGAAAAAAAAATCAGAAAGAAATTGCTAAAAATTTATGAATTTTACTGGAAAAAATTTGAAAGAATATCTGAAGAAGTAATAAGTTCAAAGTACCAGAAAATCTATGATAATATTTACAGCTTTTTGAATTTCTTAAAATTTTGTAAAGAAAGTTTCATCCGGTCAATTATTCTCAATACAGATCAGAATGCAAACGATTTTTTTCAATCTATGGAGAATTATTTCGACAGGAAATCTGGAGTAAAGAAGAAATCAAAGAAAAAAGAAGCAGACGAGTTCGATGAAGAATATGAAGAAATCGAAGAAAACAAAATGATATTTTTTCTGACTGAGTCAAGATTTAAAGACATGAAGAGCCTATATAAATATCTTGACATATGTGAAAATAATTTAATATGTGTAGAAGACGGAAGCAGCCAGGCTAAGAAGAAAATGAGACTTTTGATAATCAGAGAAATTCACAAAATAGACACCATCAATTTTAACATCTTCATTTCAAGGATTTTAGAATACCATCAAGACAAATTCAGTCAATTCTATTATGTAATAATATTTGATGTTTCTTATGATCCCAGAGGTCTTTTTGAAAAAATTAAACCGAACAATTTGTGCAAGATGGTTTTTAATAACATCGAAAATGTCTCATCTAAAAACATTTATAAAGAGATTCTTTACAAATTCATTTACGAAGAGTCAGAAAGTTTATTCGTTCCCAATCCTGTTTACACGAAAAAAATTGTGGACTATGTAAACAATCATCAAATTTCAAACAAATCTTTCAAACACTACTTTAAATTCATCCTCTTAGATTTCTTCTTGCTAAACAGCTGGAAAAGAGACGAATATTTGATATATTCAGAGAGTCTAGACTACCACATGAAAAATTATAATTTTAATTTATCTAGTAAAACTGAAAATTCTCATAAATCTAAAAAAAAGGAAAAGAAAAAAAATTTCACTCGTAATGCCGGAGACGAAGATGATCAGAATTATAAAAAGATTTTAGAAAAAATATTTTGGAAAGAATTGAATGATATTTATGAAAGTTACGAAATGAAATCTAAGAGCGGAAGTAGCGAATCAAATATGAATACTCAGAATAATAATAAAATTTTTTCTAACAATACTCATAAACAAAAGAACGCGATTCAGTTTAAAAAATCAGATGTTGAATATTTAGTCGAAAAATATAACGAACGCCGTCGTATTATTGATGCTTTTCTCCACTTCTATCATTTCTTTGAAAACTTAACTGAAGAAATTTCTACAGAAAAGTCCGTATATTATAATGAGGGACGATTAGATAAAGAATCAAAACTCGAAAATTTTGATAAATACCAATTCTTCTTTGATTTTCTTCAATTCGGATCTGAATCAGATACAGCTGTGACCAATCGAACTTTAATAATAAACAAATCATTCGAAAATACAGTAGATTACTTAGAACTAATCAAAAAAATATCAGAAAAGTATAAGAAGTGTTTAGAAACCGTCGATGAGTCATGTAAAGGACCTCATGAAATGCTTAATGAACTAAATAAAATAATAAATGAGAAGGGATCTAAAGTCAAATATTCCAGCGATAAGAGAATTAGCAATGAGAGTAATTTCCTTCCACTTTTAGATAAAGATGTCTATAAAATGAGGTTAACAGAATGGCTAAATAATTTTTTTAAAATGGAAGAATTTGTGCTCCTTTTTGAAGATTTTAACAAAAATCCAACCAGCCTTATGAATGAAAAACGACTACTGATTAGTCAATATTCAAAATATGTGATATACCATGAGATTGTTAATCCTTCATTAGCGAACATTGTAATCGAAATTATTCAATCTGTTAATTTTGTTATATCAAAAGATTCAAAAAAATCAAAAAATCAACTACAGAAAGAAAATCAAAATTCAGAAAAAGAAAATTGTATGGTTTACGTGGAGGACAATATAGATTTCACCAAATGTAATCAGTATGTTTTATTGCAACAATTTGTTTTGTTATTTTCACAGGCTCCTTCTGAATTCAAATTAAAAATCCTGTTCCATGAATTTCTACTTCAATTATCAGTAGATAAAGAAAACAAGGACGGAATAACAAAAATAAAATACTATTTTCTTTATTTTTGTCATGTCTTTTATCTGCTTGGTTTAATTTCTAAAAAGAGATCGAAGGAAGAAGTTTATTTAAAGAATTACTACCAAATGACTAATTATTTTGTTAAAAGATGATAAAAATTCTAATATTAAGTATTAAATTACATTTAAATTTTATATAAATTATTATGGTAATATTTTTCAAGTCCATTGATCCGAATTTTATAATTTATGTGGGAAAAGACAAATACGAAAACGAAGAATTGATAAAATACGCCTTCCCGATTGATGTCTGGTTCCATGTAGAAGATATGTCGTCTGCTCATGTATATTTAAGATTACCTGAAGGAATTACGATTGATAAAATACCTGATGATGTTCTTGAGGAATGTTTTCAAATAGTAAAAGATAATTCAAGAGATGGAAGGAAGAAAGACAAAGTGAGTGTTTGTTACACCTTATGGGAAAATCTTAAAAAAACTGCGTCTATGGAAGTTGGAGAAGTTGGTTTCAAAAAACAAGATGATGTTAGAGTAGCACATGGAATTGTAAAGAATCATGATGTTTTGAAGAGGTTAAATAAAACTAAGGAAGAGAGGGATGTGAATTTAGAATCTGAAAAAGATAGCTTCAATCTCGAGTTGAGTAATAAGAAAAAAAAATTCTATGAAGAAACGGTAAATCACAAATTATATAATAATTTACTAATATTTAATAAATAGAAAAAGAAAGAAGTTGAAGAAGCAAGAAAAAATAAAGAAATATTGAAAGATAAGCGATACACTTTTATTGATGATTATGGACAGGGAACGACCAATAAGGTATATATATTTATAATTTTTAAATTTAGTCTGGAAAAGATTTAGATGATGATTTCTGGTAGATTACAAATGAATAATTTAACATTATTTTACAAGCACGAATTTATTAATTGAATTAATTAAATAATGATGCATATTCATATTCAGAATTAATTTTAAAATAATTTCATAAGCTTATTCGTATTTTAATAAATTTTATATTCGAATTTAATTTTAAAATATATAATTTCTCTAATTGAAGATCATATATTTCTTATTTGCAGAGAATTTAGAATAATTTTTGATGACTTTTTCTATTGAATCTAGCATATCCTTTTCTGTGATATTCTTTCTTCTTGCTCTAATAGCGAACATTCCAGCTTCTATACAAACACTTCTTATATCGGCACCTGTTGAATTGTGACAAAGTCTTGCTAGTAATTCGAATCTCACATCCTTTTCGATTGCCATGGTCTTAGCATGTATTTTAAAAATTTGGATTCTTCCTTCTAAGTCAGGCAATCCATATTCTATTTTCCTATCAATTCTTCCTGGTCTAACTAAGGCAGGGTCAAGTACATCAGGTCTGTTGGTTGCCATCAGGACTTTAATATTTCCTCTTGATTCGAATCCATCAAGTTGGTTAATTATTTCAAGCATAGTTCTTTGAACTTCAGTATCTCCGTGTTCTGGGTCGTCTGTTCTCACTCCTCCAATCGAATCAATTTCATCGAAGAAAATAATACAAGCTTTTTTTGTTCTGGCCATTTGGAATAATTCTCTCACAAGTCTTGCACCTTCTCCTATGTATTTTTGCACTAATTCACATCCAGAAATTCTAATAAAGCAAGCATCAGCTCTGTTTGCAACTGCCCTTGCAGTGAGGGTTTTACCGGTTCCGGGAGGACCATAAAGCATAACTCCCTTTGGAGGGTCAATTCCTAGCTGGTTGAATATTTGAGGATTAAGTAAAGGTAACTCAAGAACTTCCTTTAATTTATCAATTTGTTCCTTATATCCTCCAACATCATCATAGGTAACATCTGGTCTCTCCTCAACAGTCATGAGGGAAACACTAGGATCAATTTTAGGAGGCAGGGGTAAGGAAATCTTATATTTCTTCTTTTCGACTCCTATTCTCATTCCTTCCTCAACGTCAGTTGGAGATAAATTTTCATGCAAATCTACTACATACTTGGCCATTTGCCTAATGTGGACAATATATCTTGAATGATCTGTATTTTTATCTAGAATTTTAGTTATTCTCCCTACCATTAAGGAATCTTCACCAAGGGCTTGTTTATCTTGTTCAATTACCCAATTTGAGGGTAGAGCCAATCCAGTCTCACTTTCTCTGATTCCACATAAAACATTTATATCCTTCGACATTTTTTTAACTTGGTCTTCCATGGTCTTTAATTTTTCAGAATAAAGTCCTTTACCATATCTCTTGAATAAATCTATATCTGCCTCATCAGTCACTTTAACTTTCTCTTTTTGATTTGGGTCATTTTTGTCAATTTGTTTATCTTCTTTTTTCATTTATTATATGTATGAATATATTTAATAAAAATCTCCAGTGTTATTTATATATGCATTTAAATTTTAATTCAAATAATTAAATAATTTACAATAATGGTCTTAGAAGCTGTCATATTTTGGTAAAATAAAATATTTTAAGTTTAGTTTAGATAATTCCGACTGGACAAGAAATGGTGATTACTTCCCTTCAAGATGGGAATCAGAAATTTCTGCGGCCAACTTGATAGCAGAAAATAGAGCAGAAAGAAATAGAGAAAATAGTCTGGGTGTAATTTCCATGGCAGGTAAAAGAGTAGAAGTCCATGTGACTCTAACCAACGATTTAAGCAAAATTCTAAACGCCAATCAGAATATACACCTATCAGGAGAATGTGACTTTCTTACTGCAATGAACATCGCAACTCTTACTCTTAAGCATAGACAAAACAAAAATCAAAAACAGAGAATTATCATGTTCGTAGGTAGTCCGATAAAACATTCATCCGATGAAATGGTAATAGTTGGAAAAAAATTGAAAAAATACAACATCGCAGTTGACATTGTTTCATTCGGAAATCTTGATGAAAATAGAGATCAGCTCAATCAATTTCTTAAAGCAGTGAATAATGCAAACAATTCTTCAATAACAGAAGTCCCAGTAGGTGATTACATAGTAGACAACCTTTTCTCTTCTCCTATTATGTCTGAACTAGGGGCCTATGGAGACATTCCAATGGAAGCTGAAGGCTTTGGACAGCCTATCCCATCGAATGTTCCTGCTTCAAATCAACAAGGAGTGGGAATGAGTCAATTCGAAAGAGATATAGACATGGCCATTCAAAATTCTTTATTAGAAGAACAGAAAAGACAAGAAGCTTTAAATGCAGCTAAGAATAACGTTGTAACTGAAGTAAAGACATCTGAAATTAACCCGATTGATAAAAATGTAGAAATGAAACCTGTTGATGAGGAAGAAGATGATGAAGAGGCTGCCTTAGAACAAGCCAAATTATTGTCCTTGAAAGAACACGAAGAGGTTTTAAAAAAAGAATCAGGCGAAGAGAAAAAAGTCAAGGACGAATTGTTGGAAAATCAGGAGTTCATTAAGGATCTTCTTCAAGGAATTAACTCTACTGAAATTAAAGATGACGAAATCGAAGAATTGATGAAAAACATAAAAAATGATAACAATAAGGATGAAGATAAAGAAAATCAAAAATAAAATAAATTTAGCTATATATAAAACTTATATTTTAGATTTAAAATATCTTTAATTATAATAAAATAATCAAGTATTTATAAAATTTTTAGTGTTTATTAAGACATTTTAAAATTAAAATTAAAATAGTTATATAAAAATATTACCCTACACAAAATACAATTTCTTATGTCCTTTAAAAAAAAAAAAAAAAAAATAAACGGTGGGGGATTGGGGATTGGGGATTGGGGATTGGGGATTGGGGATTGGGGATTGGCCAATCCCCAATCCCCAATCCCCAATCCCCAATCCCCATCCCCAATCCCCA
>Ga0169931_10007683_pt1 | contig 15927 bp, 10 predicted proteins | sample Kivu_15m_20L_FD_129675 | JGI IMG/M metagenome (GOLD analysis project Ga0169931, IMG submission 129675) | Freshwater microbial communities from Lake Kivu, Western Province, Rwanda to study Microbial Dark Matter (Phase II) - Kivu_15m_20L... | ecosystem: Environmental > Aquatic > Freshwater > Lake...
ATCCTCATCTACCCTGATAAATTCAAGAACACCTATCGTCATTGGATGGAAAATATCCGAGACTGGTGCATTTCGCGTCAGCTTTGGTGGGGACATCGCATACCAGCCTGGTATAATACCAAAGACGAGGTCGTGGTTGCTAAAACCTTGGAGGAGGCTCTTGCCGAGTTCAGAAAATCCGATTCAAGTATTCAGGCATCCGATATTCGTCAGGATGAAGATGTTCTCGATACCTGGTTTTCGAGCTGGCTGTGGCCTATCTCCGTTTTTGATGGGTTCAAAGACCCCAAGAACGTCGATATCTCTTACTACTATCCAACAAAAATCTTAGTTACCGCTCCCGAAATCCTGTTTTTCTGGGTCGCTCGTATGGTAATGGCTGGCTACGAATGGCGTGGCGAGAAGCCATTTGATGCGGTATACCTACACGGTATCGTTCGCGACAAACAAGGTCGCAAGATGTCGAAGTCGCTGGGCAACTCCCCTGACCCGCTAGATCTGATTGCCAACTATGGCGCTGACGGCGTACGTATGGGAATGCTATTAAGCGCTCCTGCTGGTAACGATATTCTCTTTGATGAATCCCAGTGCGAGCAAGGCCGTAACTTTGCCAACAAAATCTGGAACGCTTTCCGCCTAGTGAAAAGCTGGGATGTCGACAAAGGAACCCTAGCATCTGCACAGGCTGTTTTTGCTTCAAAATGGTTCGAGTCCCATTTCAATAAAGAGCTTGAAACGATCGATGATCACTTCAAGAACAAGCGCCTTTCGGATGCACTAATGACCTTGTATAAGCTCTTTTGGGATGATTTCTGTTCTTGGTATCTCGAGTTGGTTAAGCCCCCCTTCGGCGAACCAATGAGTGCTGAAACGTATGATGTTACCGTTCAATTTTTTGACAAGCTCCTACGTGTTCTACATCCATTTATGCCCTTCATCTCCGAGGAGTTGTGGATGCACTTAAAGGATCGCAGGGATTCGGATACCATCATGCTTTCCAATTGGCCAAAGTCCGATAAGTATGATCATGATGTTATCGATACATTCACCCTGTTTAGTGAAATAACTGCCTCTGTAAGAGCTATCCGTGCTGAAATGCAGGTTAATGCCAGTGCTGCAGTCAGCGTGATGCTAAAAACGGATGACAAACAAATCGTTCAAAAACTTCTCGATCTAGAGCCTGTATTCCGGAAAACACTTAAAATTGATCAACTAAGTGCAGGCACACAATTGGAAGCTCCTCAAAAAGCTGCTTCTGGTTTAGTGGGTAAGGTTGCAATATATGTGCCCCTAGAAGGACTCATCGACGTTGATAAAGAGCTTGAGCGTATCGACAAAGAAATTCAACGCCTCAATGGCTTTATGAATAGTGTGAACGCCAAACTGAGCAATGAGAAATTCGTGGCAAATGCTCCCGAACAAGTGCTGCAAACAGAACGCCAGAAGTTGGCCGATACCACCACGAAGTTAGAACGTCTGCAAGAGACCCGAGCTCAGTTGTTGGGATGAGTGAATATACCGACCTGTTTAATTTTCGATCAGAAGACCTTCTTGTAGGTCTCAATCCTGCACAAAAAGAGGCTGTAACAAGCTTGGATGGCCCCCTGCTCATCATCGCAGGCGCAGGTAGTGGAAAGACGAAGGTACTTACGCATCGCATTGCATATTTATTGGAGCAGCAAAAAGCACGAGCGAGTCAGATTTTGGCTTTGACTTTTACCAATAAGGCGGCGCGTGAAATGCGTGATCGTATTCAAAATATCATCGGTGAGGAAGCACGTCACCTGTGGATGGGTACATTCCACAGTATTTTCGCTCGAATCTTACGTATGGAAGCCGAGGCGATTGGCTATACAGGTACGTTTAGTATCTACGACTCTGAAGACAGTGAAAAAGTGGTCCGGAATATCCTCAAAGAGATGAATTTGGACATTAAAGAGGTAAAACCATCCGCTATTCGTTTTAGGATCAGTGGAGCAAAAAATGCGCTCATTTCGCCAGATGCTTTCCCAGAGCATATTAAGTCGACGATGGATGATATCGCCGCCAAGGTCTACCCCATCTATGAAAACAGGCTCAAACAGAGTAATGCTTTAGATTTCGATGATCTTTTGATCAAACCTATCCAGCTATTTGAGCTATTTCCTGAAATTTTAGAGCGCTGGCAAGACAAATTTCGCTACATCCTCATCGATGAGTATCAGGATACTAACCGAGCACAGTATAAAGTGACCAATCTGATCTCCTCGAAGTACAAAAACTTGTGTGTTGTGGGGGATGATGCTCAGAGTATCTACTCCTTCCGGGGAGCCGATATCACCAATATTCTCGATTTTGAGCAAAGTTACCCTGAGGCTATGCGGATCCCACTTGAGCAAAACTATCGCTCTACAGCATCGATCCTGAAATGTGCAGATTCGGTAATTAAACAGAATTCTGGGCAGTTAGATAAGACCTTATGGACACAAAACGAGCAAGGCGAACCCGTTACGGTCTATGAGCATTTTGACGAGCGCGAGGAAGCAAACCGTATCGTTGGTCTAATTCAGCAGCATCATATTCGCACTGGATATGCCTATAATGAGTATGCAATCCTATATCGAACCAATTACCAAAGCCGCGTTTTTGAGGAGGCTTTCCGTAGAAAAGGTGTGCCGTATCAGCTCGTGGGAGGGGTATCGTTTTACCAGAGAAAAGAGATAAAAGATGTGATTGCTTATCTCAAGTTGTTGGTCAATCCAAACGATGAAGAGGCCTTATTAAGAGTGATCAATGAACCAAGTCGTGGGATTGGCGACAAGAGCTTGTCTGACTTGATTTTCATGGCTCGAAATGAGCTCAAACCGCTATGGGAGATCATGCAGACAGTGACTGATCGTGAAGTCTACAAACCCGCAAAGACACGTATCAACGAGTTTGTAGAGCTTATACATCAGATTAGATCTGATGTAGGAAAGCATCCCCTCATTGATACGGTGCGCGACTTAATGGACAAAACGGGCTACGTGCAGCAATATGTGATAGAAGGAACTCATGATTCGCTGGCTCGACGAGAGAATATCCTTGAATTGATGAATGCGATCTCTCAATTCGAGCATGATAATGCTGGCACTGATCTCGCCACTTTCCTTCAAGACGTGAGTTTGGTTACAGATGCCGACGCCCTTGAGGAGGGTAAACCTGCTGTCACGATTATGACATCACATGCAGCCAAAGGATTGGAATTTAACGTTGTGTACATCGTTGGACTAGAGGAAGAGCTCTTCCCCATCGGTGCCCGTAATGGTGAGGAAGCGAATCTCGAGGAAGAGCGTAGACTTTTTTATGTGGCCATCACCCGGGCTAGGAAAGAGCTTTTCTTGAGTCATTCACGCAGCCGGTATAGATACGGTGAACATAAAGACAGCATCCGATCGCGCTTTATCAACGAAATTGATCCAACCGTACTGCGTACCGAAACAGGAGCATCTGTACGAAGAATGGGAACATCCAGTGGCTATGGTTATCTGTCATCAACTAGCCCGGAGCGAACAAAAAATCTCTCCTCGGGAGTGAAAGTGGTATATGATGATGCATGGTCTAAGCCCGTACAAAGTGAATTATCATCATCAAGTACCCAAATCGATTATGATGCTTTCGATGGGGACCCATTTCAGGCGGGACAAAGAGTGATGCATCCTACCTTTGGACAAGGCAAAATTCTGGTGCGTGAAGGTGTCGGAGAAGAAGCAAAAGTGACCGTATTCTTCAATAGTTATGGGCAGAAAAAACTACTGCTCAAATTCGCAAAATTGAAACCTTTACTCTGATTATTCTCTATACTACAAAAATGAGAACACATAAAGATTTCTTGCTTGAAGCTGTGGAATTATCAAAGAAAAGTCTAACCGAATCGGAGGGTGGTCCATTTGGCTGCGTAGTTGTCAAAGATGGGGAGATCATTGGCAGAGGATATAATCGTGTTATTGACCAAAATGATCCTACTGCACACGCTGAGGTGAATGCTATCCGCCAAGCCTGTGCTCACTTAAACAACTTCCAACTTGAAGATTGTATTATTTACGCTAGCTCTGAGCCCTGCCCAATGTGTTTTGGAGCTATTTATTGGGCAAGACCTAAAGCACTTTACTACGCTAATACACGACAACAAGCTGCAGAAATAGGTTTTGATGATCAATTCATTTACGATGAAATTGATCGAAAGGGTGATGATCGCAGTATTCTCACCTATCATATTCCTTTAGATGAGGCAAAGAACGTCTTCCGTGAGTGGTTTGCTAAAATAGATCGGGTTCAGTATTAGTGTAAACTATTTGAACCTGACCTTCTGTCAGATATGGCCCTATCCTATGAAATTATGCCATATAATTTTGGATAAGGCGACTATAGCTCATTTTTGTGAGATTTTGGCTCGATCTTTGCAGCTTTTTGAAAGAATCAGATACTGATGTACAAATAACTACTACATGAACTATTCAACTGAATTTCCATTTTCATTGAACGACGAATTTATTGAAGATTTTGAGCAATCGATCCCACTCATGAGTGAGGACGAAATACGAAAAATCGATGAGTCTAATGTACCTGAACTGCTCCCCATTCTACCTTTAAAAAACACGGTACTTTATCCTGGGGTAGTCATACCAATTACTATTGGTCGCGATCGATCTCTCGAGTTGGTCAAGATTGCTTACGAAAATGATCGAACCATTGGTGTGGTCGCTCAAAAAGATGGTGAGAATGAAAATCCAGGTTCCGATGATATTTACCGTATAGGTACCGTAGCTCAAATATTGAAGCTCATAAAAATGCCGGATGGAACCAAGAGCATTGTAATTCAAGGGAAAAATGTTTTCGAAACCCTTGAAATGACTCAATCAGAACCATACTTCATGGCGAAAGTACAGAAGTATCCAAATATTATGGATTTGACGGGCATTGAACTGGATGCCTCTGTACGCACACTGAAGGAAACAGCCGTTCAGATTGTTAACTCAGCTCCTAATATTCCTTCAGAAGCAGCCATTGCCATAGAGAATATTAATAGTCCGACATTCTTGCTCAATTTCATTTCAGCAAACCTCAATATTAGTATTGCTGAAAAACAAGCAATCCTAGAATGTCAGGTTTTTTCAGATCGTCTTAATCTGGTGATGGAGCATCTCAAAAAAGAGCTTCAGGTTCTTAATTTGAGTGAAGAAATCCGCTCTAAAGTCAAATCAGACATCGATCAGCAGCAACGTGATTTCTATCTGCGACAGCAAATGAAAGCCATCCAGGAAGCATTGGGTGACAACACCGATCAAGAGGTTATCGATGGACTCAAAGAGCGTGCAAAAGCTAAATTGCTCCCTGACCATGCCCGAAAAGTGTTAGACAAGGAATTAGACAGACTGGAACGTACACCATCTGCATCGCCGAATTATGGTATGCAGTATAATTACGTGGAATGGATTTTGGATCTTCCATGGGAAAGCTACTCCGTCGATAAACTCGATCTGAAGGCTGCACGTAAGGTGCTCGATGAAGATCATTACGGGCTTGAAAAAGTAAAGAAACGCATCATTGAGTATCTCGCTGTATTGAAACTAAAACAAGACATGAAGGCTCCTATATTATGTTTCTATGGGCCACCTGGCACAGGTAAAACTTCCCTTGGTAAATCTATTGCACGTGCCCTAAACAGAGAATTTGCCCGTTTTAGTTTAGGTGGACTCCAAGATGAAGCCGAAATTCGTGGTCACCGTCGCACTTATATTGGCGCATTACCTGGCCGTATTATTCAAAGCTTGAAAAAAGCCGGTACATCAAATCCAGTGATGATGCTCGATGAAATCGACAAGGTGGGTATGAGTTATAGGGGTGATCCAACTTCTGCCCTCCTAGAAGTTTTAGATCCTGAGCAGAATAACACATTCTACGACAATTATCTAGAGTTAGAATACGACCTATCGAAAGTCTTATTTATTGCTACGGCAAATTCTCTTGACACCATCCCTGCTCCTTTGAGAGATCGTATGGAGATCATCACTATTTCTGGCTATACCCTTGAGGAAAAAACTCAGATAGCGAAGCAATATCTGGTACCTGAGCAGATCAAAGAGAATGGTCTAACCAAAGAAGCTTTCTCAATCACCGATAAGGCCATCCAAAATATTATCGATGGATATACCAGAGAATCAGGGGTTAGAAATCTAAATAGGGAAATCGGTAGTGTTATACGTGGTGTGGCCAGCCAGGTAGCTAGTGAGGAGATCAAAAGTGCAAAGATTGACGTCGATGATATACAAACCTATTTAGGCAAACAGAAATTCTATTCTGATGTTGCCGAACGCACAAAAGTACCTGGAGTTGCTACTGGGATGGCTTGGACTCCTTACGGCGGTGATATCCTCTTCATCGAAGCCAGCGTTGCGCCTGGTTCTGGAAAGATTACGATAACAGGTCAATTGGGCGATGTAATGAAGGAATCGACCTCCTTGGCTATGTCTTATCTTAAAGCCCATGCCGACAGTTTATCAATCCCTCAAACTGCTTTTACAGAATGGGATTTACATATTCACGTGCCAGCAGGAGCTGTACCTAAAGATGGTCCATCGGCAGGAGTATCCATTATGAGTGCAATCGCATCCATTTTTACCCAGCGATGTGTGAGGAATACCGTTGCTCTCACGGGAGAAATTACCCTCCGAGGACTCGTACTACCCGTGGGTGGTATCAAGGAGAAAGTACTCGCAGCGCGTAGAGCTGGGATCAAGGAAGTCTTGATCCCTCGGAAAAATGAAAATGACTTTTCAGAGATCGAAGCCAATATTGTGAAAGGACTAAAAGTGAGCTACCTTGAGCGAATGGAAGAAGTATTGGATATCGTACTCGACAAAAAGGCAGTTCAGGATCCAGCAAAAAAGTTTTCTCCTCGACCAAAAGTAGATCGATGAACCATCTCGCATGAAATCCGGCATCAAGGGTAGAATTATACAGTCAACTGGGAAGTGGTATATCGTTCAAAATGATGATGGTACCAAGACTCAGTGCAGCCTTGCCGGCAAATTCAGACTCAACGAATACGAGCGTACAAATCCAGTAGCTGTAGGTGATTGGGTTGAATATGAATCTCAGGAAGATGGTAGTGGACGCATTCATACCATTCAGGATCGAATGAATGCCATTTCCCGTGAGGCAACTCATGGGAAAAAAGGAACTCAAATGATCGCCACAAATATCGACTTAGGTATCGTGGTGCAATCTCTCATCCAGCCCGAGTTCAAGCCCGGTTTTACGGATCGCTTTTTGGTGACCTGCGAGGCATATGAAATTCAACCTTTGATCATCATAAATAAGGTTGATCTGGCTGGTAAATCTGCACTGAATTACCTTGAGGACTTGAAGGTTCTATATTCAGAAATCGGTTACGAGCTACTCCCCTGCAGTATTTATGATGAAAAGTTACTGGGTGCACTAAAAGAGCGGATCCATGGTAAGACCTGCGTATTTGTTGGCCCATCGGGGGTCGGGAAAAGTAGTATCCTCAATGCAATCGCACCCGAGGCACAGCAAACGGTAAGTGAAATTTCAAGCTGGTCAAATAAAGGAACTCATACGACCACTTTCGCTCGATTGATTCCTCTTGAAAATGGCGGGGCCATCGTAGATACACCTGGTATTCGAGAATTTGGCTTAGTTGACGTAAAGCCAGAAGAAGTTGATCTCTGTTTTCCCGAATTTGAACCTTACAGAGATCTTTGCCGTTATCATAACTGCCTACATAGTGAAGAGCCAGATTGCGCGATTACTAAAGCATTCGATGATGGTAGATTATCGGCATCCAGATATCGATCTTACCTGAATATTGTAGAGAGTCTTAAGCAATCACAATCTTCAAAAAACAGGCCTTGATAGATTATTAAAGCACTTTTTTCTAGATTACAGAAAAGAGCATACTTTAATTTTATAACTTTTTTTGTGTCGGATATGTCAAGATTCCTGATACTTATTGCAACCCTTGTTGTAACCTTGATGGTTCAAGTCTCTGTGAGTTTTGCTCAAGTCAAGGCCGCGAAGATGGATCCATCCGACTACTATCAGATGGGTATGCAGGAGCGGCAGGCCGGTAACTGGCAAGTAGCCCTAAGAATATGGATGACTGCCATCACCGATTCGAATTTCGTAGATCCAGACCCACGACTAGGCATTGCCTTTATTGAGTTGGTAACAGAAAAAAAGCTATCAAATCTCTATAAATCGGCTTCTCTAATGTATTCATGGGGTTTAACAACAACTAATGTTGAACGCTATGCAGATGAATTGAGTCTCGAAATTGATCGAATACAACCGCTCATTGAAGAATCAACATTCAGAATATGGCAAAACAAGCTGCGTAATAGGGATGTATCCCTACTGGCAGATATTAGATTATTCTGGATATCCATGGATCCAACTCCAATGCAGCAACCCAATGGTAGGTTGATTGAACACTGGGAGCGGATAGCCTTCTCAAGGAAAAATTACACTAAAAATCAGACCACTGTATACGGTACAGATGATCGCGGTCTGATTTATGTTCGTTATGGGAAACCGGACCGGCTCAAATCTGGTTTCTTGATGCCAGAAGAAACTGAAGTGCGTGGCAAACTCCTCGAATTAAATTCCATGACCCCTGAAATCCGGGAACAAGGTTTAGAGTCGATATTTGCTCAAGAACAAGCAAGTGCGATGAGAGCGATGTACCAACCATCCGAATATGAGGTATGGATATATAATATCGCGGATAAAAAAGGAACTAGTGCTTTTATTTTTGGATCACCTGGTGATGGTGGAAGGTTTGGACTACGTAAAAGTTTGGATGAATTTATCCCACGTAGAGCATATAGAACAGCTATTCAAAGTCCTGGAAATAATAACTATAACCAAATGGTTGCAGGGAACTTGATAGAAATTGGTCTTTATCGAGATTTAGCGAGTGTAGATCCCTTTTTCGCCGATATGTTCATCGAACTAGAACGAAGTTGGTCACAATATGCCTCAGGAGTGATGTCGGCCGAATCGTATAAAAGCCTCGCAATTAATACCACGGCACAAAACCGATTGCGTGAGAACCAAAGACTCTTGTCACAATCACGAAGTGATTATGAACGAAACTACTCCCCACTACTCAATTCATTTGCTGTTTATCGAGTCATAGACAATAAGATTCCTGGTTTTTTAATCATTAACAACACAGACCCAAGCCTAGCAACAAGCTTTGATGTGGGAAAAATGAGTACAGCCGAAACTTCTCGGAGTTATGCTCTACGTGACGCATTGGCTGTATTCGATGAAAGTATGAATCTCGTCAGTTATGTCGAAGAAAATCCAAGTTTGACCATTCAAAATAGAACAAATGTCATCGAATCGACTAATTCTACTTTTTACATACCAAGTACAGAGACTAGAGCAAGAAACATCCGTTTGAGTTCCGAATTACACCGTTTAGGAACAGAGCACATGTTTCGAGCCAACGAGGGTGCAATTATCGTTGGCTCGTCTAATCATGAAATTATTTTGCCAAAAGCACTAAATACTTCCTCTTTCGAGGTAAGTGATATCATTTTAATCGACCCACGTCAAAGAAAACCCGAAGAACGTCCAGGTTTTAAAATTTTACCTCAATATAGAATCAAAGATGGTTCTTCTTTAGGCATGTATTTTGAGGTCTACAATGTGCCTGAGAATAGTGAAGGGGCGCGAAACTACACCGTCAGATACACAATATCGGAACCCATTCGCCTGAGACGTAACAATCGACAAAGGATTCAAATCTCATCAAATTATATTGCATACTCAGATAGTTCAAACGAAATTCTAGAGATCGAGACAGAGAAACTCAAAAAAGGAACGTATATCTGTACAATGGAATTCGATATCGGTAACCAAAAAATTACCCGCGAATTCGAATTTGTTATTACGAATTGATAGCCTTCTTAGAGGCGTATTCTATAGCTTCACGAATGAGTTGAACCGCTTTTTCAAGTTTTTCTACCGGTTCAAACCCATATGAAAAACGCAAAGATCTACTTCCCTCCTCCTGAAGAGAACCATTCCTTAATACACACATTTCGCCAGGTATATAGGCCAGACGAACCAATTTGAAATCGTCCTTGCCATCAATTTGGGGATCCCCTGTTGTTCGTGATAAAAAGCGATAAAAATCACTTGTAGGATGTGTTTGAGTCGATTTAAAGGTTAGGAAATAATAAAATCCTGCCTGACCTCCACGTACTTCTTGAATCCAAGGCCCAAGCTGATCGTCAATAGCCTTACGTATCCGAGTAGATCTCCTATGATATCCTTCAAGTACTTGAGCGCGCTGATCTTTAAGATACTCTCGCAACAGTACAGCTGATATCTGTTGATTTAAGGGTGATGCGCTGAAACCCACATCCGTGTTTCGTTCTTCCATCATATTCATAAGTCTTCCCTGATTTCCAAGGATATAACCAATTCGAAGAGCTGGGGCAAGAATTTTTGATAGAGTTCCAACTTCAAAAACGATGTTATTTCGGTCTTTGCGAAAGGATGATCCCTGCTTTTCTACCTCACGATCATGGATAAGACCCATATATGCCTGATCAAAAATCAAAGGAATGTACAATCCATGCTTTTCGCAGTAATCGTTGACGATGTCTACAATCTGATGACGTCTGCTATCTTTTAAGATCGTGCTAGTTGGATTACTTACACTCACGATATAAATAAATTTCAATCGATCCGGTGTAATTCGGTCGCTTTTTAGGATAGCATCTAGATTTTCTGGTACCATCCCATGTGCATCTTCTGGCAATCCTATGATTTCAAATCCTTTTCTCTCTAAAAAATAGCTGTAAATATAATAGACCGGATCAGCCATAATGACGATTCCTGGCTCAAACGATTGCGCAAGTGCTTCAAGGATACTAGTTGCACCATTAGTGCCAATCAGAACTTTTTTTGAACGAATGATGACTTTATCCTCTGGAAGAGCATCATCTATGAGCATATCATGGATAGCCTGTCGTAAATGTGAAGTGCCTGCGGGGTCTCCATAATTAAGTGTTGATCGAAACTCATTGGGTGAGTTGAGAACTTTTTGAGTGGCTTCGATAACTGCCTGATAAGGCAAGGTTTCTTCGTTTACAAAGCCAACTCCAACATTAATGTCGACTTCTGGGCGAAAATCTCTGGCAAATGAAGCCATTAAGTGACTGACAGGTGCTTTCTTGCTAAGTTGTTCTCCGTAGGTGGAAAAAGTATATGCTAACTTTGACATTCCTTAGAAGCTATTGAATCCACTAGTAGAAAAGATAATTTGCCTAAATACACGAGTTCATTTGTGTTAATGGTAAAAGAAATGAAATACAGCTTTCTTTTACCTCAAACTGTAATTTTAAAAATACCAAGTTGGAAAATATATTAGGCTTGTGGTATGGGGCCTCTGTAGTTCATTGGAAACTCATTCTTGGCATCTACTTCTATAGTTCCAAATTGAGCTTCATATTTTCGAATATTGTCCTTAAGTGCATCAGATAAACGTTTTACATGACTTGGACTCATAATGATACGTTTCATCACTTTCGCTTTTGGCAAGCCAGGCATCATGGAGATGAAATCTAGAATAAATTCCGATTCCGAATGGGTAATCATTACCAAATTGGAATACGATCCCATTGCCTCATGTTCAGGAAGTTCGATTTCAATGGTGCTCTGTGGATTTTGTTGATCATTCATGATACTGTAATTATACTTTGTTATCGTCTTGGTGGGTAAGTGAGTAGATGAGATCGCTTTTCGTTAAAATGTCAAGCTTTCCATCCCCTTGTTGTACAAGAACAGCTGGTGTACGTTCTTTGAACAGCTTAGAGATATGATCCATTTTGAGGTCGATGGTTACGATCGGAAAAGGAGGATCCATAATTTCAGAAACGGGATGCTCTCTTGCCTGGTGGTTTTCCATTAACTTCGACAAGATACGGCTGTCGGATAAACTTCCAACCACCTGTCCCCCTTTAAGAATAGGAACCTGTGATATGTCATTTTCACTCATCACAGTAATCGCAAAATTCAGGGTATCATCTTGAGAAACAGTAATTAGACTACCTCTACGACCACCCTTGGCATTCAAAATATCTTTGGCCCTAAGGTTACTAGATTCATCAAGGAATCCATTATTTTGCATCCAATCATCGTTATAGATTTTGGAGACATAGCGAGTTCCACTGTCTGGCAGGATAATGACCATCACATCATCTTCTTTGAGGCCATTCATTCGGGCCCATTCTAATCCTCCCCAGACTGCCGCTCCGCAAGATCCACCCACGAACAATCCCTCTTGTCGTGCAAGTGCCCTGGTTGTAATAAAAGCATCCTTGTCAGGACACTGAATCACGGCATCAACAAAAGAGAAATCCATGTTTTGGGGTAAAATATCCTCACCTATTCCCTCAGTTAAATAGGGTGCGATAACATTTTTATCGAAAATACCTGTCTCGAAATATTTTTTGTATATAGAACCATAGGTATCAACCCCAATCACTTTGAGCTCAGGATATTGCTCTTTGAGATATTTTGCTGTTCCAGAGATTGTTCCACCCGTTCCCATACCGGCCACATAATGGGTTACCTTTCCTTCTGTTTGTTTCCAAATTTCAGGTCCAGTAGTTTCATAATGCGCTGCCGTATTACTGGGATTGTCATATTGATTGGGATACCAAGCATTGGGTATTTCTTGACTGAGTCGCTTGGCTACTGAGTAGTAGCTGCGTGGATCTTCGGGCTCAACATTCGTTGGACAGACCTTGACCTCCGCGCCAAATGCACGAAGAAGATTAATTTTTTCAGGACTTTGTTTATCTGTAGTAGTAAAAATGCAGTTATATCCCTTAACTACAGCTGCTAGCGCCAAGCCCATTCCAGTATTCCCTGAAGTACCCTCTATGATGGTAGAGCCCGGTTTGAGGATTCCTGCTTTCTCCGCATCTTCAATCATTTTAAGGGCAATGCGGTCTTTCACGCTTTGACCTGGATTGAAATACTCAACTTTGACGAGTACAGTCCCCTTGATGTCGTTGGCTAAATGATTGAGTTTTATAAGGGGGGTGTTACCAATTGTATCGAGAATAGTATTGAACCACATAAAAATATTTTTTCGGGTAATATAACCATCCTTTTCAATTTCATAGAAAAGCAAAAAGCTAAAGTATTCACTGGAATATTGTATTTTTGAACAAAACAAAGCTATTACTACCTGAAATGTTTATTGACGTTAAAAAGCCAAAAGACTTCGCCTGCGGTCACAATCTGGATTTAATGATCAAGGCCATCCCAAGAATCGAAGATGTAGAGACGCGAGTAGCTTATGCCAATCGCATTGTAGGACTGATAAAACAGAGCCATATCAACTGGGTTCATGATAATGGGGATAGCCCATTGGCTTGGGATCACTTCTTCTCTTTGGCCGATTATAATCCAAGAGAGTATGGGGTAGAACACCCATATGAGCTTGGAAAACCAGACATGGCTAAGTAAAGCCTCCTTTGATTAATCACGCAAGGTCCGTATTTTCAATTTAAATTGAAAGTTTGATAGGAATGTAGACCCATTTGGGGTTCAAACTCCAGCCGATCAGTTCAAATTATCATGTCGCAGACGCTGCATCAGTTCGCCGACCAACTTGCAGAACATAGAGCAGAGATATTTTCAAGGCCAACTTTTTTATGGGTTCTTGAAAATTCCTGCATTAATGCCACTAGCTCACAAAAAGAGCGAGCGGTAACGATATCTCTTCATTTCGACAAATTAGACCCACTCGCTGTACTCGAACAATTAGCCTCTCACGATGAGCCAAGGTTTTACTGGGAAAAACCTGATCTTGACCTAGCAATATCAGCCAATGGTTTTGTAAAGGAGATTATTGCTCATGGTGAAGATCGCTTCAAACAAGTTGAAGACGAGATAGCCAATTATAAGAGCTTACATGATGGATACTCTGCCCTCACACATTCCCTAACAGGCTTACATTTCATCGGTGGATTTTCCTTTTTTAACTCTGAAACAGATGGGGATTGGGCTCATTTTGGCACGGCTCGTTTCATTATCCCAAAGTGGATATTTGTGCGTGATGGTAATCTTAGCCTATTAACGATTGCACAAACCGTAAAACCGGGTACTGATCCAAAAAAATTATTGGAAGAGATCGTATTAAGCTTAAATACAATTATTGAAAAACTTGCCGTCTATCGCAATCCAAGCTTCAGTGATCAAGAGAATAAAGAGCCTCTTTCTTTCAATGTGACTGATCAACTGGATGAGCGGGCTAACTGGAATGATATCGTTGCAAAAGCTACAACTGAGATTAAGCATGGAACGTTCAACAAAATTGTACTTGCTCGCACTCGCAACATCGTCGCTGACCGAAGTATTGTTGAGACTCGACTACTGCATCATTTACGCAGGGAGTACCCAAACTGTTATTCATTTCTATTGCAATTCGCTGACACAGCAAGTTTTGTAGGATCAACTCCTGAAAGACTCGTTTCTATCCAGTCAGGCTTTTTGAATACAGATGGTCTTGCCGGAAGTATTCCTAGAGGGCAATCGGCGACCGACGACACCATCCTTGAGAAACGTTTACTTATGAGCGACAAAGATCAGGAAGAGCACCGCTTCGTTGTTGAATCCATTGTTTCGCGATTAAAAGAGTTCACCTCTGAAATCCATCGGGCTCCTGAAGCTAGTATTCGTAAGTTCACCAATGTGCAGCATTTATACACCCCTATCAGTGCGCGTCTTCCAATGGGTACTAATCCCCTTGATGTAGTTGAGAAACTTCACCCAACGCCTGCAGTTGGGGGTGCACCACGCGATGCAGCTTTAGACGGAATTTTAGAACTTGAGGGATTCCGAAGAGGATGGTATGCAGGTCCGGTTGGATGGATCAATACAAACGGAAGAGCTGAATTCTCGGTAGCTATCCGCAGTGGACTCATTAAAGACAACCGCGCTACCTTTTATGCGGGCTGTGGAATTGTTGAAGGATCTGATTCTGCCTCTGAATGGAATGAAACGGAGCTGAAATTTATCCCAATGATGACGGCACTACGTCATGCATGATCAAGATCCGGTAGCATACCGACACGCCGAGACACTAGTCTCATCTCTCGTAGCCTTAGGTTTAAAACACATCGTTATATCGCCGGGATCTAGAAGTACGCCACTTGTGATGGCACTACACCGATTCAAAGAGCTCAAAAAGCATGTGGTTTTGGACGAACGATCAGCTGCTTTCATTGCACTTGGTATCGGTAGAAGTAGTGGCTTTCCAGCTGCTTTGGTCTGCACAAGTGGAACAGCCGTTGCCAACTACTACCCCGCTGTGATTGAAGCCCGACAATCACAGATCCCCTTAGTGGTGATCAGTGCGGATCGTACCAACTTAGATCGATCTAACGGCGCTCCTCAGAGCATGGATCAATCCCGCCTGTTCGGATCCTACCCTGTTTTTGAATACGATATTATCCTACCGGATACCCCCGAAAGCCTTCTCAGGCTCGACTACCTGGCCTGGCAATCCATAGATGCCGCACTCAACAAGTCTGGTCCTGTTCATCTAAATATGGCCTTCGACAAACCCTTCGAGCCTCATCCCGACTCGTGGGAGCCCTCCATCCCCCTAGCCAGCCACAGCGCTCGATGGATACATAAGCCCGCTCCCTTCATGGTCGAACCTGAACACCTAGGGATAGATCTTACCTTATTTAGACGCCCTATCGTAGTTGCGGGTCCACTACTTGGAAATCGAGATTTTACCGATAAGTGGGTCAAGATCCTAGAGTACTCAGGCATCCCAATTATTGCGGAACTAAGCTCCGGATTAGCGCATAGCAGCCTACACCATGAACGCATCCGACCCTATAC